>RCNC010001832.1_pt1 | contig 14314 bp, 9 predicted proteins | sample 2041301 | NCBI WGS metagenome assembly RCNC01 (sample SAMN09708231, study PRJNA481090) | Marine sediment metagenome, whole genome shotgun sequencing project. | biome: marine sediment; feature: ocean; material: sediment; isolation source: Sewage treatment plant 13A marine sediment (STP13A) ... | reverse complement strand
GTGGTGAAGCGCAAGAATCTGAAAATTCGGAATACCCTGAAACTACGGATAATTTTAAAGAAACCGATGCCAACGGTAACGCCGAATGCGTTGGCAATCAAAAGGATAAGAACCGGTAGAATAGCCAACAGGTCGATAATGCTGTAGATGTCGATTAACTGGCGCCAACGGTTTCTCGACCCGTACAGCCTGGCAGCATATTCGACGATGAAAAACAGGACGATGACCACCTCGGTTTTCCACAAAACTTCACGAACGGCATTGGAGGTGACATAGGTTTCGGCTATATAGATGCCGCAAATAAGAAGATTGAGAAGGACAATGACGATATCAATGACTTTGCCGGTCATTGTTTCGCAATCGATGAGATAAAAGCGGATGGTTTCTCTGAGGGATTGATGCGTGATGGTCAAGTCCTTGTTAGAAGTTGTCACCTTAAAGGTTTCCTGGTTTCGGGTTTCGGGGGTCAGGTTGTAAGTATCTGACAGGATTAACAGGATTGACATGATAAAAATAGGTATAAGGTACAAGGCGGCTATGCGCTGATAGCGGACAGCACTTTATTTTTATAATCCTTAAAATCCTGTTAATCCTGTCTAATAATTCTTTTATTAATGCTTACGGATCTGCTGGCCACTTGAATCCTGGAACCCTTGACCCCTTGAATCTTTTGAAATTGCGGTCATGCTGGTGAAGATGGCCCGCGTTCCTGGCGGCCAGGGTGGTCCGGCGGATCCATTTCCCTGACCGTGTAGCGAATGATGCGGTTGCCGTCCTTTTCTTTTACCGTGACGACATAGCGGCCCAGTGTGATTTCCTCGTTCTCAGCGGGAATTTTTTCGATGGCATCCAGGATATACCCTGAAAAGGTGTCGTATGTCGCTGTATCGGGTATATCCATACCGATTTCTTCATTTACATCGTCTATATCCGTTTTTCCTAAAACGACCCAGATATTGGGCTTCAACGACACAATATGGGGTTCGTCTTTGTCGGTTTCATCAACTATCTCACCCACCAACTCCTCCAGGGCATCCTCGAGGGTGATGAGGCCGGAAACACCGCCGTGTTCGTCCACCACTATGGCGATGTGCGTTTTCGTCTTTTTGAACTGCTGGAGCAGATTGTCCAGTTTTTTATTTTCCGGGACAACATAGGGTGGTTTCATTATCTGGGCAATGTCGATGTCTTTATCGCCGCCGGCAATGAGCTTGAAAAGGTCTTTGATATTGAGTACCCCGACCACGTCGTCGATGTCATCCCGAATAACCGGGATGCGTGAAAAACCCGAATCGATGATTTCCTCGATGTTCAACTTTTCAGTAATATCGATGACAAACATATCCCCGCGGGGGGTCATGATTTCGGAGGCGTTGGTGTCATCGAACTCGAAGATGTTGTGGATCAGTTCTTTTTCCTCTTCCTTGATTTCACCCTCTTCTTCTACTACTTCCACGAAGGTCATCAGTTCTTCTTCGCTTAACGCCTGCGGCTTTCTGATCCGGCCGGTTAGCCAGGGGATGAAGTTCAGAAACTTGATGATCGGGTAAAACAACAGCGAGAGCCAGTAAATGGGATAGATGGCCATTTTGGCGATGAGGATATTGTTGCGCGTGGCAATGGATTTGGGGAATACTTCGCCAAAGACCAGAATCAGAAACGTCATGGCGCCGGTGGCAATGCCAATGGCAAAATTGGGAAAGGATTTTATGGCAAGGGACGTTGCCAGAGCGGCGGCGGCAACGTTGACAAGGTTATTGCCGATTAGGATTGTGGTCAGAAGCGTGTGGGGGTCTTGTTTCATCCGCCGAATCAGCCTGTAGGTGTTGCCCCCCTTTTTTGCCAGATGAATCGCCTTGGTTCTACTGATGGAAAAAAGCGATGTCTCAGCCGAAGAAAAAAAGCCGGACAAAACGACTAAAATGAGCAGTACGAATATCTGGTCGGTCATGATGGTTTTGTTCCCGGGTAAATTACGATAATGCGGTCATCATCGGCAGGAAAATAATGGCTTGTAACCGCTGTTTGAATTGGGGTTGTTCTGGATAAAAAAGGATCTTTCAAGATATACCACTTCCTCTTGAAAAGGATATGTTGTCATGTCATACGATTTCATGTAGCGTTCGTTTCTACTGAAGTATAGACATTTTTTCATAAATATCAAGTCAATAACATAAATTTGTGTGGGGATTGGGAGCCGGGGAACGGATATGTCACCAGGTGTGAAAGAGTATGTGCTCGCCTTGAAAGCATCCAAACGGCTCGGGGGGCAGGTGGTATATCATAAAGTCCTTCCTGCTGTGGCGCCGCAGTTGTCCGACCCGCCTGAGTCCTGGTCCGATAAATTGACCCATGTCCTGCGGGCCAGCGGTATTGAAAAGTTGTATCGCCATCAGACGGAAGCTATCGATATAGCACGGTCGGGGCAGCATGTGGTGGTGGCCACACCTACGGCATCCGGCAAAACGCTGGTATACAACTTGACGTATCTGGACTATTTCCTGGCCAACCCTGATGCCAGGGCCCTCTATCTTTTCCCCCTCAAGGCTCTGGCCCAGGATCAGCTTTTGAACTTCAACAAAACAGCCGCATTCCTGAGCGGCCGTAAGCCATCTGCGGTCATTTATGACGGGGATACCCCCGGACCGCAACGCAAACGGATCCGGTCTCACCCGCCCGGCGTCATCATGACCAACCCCGAGATGCTGAACCTTTCTTTCCTGCCATACCACGCGACATGGTCGGCTTATTTTTCTGGATTGCAATTGGTGGTGGTCGATGAAGTCCATACGTATCGGGGTGTGATGGGATCCCACATGGCCCAAGTTTTCCGGAGACTGCGGCGCATCTGCAGCTATTACGGGGCAAACCCGACGTATATCTTCAACTCAGCCACGGTAGCTAATCCTGCTGAACTGGCCGAGCAATTGACCGGTCTACCCGTGAAAACCATTCTCAAGAGCGGGCACCCCCAGGGCAAACGCCACACGGTATTTATCGACCCCCTGGAAGGACCTGCCCAGACAGCCATATTGCTTTTGAAATCAGCCCTGCCAAGGGGATTGCGGACCATTGTCTATACCCAATCCAGAAAACTGACCGAGTTGATTGCCATCTGGGCTGGCAGCAATGCTGGGGAGTACGCTGACCGCATCAGTGCCTACCGCGCGGGTTTCTTGCCCCAGGAAAGGCGTGAGATCGAGGCGAAGCTGACCAACGGAGAGCTTTTGGCTGTGATATCGACGAGTGCCCTCGAGTTGGGCATCGATATCGGTGACCTGGATCTTTGTTTTTTGGTGGGGTACCCGGGGACGATAGTGGCCACCCTCCAGCGGGGTGGACGCGTGGGCCGCAGCGGGCAGGAGTCGGGGATGGTTATGATCGCCGGTGAAGATGCCTTGGATCAGTATTTCATGCGTCACCCGGAAGACTTGTTCAAACGGGAACCTGAAGCGGCGGTGATCAACCCCAATAACCCGGGTATCATGGCAAAGCATTTGGTGTGTGCGGCAGCGGAATTGCCGCTGAAAAGGCAAGAGCCGCTCATGAAGGATACTTTCGTGGCAGCAGCGGTGGATCAATTGGAAAACGAAGGCCAATTACTCAACAGCGCCGATGGAGATACTTGGTTTTCAAAATTCAAATCTCCCCAACGCCACATCGATTTAAGAGGATCGGGCAGCCGGTTCCAGATTGTCGCTACTCAGGATGACGAGCACAAAGGCGATATTGACGGGTTCAGGGCTTTTAAAGAAACCCATCCCGGGGCCATTTACCTGCACAGGGGTGACACCTATCTGGTGGACGAGCTCGATCTGGAAACCAACACGGTCCGTGTATCATTGGCGGAGGTCGACTACTACACGCAGGTGAGGGCGCACAAAAACACAGAGATCATGGAAGTGTGGGAGGAAAAGCCGGTCTGGGGTACCACGGTTTCCGTGGGCAGGCTCAAGGTAACCGAACAGGTAAGCGGTTATGAACGCTGGCGGATTCGGACCCACAAACGCATCGACCGGATACCCCTGGATCTGCCGGAGCAGATGTTTGAGACCGAAGGGTTGTGGTTCAAGATCCCCTTGCACGTTCAACATGCGGCAGAGTCAGCATACCAGCATTTTATGGGGGGCATTCACGCCATGGAACATGCCGCCATCGGAATGTTTCCTTTGCTGGTTATGGCAGACCGGAACGATCTCGGGGGAATTTCCACCCCCCTCCATCCACAGATCAACTGTGCTGCAGTATTCATCTACGATGGTGTGCCCGGCGGAGCAGGGTTGAGCCGGCAGGCATTTTCCCAGGCCCAATCCCTGTTGGCGGTGACCCTGAAGGCCATTCAAAGCTGCCCCTGCAGCAACGGTTGCCCCTCCTGTGTGCATTCACCCAAATGTGGGTCGGGAAACCGGCCCATCGACAAGGCTGCCGCAATATTTGTGCTGGAATCGATGCAGGATTCCAAGGCGCGCCAGACTAAAGATGGGCAACCGGATCAAAATATTTCAGCCATGGTTGGAACGGATGGGAACAAGGAAGGGGGGCTAAGCGCAAGCCCGGTAGAAACCGAGGTGAAAAAAACCATCAAACCGCCCCGGGAAAAAACCGTGCGTGCATCTGGCAAGCCGGAAAAAAAGATCAAGGGGAGATCAGGCGGTCGCCTGAGAAGGCGCCGGGATGCCCGAAAACGGAGGCATACGGTCCGAAAAACAGAGCAAACAGTGCCGCCGCTCAAGCCCTTGGGAATACGCTATGGTGTATTTGATCTTGAAACCCAGCGATCTGCCCAGGAGGTTGGCGGTTGGCACCGCGCCGACCTCATGAAAGTCAGCTGCGGTGTCGTGTACGATTCCGGTGAGGATCAATATTACGAGTATCTGGAGGATCAAGTACCCGAACTGATTGAACACCTTAAGGCCCTCGATTGCGTCATTGGTTTCAACAGCAAGCGCTTTGACTACAAAGTCCTGACCGGTTACACTGATTTCGATTTTAAGCGTCTACCCTCACTGGACATCCTGGAGGAAGTCCACCATCATCTGGGCTACCGTCTTTCACTGGACCATCTCGCCCGGGTGACCCTGGGAGCCCAGAAAAGCGCAGACGGGCTGCAGGCGCTCAAATGGTGGAAGCAAAAGCGTATGCGGGAGCTGCTGGACTACTGCCGACAGGACGTAATAATTACCCGGGACATATTTCTGTATGGCAGGGACAATGGGTATCTGCTATTCAATAATAAAGCCGGCAATACGGTGCGGGTGCCGGTTAATTTTGGCAGTTCATAGCTGTTGGCTCGCGGTTGTTGGTACATCTTTCATTCTTTAGGCACGGATTCAGGATGTTCGGTTGGTGGTTTTAAATTGGACACGGATTTCACGGTTTACATGGATTGATCATCTCCTGATTAGTTGTAGTGAGGTATGCCGCAAAGAACAAACGAATCACGAAAGCACGAAATGAAAAAAACACGAAATGGGATATTGAATTTTCGTGGTTTCACGTTTTCGTGATTTCGTGATAAAAAGCGAACTGGGAGCAGCGAAATAAGATTAGCAGAGGTCGAAAGAATGCTAAAGACGTTTATTATGACCATATTGCCAGGTGAAAAATCAGTGCAATCTGTGTCATCCGTGTCAAAAACAATGTCAATTATGCTTTTACCTTAGAACGAAATTTATAGTGAGTCTATTTATGAAGAACAATTGGAAAGAAAAGCTGGTGACGCCGGAAGATGTTTTGCAGTATATCAAACCGGGCATGAATATTTTTATCGGTAGTGGTGCCGCCGAACCGCGGACGCTCGTGAAGAGCCTGATCGAATCGGGGCTCTCGGATGCCAATGATCTGGAACTGATCCAGTTGACCAGCCACAGCGATTTCATTTCCTTAAAGAACCTTGACTATCGCAAGTATAGGTTAAAAACTTTTTTCTCAACCTGGGTGTCCAGCGAGGCCGTGGTTGCCGGGAGCGTCGACCTGATACCGGCCAGGATTTCCCAACTGCCCCGGATCATCAAGTCCAACAGGATCCCCATAGACGTTGCTTTTATCCAGATCACGCCGCCGGATGAGGCCGGGTACTGCAGCCTGGGGGTGGCCGTGGACATCGCCAGGGAAGCCATGGAGCGGGCGGACCTGGTGGTGGGGGAGATCAATGCGGATATCCCTTTCACGTTCGGGGACACCATCGTGCCCATATCTGATTTCAACCTCCTGATCGAATCCACTGAACTGCCGACCTACTTCAAACGCCGGCCGGTCCGTGCGGCCATTGACCAGGTTGCAGCCAATATCGCCCAGGTCATCAAGGACGGGGACTGTATCAGCGTGATGACCGGTCCCCTGTTCGAAGCCCTGGGCCGCCACCTTATCAACAAACGGCACCTGGGCATCCACACCTCCTATTTTACCGATGCTTTGATGGATCTGGTGAAAAGCGGTGCGGTGACCAATTACCGCAAGCCCTTGTACCGGGGAAAGTCGGTGGCCTCCTACGCCCTGGGCACACCGAAGTTGATGAAGTGGCTGGACCGCAACCCTTTGGTGGAGTTCCAGAGTATCGAACAGGTGTTCGATCCCATCCAGATCGGCCGCATCCCCAACTTTGTCGTCGTTGAGGAGGCGCGCACGGTGGACCTTTTGGGGCGCATGGCCTTTTCCATGGGAAAGAATGATATTACTTCAGGACCCAGCAAGTCGACGGATCTCTTTACCGGTGCGGATATTTCCAAGGGTGGCCGATCAATTATCGGACTGCCCAGCCGCAACGCCAAAGGTACTCCCAACATTGTGGTGATGCTGCGCAACCTGCGCAATCAGTTTCACATGCGTGAGTCCATAGATGCCGTGGTAACGGAATACGGTATCGCCAACCTCAAATGGCGCACCATCCGGGAGAGGGCCCAGGCTCTCATCGACATCGCCCACCCGGATGACAGGCAGAAATTGATGGATGATGCCAAAGCCAAGCATATTCTTTTCAGCAATCAGATTTTTATAGCGGAAAGCGCTCGGCTGTACCCCATGGAGGTGGCCACCGAGCACGAGATGAAAAACGGGTTACAGGTGCGTTTAAGGCCTATCAAACCTTCCGACGAAGAGGCCATGCGCCGGTTTTTCTACAGATTCTCCAAAAAATCGGTATACAGCCGATTCTTTTTCCCCATTTCTACCATGCCCCACGACAAAATGCAGGCCTATGTCAATATCGATTACCGTGACGAAATGTCGGTTGTGGCCCTGATCAACGAACCCGGGCAAGAGATCATTATTGCCGAGGCCAGGTATGCCAAGGACGAAAGAAACAATTTTGGTGACCTGGGTTTTTTTGTTGACGAGAAATATCAGGGTCTGGGCTTGGCCCAGTATCTTTACAGCATGCTCCTACGCCTGGCCAAAGAGCGCGGGCTAAAGGGATTTACAGCCGAGGTGCTCCAGGAGAACACGGGTATGATCAAGGTTTTTGAAAAAGGCGGACTGCCCGTGGAAGCGATGCTCAAGGATGGGGTATATAAGCTCAGAATCCCCTTTGATTAGAAGCTATCTCATCAAATTTTATGCAAGAGCCCCACCGAGAAAGCCAGCATGAACTGCCCGGCATAATAGAGCGGCAGTCCTATAAGACGGTTTAAAAATTCGTTTTTCAAAAACCGGTCACGAGCAACGAACAGGTCGGAAACATAAAAGCTCAAGGCACCGATGAACACCAGCAGACGACCCTGTTTGGCCAATTCTGATTCACCGAGAATAGCCCAGGCGCTGCACAACATCCCGCTGATGACGACAATGTAGAAAATGACAGGCACCTTCATGGTCCCCAAGTGGGGTTTGAGCCACATGTAGACTCCGGTGCTAACGCCTATGGTTAGAAGTGAACCCACGACTGCAAAACTGTTCATACCGGCGACATTCATAAAGGCCGCAACATAAAAGATATGTCCGACCAAAAAGGAGACCAGGCCCAGGAGAAACATCTTTTTTTGGGGCAGGGCCAGGAAAACGTCACCGCCCAGGCAGAAAATCAGACCGATGAGGATGAGCCGGTAATATCCGGGGAGCGTATGGGGTTGTACAATTGCTGTGAGGATAAAAAAACAGGATAGCACTGTTTTCACCGGCAGCGCGATCCCGCGGTTCCCTTGTTTATCAAAAAAGAGAAGCCCTGACAAAAGGGCGGCGGCAACTATCAAAATAATCGTATTCAGCATGTTCGGCTCCTATTTATATGTTGTCACAGGTACTCCATCAGTTGTGAAAGCTCGGAAATGACGATATCCGGTTTCACTTCTTGACACCTGGCGTCGTCTTTCCTGAGTCTCAACGAGCGCCGGTCCCCTGCAAATAGGGCGGTTTTGAAGCCGATATTCTTTGCGGGCAGGATGTCGTTGAGCATGTCGTTGCCTACATAAAGGGTTTCGGCTGGTGAAACATCGCGGCGGCCCAACCGTTTTTTTGCTAATTGAAACAGATATTCGGAAGGTTTAGCACATTCCGACTCATAGGAAAAGATCATCAAATCCTTTTGAAATCCCAGGTCTTCAAGGGTGGCATTGAGAAACCACTCAAGAAGCATGGGGGTGTAAAACTGGGCATTGGAAATGATGCCCATGATGCAGCTTTCCCTGCTTTTTCCTATCAGCTGCTTTAGACCCGGCATGGGATATACCGGATTGGAAATGAGCTCAAAAGCCAATGCAAACCTGCGTGCGGCCTTTGTATCGTGCCAGCCCAGCACCTTCATCCAGATGTGATCGATTTTCACTTCCGGGTAATCGATATTGGTTGCTCTCAACCGGCTATGCCGCTGATTGATGGCAGCCCAAAAATCGTCCAACACGCTGACCAGGGGACGGTTGATTCCAAATTCGAGCAGCAGCTGTTTTAAACGGTGGTCACTGCGGATATCCTGCATGGCTGTCCCGACATCGCCCGATCCGCTGATAAGGAGGGTGCCGTAGATATCGAAAATCAGGCACCGCAACGAACCCTGAATCCTTCCGCTAGGCTTCAGGCCGGTGGGCAGCGGTTCGAGGGGACGGATATATTTTTCAGCAAGATGCCTATCCAACATAGCGCCCCCATTTCAGCAGACTGAAAGAGTCGAGGTTGAAAAAGGATGCTGCCAGGCAATGCTTGTCAATACGCTGTTTCACGGTATCTCGTAAAATAGCCTGGTAAGTTTTCAAAAGGTTCTCCCTGTAAACCCCGACATTGAATTCGTTGGAGACTATCTGCCGGTTGTGGCTGATGCGTTCATGGTCGCCGGCCGAAATGGCAGGGTTTTTGAGGAACGGGTTGATCTCGGCCAGGCGGTTTCTTTTTTCGGGTTCTGCAAGAAGTGTGTTCAGAACTTGTTTTTGGAAAGATTCGTCCAACAACCCAAAATCAATGCAGCCGTTGTCCAGCATTTTTTGGGTCATAATTTCAATGGCTTCTTTTTCCAGATGCAACCCGAAGTGGGCGCTGTTCTCCAGGATGCAGTCCTTCCAGCGGGTGAAAAAGCAATGGGAATCGATCCAGGAAAGGGGCACCAACAGTTTTTGATAGAGATGGTCCAGCCAAAGACCTTTGCGTTTGAAATCACTGGTGATATCTGCAAGATCTCTTCCCCATACCAGTTTGCCGGCTGTCCAGGCTTCGAGAAAGGTGTAGCCGAACCCTTCTGTCATGCTGGTGGTGAGCAGAAATTGCGCTGAATTGACCAGTTCTGCGAAATCATGGTCAAGCCCCGATTCAAAGCGGATGTTCAGTCTGTTTTGAAGGGCAAATTTTTCCCAGTCTTTGTAGGCAGCTATATCTACCGGGCTGTTGGGGGGAAGGGTGATGGATAGGGTCGGGTTGCTTTTTAAATAGAGGGATAGCAGTATTGCTTCCCCAATGTTTTTCCGTCTGATGGCCCTTACCGGGTAGAGGATTTCTCCTTCACCAGGGGACGGCCGGCTCGTGATATCCAGTGGCCTCACCGGGCTGAAAACCTTGTGCAAACCTTGCGGTTTCAAACCAGCTTTCAGCAATATCTGGTAGTCTCTCGAGTTGATCACGCCGTAATGGCAGTCATGGGGATAGCTGCCCCGGAAATAAGCGTGGGACCGCCCGTCTTCGGCAAAGTCGTGGATCTGGAGGAATAGGGGTATGCCCCTTTCCTGGAGGGCTTTGAGAATATCCAGAAAGGCGCTGTTTTTTGCCAGAAAGGGGTTATGGACATGTAGCAGATCGCAGCCCTTGCTCCATTGGTTCCGAATGGCTCGATGGATTTTTTGGGCAACCTCTTGAGGGTCTTGAGCAGGATTTGCATCGTTTTGATAACCAATGCCGGGAATATGCTGCGTGGGGACGGGGAGCGGCAAAGAGGGGGGGGATCCGCTCAAAACCAATAGCTTGCAGTCCTTTTTCAGGGCTTCAACCTGATGTTGGATGACGGTGGTGACACCACCGGGTTTCAGGTGATAGTGGAGCAGGGCGATCTTCATTTGGCTCCTGGTTGTTGGCTGTTGGAAGAGGACTGAATTAGACACGGATTGCACGGATTATGTTTGTAAATAGATTTGCCGGACTTATCCATGAAATCCGTGTCAAAAAATATAATTCCTCACCTCTCCATCATGCTTTTTTAGATGTAGAGCGTCGGATCGGCCATGCCGGCTTCCTCAAATCCCGTTTTCCTCAGGATGCAGCTGTCACAGGCGCCACAGGCCCGGCCAGATGGGTCCGGGTCGTAGCAGGAATGCGTGATCCCGTAGTCTAAACCCAGCTGGTTTCCTTTCTGGATTATTTCCGCCTTGGTCATGTGAATCAGAGGTGCATGGATTTTCACCTGGGTCGTGCCTTCAACACCCGCACGGGTTGCCAGGTTGGCCATTATGGCGTAGGCTTTCAGGTATTCTGGACGGCAGTCGGGATATCCGCTGTAATCCACTGCATTGACCCCTATGAATATATCCGCAGACCCCAACACTTCGGCCCAGGCGAGCGCATAAGAAAGGAATATGGTGTTCCGGGCGGGTACGTAGGTGATGGGAATTTCCTGGCTGCCTTCATCGTCCCCGAATCTATGGTTGGAGGTTCCTTGTTCTGGGAATCTGTGTTTGGGGACAGCGATGTCATCTGTGAGGGCGGAGCCGCCAATGCCCGTGAGGTCGGTCCGAATTACCAGATGCTGCTTTACACCGAGTTCTTGGGCCACGCGTTCTGCAGCGGAAAGTTCAAAGACGTGCCGTTGGCCATAGTCGAAGCTGAGGGAGTAAAGGGTGTAGTCCCTTTCTCTGGCGATGGCCATAACCGTTGTTGAGTCCAGCCCCCCGCTGGAGAGGACCACGGCGGGTTTGTTTTTAGTCGGCATGATATAAATCCCTGTTTAAAATATTAATCGCAATACGGCTGAACCGAGATAGAATATCCAATAATCAATATCCAATGTCCAATTATCAAGTTTTAGCAAGTTCAGCAATTTGAAGCCCAGAACCACAAGGCATAAAACCGACTGCTTTGCAGTGCGGAGATTTATCCCTGCCAAACCTTTTTCAGCAATCCAAAGACTTTATGCTTTTTGCCTTAACCTGGACATTGATCATTTGTTATTGGACATTGATTATTCTCCTTTTTTGATTTTGGTTAGCCTAAGGCCTGAAAATACTGCGCAAACATGCTGTGATTTCATTATAAAGGTACTAAAATTTAACAACGCTATACCCCCCTGTCGATATCAGGCCAGAGCACCTTGTGCAGCTGCAATTGGAGCTTCGCCTGCAGGCCATCTTCCAGGAGCCAGGCGGCTAGCTCCCGGCCGGGTAATCTGTCCCAAACAGGCGAGAACAAGATATTGCCGGGTGGAACCTTTGCAGGGATGCGTGCCACTATCTTTTTTGCATATAGGTAATCTTTGCGACTGCTGATGACGAATTTGATCTGGTCTGCCGATGACATCCGCTGAAGGTTGGTAAGGTCGCATTGGTCTGCCTCGCCGCTGTCCGGGCATTTGATGTCGATGATCTTTATGCAGGCCGGGTTGATCCTGCTGATGTCCAAGCTGCCGTTGGTTTCCATGAGCACGTTAAAACCTTTGCCAAGCAGCGTTTCAACCAGAAGCCCGGTGTTTTTTTGGAGCAGGGGTTCGCCGCCGGTGATTTCCACTAGATTGCATCCGAAGGCGGCTACCTGTTCGACGATCTGTTTTACGCTAAGGGGCTGACCCTCTGAATAAGCGTAACGCGTGTCGCAGTAGGAGCAGCGCAGATTGCATCCGGTCAAGCGCACAAAGACGCAGGGGAAGCCGGCAAATGTCGATTCTCCCTGAATACTGTGAAAGATTTCATTGATAATCAGTGCCATCGAGCATATATACCACTTTTAACACTAATTTGAAATATGATGACAGATTGAATATGCGATACCATCAGAAAAAGCAATCAGATCGGACCTTTATATTGATGCCGGCAAAAGGTAGACTGTTGTCTGGCTTATTGATTGCCTTGATGCTCCAGGTGCTGACCACCGGGTTTTTGAATGCTGAAAACCTGGTTGTGAAGAAGGATGTCGACCAGGACGGCAGGATAGATCAGACGGCATATCTCGATGATGAAGGCCGATTAACCAAGCTTCAGATCGATACAAACCAGGATGGATTCGAAGATGTTTATCAAATTTACGCCCAGGGGGTCCTGATCCGTATCGAGCGGGACACGGATTTTGACCGTGTTATCGACACCCGGGATTGGTTTGAAGAGGGGCAAAGAGTGTCCCAGGAAGGTCTTGACCTTAAAGGGCGCGTTGTTCAGGCCATAACATTCGATGCACAGGGGCAGGTTTCCACTGTAAAAACAGATACCCGTGGAGACGGTCGCTTGGATACGGTTTACCAATATGAACAGGGGCTTCTGCAGTCATCGACACAGGATACCAATGCAGACGGGCAGGTCGATGTCTGGGACACTTACCATGAAGGCTGGCTCCATGAAAGACGTAGGGATGAGAATGGCGACGGCCGCGTGGATGCATTCATCCAATACAATCCCGATGGTTCTCCATCCACAAGCCGTCACGATACAAACGAGGACGGACAGGTGAATTTGTTCCGGACCTACAGGGATGGCCGGGTGGTGCAACAGGAAATTGATAGAAACAATGACGGGAAACTCGATTCCAGAACCATTTATCAGAACGGACAGTCCGTTGAAAAGCAGGTTGATATCAATAATGACGGCATTTTCGATCGCTGGATTACCTATGCTAATGACAAGCTGGTTTCCCAAAAGGAAGATACGGATTTCGACGGCAAGGTGGACACAGTCATCTTCTTCGATGACAAAGGAGAGCGGGTTCGGTCGGAGCATGACACGACATTGGACGGCCGGCCTGATACCTGGCAGTTTTATGCCAGGGGTGAACTCTCTGCCATGGAAAAGGACCGGAACAATGATGGCAAAATGGATCTCAAGTTGTTTTATACAGCCGGTCGCCGTGAAAAACTGATCAAGGATGACGATTTTGACGGTCGTTTCGAAAACACACAAAGGTTCAACCATCCGAAGTGGCATGTGGTGGTGGAGATCGATGTCGACGGTGACGGAATTATTAACTCACGCTATTATTACAGGGACAATGTCCTCAGGTTAAAAGAAGAAGATGAATCATCCCGCGGGGGAGTTTTTTTGCGTGAATATTATAACGAAAAGGGCACTCTCGTCAAAAACGAAGAGGCACAAGATGCTGCCAGTGGAGTGGTGATAACATGGTATTATGACCCGCAAGGCAATGCCGTGCGGGCGGAGAAGGACAGCAACACTGACGGCCGGGTGGATGTTTGGTTTTTCTACGAGCAAGGTCGGATTATCAACGTGGAGGAGGATTTCAACCACGACGGCAAGGTAGATCTGTGGGAAACCTATGACAATAGCGAACAGATGACCATGCGTAAAAAAGACCTGGACTTCGACGGCGTGGGGGATGTTGAGGAGACCTTCTAAGACCAGAGAACGGAGCCTAAGAGGCCGGAACGTCAGAATGTGAGAAGTTAAGAAGGTGAGTTGACGGTAGTCTGTAGTCGGTAGTCAGAGACGCCAGATATCAGAAGTCGGTAAACCTTGAACCGCAAAGGCGCAAAGCACGCTAAGAAGGTCGTTTTAAGATAAAACCTTTGCGTACTTGGCGTCTTGAGCGTAGCGGGCGGTTAAGATGTCTGAGGCCAGATATCGGAGGACAGAGACCGCCCGTGGTCAGTAGGCGGTAGTCGGTTGTCGGTAGCTGATAGCTTGAGCACGGACTACGGACCACGGACTACTGACAACAGGTTCAATTAAGTGACGACTTTTAATCAGGACTT
>RCNC010001831.1_pt1 | contig 14316 bp, 9 predicted proteins | sample 2041301 | NCBI WGS metagenome assembly RCNC01 (sample SAMN09708231, study PRJNA481090) | Marine sediment metagenome, whole genome shotgun sequencing project. | biome: marine sediment; feature: ocean; material: sediment; isolation source: Sewage treatment plant 13A marine sediment (STP13A) ... | reverse complement strand
GGGAACCCGGCCAGTACAACATGGTGTTTCAGTACAAGCAGCGTGATGTAGGTCTCGAGGCGTCACGCATCGCGCTTCAACTTTTATTGAGTCTTTTACCCGAACACATTAAGCAGGAAGTTTCTTCTGATATTGATAAAGATTTCAATTATGAGGAAGATCGCGACGAATTCATTCTCTTTGCTCAACGCAAGGAGTTGGGGCCGAGTACCGCCTCACTGGTGGATGCGGCGGAAGAAAGGGGCATACCCTCCATACGGCTCAACAAGTATTCGCTGGTTCAATTTGGCCACGGTGCCTATCAACAACGAATCCAGGCGACGATAACCAGCAAAACACCACATATTGCCGTGGAAATTTCCTGTGATAAGGAAGACACGCATAACCTGTTGCGCGATCTTGGTTTGCCGGTTCCCTCGCAAAGAATGATCTATAGCCCGCGCGAGGCAGTGCGGGCAGCACGCAGCATTGGGTTCCCGGTGGTGCTCAAGCCTTTGAATGCCAATCACGGCCGTGGAGTCTCAATTAACCTGACATCTGACGAGCAGGTTGAAAGCGCGTTTGCTTTTGCCCGGGAGCACGGCAGTAGCCGGGCGGTACTGGTTGAAAGTTATGTCGAGGGATTCGATCACCGCATGCTGGTGGTCAATAACGAACTCGTGGCGGTTGCCAAGCGTGTTCCGGGTCATGTTGTCGGTGATGGGAAAAGTACTGTTACCCAACTGGTAGACAAGGTCAACGAAGACCCGCGACGGGGTATTGGCCATGAGAAAGTACTGACACGTCTCGAACTTGACCGTCCAGCACTCGAACTCCTGGCATTAGGTGGCTATGACGCCGATACCGTACTGCCGGATGGCGAGATTTTCTTCTTGCGCAATACTGCCAACCTTTCAACCGGTGGTACCGCCATTGATTTGACCGATGTGGTTCATCCCGATAATCAGGAAATGGCTGAGCGGGCGATACGTTCCGTGGGTCTGGATGTGGGCGGGGTTGATTTTCTGACACAGGATATTACCCAGTCTTACAAGGAAATAGGCGGCGCGATTGTAGAAGTCAACGCGGCACCGGGTTTCCGAATGCATGTTGCGCCTTCAGAAGGTGAGCCACGCGACGTCGCTGGTAAGGTGATGGATATGTTGTTCCCGCCGGGTACACCAACCCGTATTCCGGTTGCCAGTATTACCGGCACCAACGGCAAAACCACTACCTCGCGTATGCTCGGGCACATTCTGAAAACGGCCGGTCATACGGTGGGTATGACATCAACTGACGGTGTTTACATCGATGGCCGCCTAACGGTTAAGGGTGACATGACCGGGCCGACATCCGCACACATCGTGTTGCGTGATCCGACCGTTGATATCGCTGTCCTGGAAACAGCCCGTGGTGGTTTGCTGCGCTCGGGACTGGGTTACCGTCGCTGTGATGTATCGGCTTGCCTGAATGTGGCTGCAGACCATCTTGGTCTTAAGGGTATTGATACGCTGGAACAATTAGCGGAAGTCAAACGGATTGTTGTCGAGGTAGCCCGCGATACGGCCGTGCTTAACGCCGATGATGAGTTGTGCCTGAATATGGCCGACTACACACAGGCAGAACACGTCTGTTACGTGACGATGAATCCGGCCCATGCGCTCGTCAAGGAGCACATCCGTGCCGGTGGCAGGGCGGTGGTTTTGGAACAGGGTTTCAATGGCGACATGATCACCCTGTACGACAAGGGCACCCACTATCAACTGGTCTGGACACACCAGATTCCGGCGACCATGGACGGTAAGGCAACACATAACGTGCAGAATGCGATGTTTGCAGCGGCCCTGGCGTACTCATTGAACAAGTCACTGGATGATATTCGCCATGGACTGCGTACTTTCAATTCCACGATATTCCAGGCCCCGGGTCGCATGAATGTGTTTGATGAGCATCCATTCCGTGTGATTCTCGATTATGGGCACAATGCCGCGGCCATCGGCAGTATTTGTCAGCTGGTCGACCGGCTTGAAGTGCCGGGACGGCGGATATGTGTACTGGCAGCACCGGGTGATCGTCGTGATGAAGACATCCGTGCCATTGCCGATGTGGCCAGCGATCATTTTGATCATTACATTTGCCGTGCCGATGACTCCCGACGCGGACGTGGAGATGCAGAAGTTCCTGAAATGTTACGCGACCAGTTGCTTAGCAATGGTGTCGATCCCGGTGCCATTGAAGTTATTCCGGATGAGGTACAGTCTGTTTCGAGCTCGCTGGATATGGCGAATGAAGGTGACCTGGTCGTATTGTTTGTCGATAACATCACTCGCTGCTGGAACCAGGTGATCCATCATGAGGGCCAAAGCGTCACAACGGTAGCCACCGACACCGGTGCGCCTGTGCACAGCTTTGTAGAGGCGGACCCCGATGCTTTCACACTTGACGAAGGTGTTCGCCTGGTCAGGGATGAGCGGGGTGTGCGTGTGGCCCGCGAAGAAGAAGCTGATTAAAGGTCAGGCCCCGGGCATATGAACATCGAGCTACTCGACAGTCGTCGTCTGACTGGACCAAACCTGTTCTGGGACCGGCCGGGTGCGATACTCGACATTGCCCTGGATAAGGTACCGGCACAACGGCTGATCTCAGCCTGGTCAGAAGAGGTTAGCGCTCTCATGACGGCGGTTGGCTGGTCTCCAGAACATATCTGTACACGTGTTTTCAAAGGGGGTGTCAGCCTGGTCATCAATGCACCGATTGATGTCCTTTATGCCGCGTGCGAGCTCAATGAAATTGCATTCAGCAGGGCGGTTGCAAGCCTCAAGGGTGAACCCCTGGACGGTTTGGATGATGTCATTCCTATCCTGACTGAACAGATTAACGAAGAGAGCAACACCGCTTTGCTTGACATGCAGGCTGCTGCTGCCCGGCACAAGACACCATTCCTCTGGGACGATGACGAAGTTTCGGTTGGTTTTGGGAAAACAGCCATTACCTGGCCTGCTGATCAATTACCCGCAGCGGATAGCCTGGATTGGGCTGCTATCGGTTCGGTACCGCTTGGTATCGTTACTGGCACCAATGGCAAATCAACAACCGTCCGCCTATCAGCGGAAATCCTGGCCGCCGCTGGAATGAGTGCTGGTATCACATCAACCGATTACATACGTGTGGGTGAGGAAATACTCGACCGGGGTGATTATTCAGGGCCGGGTGGTGCACGAACACTGCTAAGACACCCACGATGCGAAGCGGTCGTACTTGAAGTGGCCCGGGGTGGTTTGCTGCGGCGTGGTATCGGTGTAGAGCATGCCGATGCGGCCCTGATCACCAATGTTGCCGAAGACCATATGGGTGAGTACGGTATCAACACGGTTGCTGAAATGGCGGAGGCCAAGTTCATCGTGCGGCGGGCGTTGGCAGCAGATGCCCCACTTATTCTGAATGCCGATGATCCTGAAAGTGTCAGGATGGCCGCACCCTTGAGCAACAGGATTATCTGGTATGGACTGGATGTCACCAGCCCTGTAATGCGTGCCCACCTGGAGAATAAAGGACAGGCAGCTTACCTGTCTGATGGTTGGCTCGTTATGGCCAACAACAACCAGACCCGTAAAATTGTCGAGGCAAAAGACATCCCCGTCACCTTCGGTGGAGTGGCAAGATACAACATAAGAAATTCGTTGAGTGCCATGGCTTTGTGTGCTGAACTGGGAGCGGATGATGCCGCACTGGCGGCGGGGCTCATGGCTTTCAGTGGTGATGCCGGTGTGAACCCCGGCCGGGGAAACCTGTTTGAAAAAGATGGTATTCGAATATTCATCGACTTTGCGCATAATGAACACGGCCTCAAGGCTGTCGCAGATACCGTCAAGGCGTTCCAGGCTTCCCGTAATATCGTGCTGATGGGACAGGCGGGCGATCGTAGCGATCAGGAGATTGCCGCATTTGTAAGCGCTGCTTGCGACTTGCACCCTGAGCCCTTGCTGGTTTGCGACATGCCGGGTTACGAGCGAGGACGAAACCCTGGTGTGGTTGCAGAGTTGATAGGTCGACTGGCCATTGATCAGGGTTTGCCAGAAGAGGCAGTAAAACATTTTAATACCCCGCTTGAGGGTGTTAAATACGCACTGAGCTGTGCAAAGAAAGGGGACTGCCTGGTGTTGCTCGCATTGACTCAGCGAGATGAAACATTGGCGCTTGTACAGGAATTTGTCTCGGATAAATGATTATTTTGGAATTCTGAATGGCAAAACTATTTTTCAACTACTCTTCCATGAATGCCGGCAAAACAACGATATTGCTGCAATCTGCACACAATTACCGTGAACGTGGCCTGACGCCGTTGTTGTTTACACCAAAACTCGACGACCGTTATGGCGAAGGATGGATAAAGTCGCGAATCGGTCTGCAGGCCAGGGCCACCATTTTTACATCGGAAGATGACCTGTATGAAATCACCCGGGCACAACTGGAAGACAGGAATATCCACTGTGTGCTTGTTGATGAGTCACAGTTTCTGAATCGTGAACAGGTTTTCCAGTTAAGCGAAATTGTTGACCGGCTGAATATCCCGGTTCTTTGTTTTGGCCTACGCACCGATTTTCAGGGTGAGTTGTTTGAAGGCAGCAAATACCTGCTTGCCTGGGCCGATCAGTTGACGGAAATCAAAACCATATGCCATACCGGCAAAAAAGCCAACATGGTGGTACGGGTTGATGATGAGGGTTATGCGCTGAAAGAAGGTGCCCAGGTAGAAATCGGTGGCAATGAGCGCTATGTTTCGGTCAGTCGTGCAGAGTTCAAGAAGGTTTTTATCGGCGGTGAGCGAATCAAGTTCATTGAGCCGGTAAAAGGTGACGTCGAAGATGAAAGTGCTTCAGATAATGAACAAGAGAGCGACAGGCTGTTATAGTCGGCCCAACATTTCACCATCGGGGTGAAGGGAGAGCGTTGATGCGTTGGTTGTTGTTTCTGATCATTGTATTCGCAGTTCTGTGGTATATCCGCGGTCTTGAAGAGGTCACGCCGCCCCCAATCGAAGAGGGTATTATTGGTGGCCCCGTCAGTGCGTTACGCAAGGCCGAAGGCTTCGAAAAAGCTCACCTGGAAGCGACCAAAGAGCGTCAAAAGAAAATGGAAGAACAGCTCGAAAAAGACTCGGGAGGTTAGTTACAGCCACCAACACCAGTAGCCGTGATACTGGTCACACATGCGCCCATACTTTTTATCCGCATGGGAGCCGAGGTCGCGCGGTACCTTCCTTCAGGACACGCTTATGTTCAGGATGAACGGTATGCCGCGGGTGCAGGGATGCGCATGAGCGGCCAAGCACATATGTGAGCCCCGTGAGGCTTCGCGTCCCAGCGCCCCCCCTGATTAAGTGGAACATGAAGCCTCTATACGCCATTGTTTAAAGCCCGCAACAGATCAGCAGAAATATCTTCTGCGTCTTCGATACCCACTGATAACCTCAGCAACCCGGCGGTGATACCGAGGCGTTGCCGTTCTTCTTCAGAGACTTTCTGGTGTGAGGTCGCAACCGGTTGGCAAATGGTGGTTTCCACACCGCCGAGGCTCACCGCACAGATCACCAGTTCAAGACGGCGTATATAACTGATCGGATCAATATCGTCAGCCAGTTCAAACGACAGCATACCGCCATAACCCTGCATCTGCCTTGCTGCTATTGCATGTCCGGGATGTTCTTCCAGACCCGGATAATAAACATGTTTAATGCGATCGTTATCATCCAGCTGCCTGGCGATGATAGCGGCATTGCTACTCTGACGGTTCACTCTCAGCTCGAGTGTTTTAAGACTGCGCTCCAACAGGTAACAGTCCTGTGCGTTCAGACACCCGCCATAGGCAACGGCGTGATCACGGACTTTCGCGATCAACGCTGCAGAACCGTTGACGGTACCGCAACACAGGTCACTGTGGCCACCGAGATACTTGGTGCCGCTATGCATGACCAGGTCAAAGCCGTGTACCAGCGGGTTTTGCAAGATGGGAGAGGCAAAGGTGTTATCGATAACCGTCAATATCCCGCGCGGTTTTGCGAAATCTGCAATCGCTGCCAGGTCAACCACGGTGAGTAAGGGGTTGCTGGGTGATTCCACGAAAATCATCCGGGTATCCGTCCCGCAGGCCGCGGCAATGGATTCAACATCGCTTGCCGCGAAACCGAAAGTGATCCCGAAACGGTTTAACTCGTTGACTATCAGAGCATGGGTGCCCCCGTACAGACCTTCGGTGAGAATGACATTGTCACCACTGTCAAGCAAGCCAAACAGGATGGCAGAAATGGCGGCCATGCCTGAACTGGTGACCAGTCCGGCTTCGGCGCACTCAAGGGCGTTCATTTTTTCAGCCACCACGTCATGATTTAAAGTGTTGAAATAGCGCGGATATCGAACCTCGGAATCATCCAGGTACTCAATAGCGCTGGAAGAGAGTAACGGGGTGTTTAAGCCCCCCATGTTTTTATCGCGACGGGTACCCGCGCGTACGGCTTGTGTGGATTTTTTCAAAATGAAATCTCAACCTGACTGTAGTGGAACTAGCAATGATATTACCCGCCATTGTGAATCACCGCTGACAGACTGGAAAGTACTAATTACCTGATATCGACACGGCAAACCCGGGTGTTTGATGTTGTATTCAGCTTAGCCGCAATCGATCAGAGACTCTTGCGGTGGCTCTGCCAACAGGCGGACCTCGGAGATGCTCAATTTGAAGGACCCGGAAGTCGCCACAACGAGGGGTGCAAGTATGTTGCTCATGTTTGCCCCGGCCTCTTTAAAGCAGCTGAGTTTGAGGCTGATTCGAAACCAGGTGTCCTTCGGAACGGCCTTGAACAGCTTTGTCATGTTCAGACTACCAGCACAGGGGTAGCCGCAATCCATTTTGAGATCGACGGATTTCTTCGGCTTTTTGTCAATACGGATCACCATGCTCAGGGCACCACCTTGTTCAGTCAGTGTTTGGTAGTCCTGCGGATCGGCTTGCTGCCAGTAAACCTGACCCAGTCCTCCCTTCCACTCGGCCTGAATGGCGTCCGCAGTCGCCACGTTATCGATCGTGCGAACCGTAACAACCTTGCTTTTAAAAGATGTGGTTTCAGGGCCCTGAACAGGGACCATCCAGTTGCTGCTGCTTCCCAGGTATAGCTGCCAGGGGGTGCTACCGGCGCTGGTGAAAACGACTTCATCCGCCTGTGCGAATATCCCGGCAGAAAACAGCCCGGTCAAAGTCAGAACGAGCAGGCGGACCGGTGCCTTTGCAAATGAGGGATATACATTCAAGTTTTTCATGCGTTTATTCTCCTTGAGCGTTGATTGGGTTGCTCACTCAAATAGGTCATTCCATATCCACGCGGGAACAGGGCTGCGCGATCACTTTGCCCACCACTAGATCGGCCATCATCGCTGTCCGGCCAGGAAAATGAAAGTCTGCCCTGAAAGTCAAAATCTCCAAACAGAACATCGGCGACCCCCTGCCCCTCGGATCCGGGAAGCCATGCGGCAACAAACGCTGAAGAGGCGGCCAGTTCCCGGTTAACCACCAGCGGTCTTCCGGAAATCATCACCACGACCGCCGGAATACCTTTGTCCGTAACGGTTTTGAGCGTTTGCAGGTCTTCCGGGTGCAAGCTGGCAAGCTCCAATGTATTTCCATAGGGATCCAGTACGTTCATGCCGCCCTTTATCAGGGAACCAGCCTCTACGATGACCTGGTCACTTGGACGCACATCACCCAGACCTTCGGCGTATGGCCTTTCGCCGATAACGATAATGGCGACATCGTGCTGATCCGGATCAGCGTCAGATCCAAAGGCACCGGCACTCAGCAAGGCGTTGGGTGCTAACTGGCTAATGCCCTCCCAAACAGATGTGCCGCCTTCCAAATGGTCATTACCCGGCAAACCCTGCCATGCCAGGCTAAAACCGCCGCACTGGTGGCCCCTGTTATTGGCGTTTTTACCGGCCACAAAAATCCGGGCTTTTTTGTCCAACGGTAGTACAGGTCCATCATTTTTTAGTAAGACCAGTGACTTTCGTACGGCCTCGCGCGCAACTACCCGATGTTCCTGCCCGCCAAAGCTCTCATGGTTTGACCAGAAACGATCCGCAGGACGTGGTTTGTCGAATAAGCCATAGGCGAATTTGACCATCAGTATTCGGTGTACTGCGTCATCAATCCGCTCCATGGAAACACTGCCGCGTCTAATATGTATCTTCAGATGATCTACAAAATCCTTCCATTTTTCCGAAACCATGAACATATCGATACCAGCATTAACCGCCGATGCGATCGCGTTGTGATAGTCCTCCGAGAGGTAATCAATACCATCCAGATCGGAAATAACACATCCATTGAATTGCAGTTCTTTTTTCAGAACATCGGTAATCAGTTGTTTATGACCATGGCACTTATCGCCGTTCCAACTATTGAAGGATGCCATGATCGTCAGCGCGTCTGCATTGATTGCGTGGCGGAATGGCCTGATGTGAATACTTTCCAACTCACTTTTGCTTAAGGTCGTTTCACCCTGGTCTATACCATGTGTCGTGCCGCCGTCACCCACCCAGTTTTTAACACAGGCAATTACGCTGTTAGTTTCAAGATCGGCCTGCAGGCCCTGCACAAACCCTTCAGCGTAAGACGCGACGATCCCGGTATCCTCTGAATAGCTTTCATAGGTCCGGCCCCATTGAATATTTCGGGCGACGGCCAGGGCCGGTGCAAAAGTCCATTCAACACCCGTAGCAAGAGTCTCACGTGCTGTGACCATGGCGACCTTCCTGATCAACTCTTGATCATTTGCCGCACCCAAACCAATGTTATGCGGAAAAATGGTCGCACGCCTGACATTGTTATTACCATGAATGGCATGTACGCCATGTAAAACCGGAATGGCCAGGTGCTGATCGTCTTCCGCTATAGATGCAGCCCAATAAGCGTCATTCATGGCCACCCAGTCTGCTGGCAGATTATCTCCGGGAAATGAGCCACTGCCACTAAATAAACCTCCGATATGAAAGGTTCTGATCTCCTCTGGAGATATGTATAAACGATCGGACAGCGTCATTTGGCCAACCTTTTGTTCGAGATTCATCTCAGATAGCAGGGCAATGGCTTTTTGCCGGATCGATGGGTCTTGGAAAATTGAATTCGTCATTGCATCAAATCGTCTGTACTCAAGACTAATCAGCTATTTACAGGCATACTTCATATTTCTGAATCAGTGTATCGGTGGTATTTGTCTTGTGAAATGCGTTTGCGTCAGGTTGGACCAGAAACACGACAACGGGGAAAATTGGGTAGTAGCGGTTCCTTCGCGCCTTGTCCTTGCTGGCTATATGAATTGGGTGAGCATCAATTGAAGAGTCCATCCTCAAACCTGTTCCAGACCGTTGTCAGTGCCATCTACGACAATCGTAGCTACCAGTTCTGGCTGCTGCAGTTTATTGGCTGGGGTGGTTTGGGAATGGTGACATTTTTCAGCCTGACACTTTGGTACGCCACGGCAAGCTGGTCCCATGTGTCACACACGATTGTGCAATCCCTGTTGGGTATGATCCTGTCAATACCGTTGCATCGAGTCTGCCTTGCCGTTTGGGGTCATCCAATACTTGCGCGTATAGGCTGGACCTTGCTGGGGGTGCTCGTGGTGTCTTTACCGTGGACATTTCTACGGATATACACTTTTACACTGATTACCGGTTCAGGCGGAATATGGGCCGATTTTGGTGGTTGGTATTTTTCTTCCTTCCTGGTCTTTTTGTGCTGGGTGGCCCTTTATTACGGCAACAAATACTATTACAAGGCACAACTGGAATATAAAAAGAGGCAGGCGGCAATAGCAGCGATCAGCGAGGAACAACTGAAAAGGGTGAGTGCCGAGGCCGAAGCCAAGAACGCGCAACTGGGTATGTTGCAATATCAATTAAATCCTCACTTCCTTTTCAACACACTCAACTCCATCAGTGCCCTGGTGAAGTTCAAGGAGACCGAAAAGGCTCAGCGGATGATCACACAACTGGGCTACTTTTTACGTTATTCGCTGGATAACGATCCGGCACTTAAAATCTCCCTGGAACAGGAGGTTGAGGCCTTAATGCTGTACCTGGAGATAGAAAAAACGCGATTCGGCGAACATCTGATCCTTGAGTTTGATATTACCGACGAAGCGAAACGCGCCAGGGTGCCCAGTTTGTTGTTGCAACCACTGGCAGAGAATTCCATTAAATACGCCATTGCGGCCAATGAAAATGGCGGTACCATCAAACTCACCGCCACGGTTGATGAAGGTGAGTTGCAAATCGAACTTACGGATACAGGCCCTGGTGCCGTGAGCAATCGACCCGCGCCAAAAACCGGCAGACGAGTGGGGTTGCACAATACCCTGCAACGTTTGAAGACGCTTTATGATGACGCCTATTTGTTTGATATCAATCTACGACCATCAGGTGGATTGAAAATCAACATCCGTATTCCTTTCGACCCGGTTTAGCTGGCAGATGGTCAAACTAAAAACGATAGTAGTTGATGACGAGTTGCTGGCACGCAGATTGATGTTGTCATGTCTTAAAGAAATCCCTGAAATAGAAGTCCTGGCGGAATGTGCCAACGGACGTGAAGCGGTCGCGGCGGTGTTGGAACTGGAGCCCGATTTAATGCTCCTTGATATCATGATGCCGGGCTTGAACGGTTTTGAGGTCATCAAGAAAATTCAGCCGGAATTACTGCCGATGGTGATATTTTGTACGGCATATCAGCGTTACGCATTGGATGCGTTTGATATTCATGCAGTTGATTACATAGTAAAACCCCTGGACGAACAACGTTTACAACTGGCGGTGAATCGAGCCCTGGCCCGTTATCAGGAAGAGTTGCAGTCCGGTGACAACAAAGCATCCCTGCTCGGTGCCATTGAAACGATCGCGAGCAATGTCAGCGAGCGTTTACCACTACACGAACAAACCAAAACTAACTCATTATCAGTCGATCATGAGCGAAAAATCACCATCAAGGACCGGGACTCCATTAAATTGGTCAAGGTTGACAGTATCGCCTGGGTCGACGCTGCGGGTGATTATATGTGTGTTCATGCGGAAGGCGAGACGCATATCATGCGTTGTACGATGAAACACCTGCTGGACGAACTCGACGATTCCGTATTCAAGCGGGTACATCGCTCCACGATCGTTAATTTGAACTGTATTGAGGAGGTTATTCCACATACCAAGGGGGAGTATTTCCTGCAGCTTGATAATGGTGAACGTATAAAAGTTAGCCGTAATTATCGTGGCGAAATAAAGTCGTTTTTAGAATCCATTAACGAACCTAATTGATAGAGGATCGTTGGTTCGACACATAAACTCATCGCAGACCTTCTCCGTTGTCCATTTGACCTCAGCACTGGTCCCACTCAACGATTCTCTGTTGTTTCATGTAGCAGGCCCCGTAAAATCCGAGCCTATTGGTGACAGGACCGTTTGTAAGGCGCTTTTGTTGTGACAATAAGAGAGAAAAACTGCATGTTTGTACGTTCGTTGAATCGATTGCTAGTCGTCGTTTTATTCTTCACGGTGGTTGTTCCTGAAGCCTGGGCAGAATATGAAGAATTAATCCTGGAAGAAGTCATTGTCACTGCCGTCCGACGAGATACGAACCTGATGGAAACACCGCTCGCTGTTTCTGCACTCACCGCTGATGCCCTGGCCCGCGAAGGTGTCAATAATATTCTCAACGTTGGCAATCTTGTACCGAATATGCAGATCGGATTATCTCCATCGGATTCCGGCGTTTCGATTGCGATACGCGGTATCACCTCAAATAACTTCACCGAGTTGGGTGATCCTACCGTCGGAATTCATTTCGATGGAATCTACTCTCCAAGACCGCAAGGTGGCCTGGCTTTATTATTTGACGTAGAGCGCATTGATATACTTCGCGGCCCACAGGGAACCCTGTTTGGCCGAAACTCAACGGCTGGAACCATCAATATCATCAACGCCAGGCCTCAGTTTGATGACATCAGCGGGTCTGCGGAGCTTGAAGCGGCTAATTATTCGACCCGGGCATTCCGTGGCTGGATAAATATTCCGGCCACTGAAAACCTTGCGTTCCGGGCGTCCTTCATGACGCAAAAAGCCGACACCTATCTCAACCAGGAAATGGATCTTTATGATCTTGACTGGGATGTCGACCTTGATGGCAATACCGACGGACCGAACGATGCTCCAGCGGATGGCATACCCAATACAGACCAACGCAGGAACCACCATCAAAAGGACTCACGTGCCTATGGCAGCATAGATCGCTGGGCCGGCCGTTTAAGTATGCGATTTACCCCTACGGACGAAATCGACTGGTTGGTGACCTACGAGCATTTCCAGGACAACAGTCCGGGTGTACCGTTTTTAAAGGACTGCCAGAAAGCAAAGGGCACTTTTTTTGAATGTGACCATGACGAGTTTGACGTCAAAATCAACACGCCCGGAGAAATGGATATGTCCATCCAGACCATTCGGTCTGAATTTGTCTGGGACCTCGCAGAATCTTTTTCCGCAGAGTATCGCTTTGCACATTCCACACAGGATCGTTCGCAGTTATTCGACCAGGACGGCGGTGCTTTTACCGATGTGGATCACCCTGGCTATGGTATCGCCATTGAGGGCGTTATATTTGGCGGCGTCAATGGCGTTTTAATTCGCGATGCCCAGGCTTTTATCGATCGCGGTTTTGACCCGGTCGCGATGCAACCTTTTGACGATCTCGCCCTGGAAACAGAGTACTCACACTATAAGTCGACGGTTCATGAGTTGCTTTTCAAGTCAGAATCAGATTCCGACCTGCAATGGCTTGGTGGTTTCTTCTATTTGAAAGAAGACAATGAAATAAAGTTTAACGTGGAGATTCCATTTTGTTGTTCCTTTATCCGTCCACTGGCCCAGTCCTTCGTCCAACCCGAAAGGACGGTTGAATCAAAGGCTCTTTTCGCCCAGTTTGATTACAGTGTTAACGACCGGCTCAATTTAACCGCCGGTTACCGCTACACCTGGGATGAAAAAGAGGACAAGAACGGTTCAACCCACTCAACGACGGGTTACTGGGTCAACCCCGGACTCTATTCTGCAAATCCGGATGACACTTTCTGGTATGAAAGCTGGACACTCATCGGTGATGGCATTCCGTACTATGGTTTCGACGAGCCCTATTGGACCGACTACTATCAATCGGACGACCTGGCACCCGATGATGGAACTCTCGGCCCCGGCTTCACCGACCGCGTACCCGGTACGGACAACAGTCATAAGGCAGACTGGGGCAAAGGCACCTGGCGACTGGGTTTCGATTACGTCGCGAAGGATAATTTATTTATCTATGGTTATGCTGCCACGGGTTATAAAGCAGGGGGCTTCGGCGACAACGTAGATACCTGCGAATGCGGTAACTGGACGACCTTTGATTACGATCCTGAGACGGTGACAACCTATGAACTGGGCTTCAAGTCTGTTTTGGCGGACGGCAAGCTGAACTTCCTGGCTACAGTCTTTTACAGTACATATGATGACATGCAGAGAACCTTTTTTGCCATCGTGGGTGAAAGCATCAACAGTGGTAATGATATTGGAACGAATCTGACCACCAATATTGCGAAATCAACGATCAGTGGCGTGGAAGTTGAACTTGACTGGGCCCCTTATGACGGTGGCCGGGTATATGGCTGGATCGCTTATCTTGATGCCGAGATCAAGGACATGCCCGCCGGCGATGGCTGGTTCTGTTTTGAACGGGCCTTGATGGGTCTCACCGAATGTCCGCCCGAGGTTGACAACTCTGATCCCAATGCACCCAACATCAGGCCTACCAATTTCAAAGGCAACCAGTTGCCCTGGTCACCCAAGTGGTCAGCAACAGTTACTGCTGAACACAACTGGTACTATGACAACGGACTGCGACTTAGCCCGGTCGTCACCATTCACTGGCAGGACGAAATATTTTTCCAGGATAACAACTTTGATGAAGGGCCTTTTCACAGCGGTCAGAAGGCTTATGCAACGGTCAATGCTTCATTGCGTTTGATCAATGAGGAAAAACGTTGGGGTCTGGAGTTGTACGTCTATAACGCCTTTGATGAACGGACCCGCAACTGGGCTGACTATGGCCCCGGCTACATAAAATCCAGCTATGCACCGCCTCGTTCTTATGGTGCAAAGTTTCGTTATGACTTCTGATTTATAGTGATTCAATTCTTCCAATAACCGAGCAGGTAGAGAAAATGAAAAGACCAGTACAGTTTATTCTTACATTGTTAGTTACTGCATT
>RCNC010001924.1_pt1 | contig 14319 bp, 15 predicted proteins | sample 2041301 | NCBI WGS metagenome assembly RCNC01 (sample SAMN09708231, study PRJNA481090) | Marine sediment metagenome, whole genome shotgun sequencing project. | biome: marine sediment; feature: ocean; material: sediment; isolation source: Sewage treatment plant 13A marine sediment (STP13A) ... | reverse complement strand
CCTGCGCCCTGGTCCTTGAACAGGCCTTCTCCAATATTTACTCCCTGAGCGATGTCCTTTGACTGATGGTCGATGCTGGTAACTACCGAGCAGGTTTGCCAGTCAAAACCCATTTTGGATGAATGGTACCCAATTTCACGTATCGTATCGCGAACCACCTGCGGCATATCAACATAACAGTCAGTTGTTATTTCACCGGCAATAAAGGCAAGGCCTGTGGTCACAAGAGTCTCACAGGCAACCCTGCACCTTTTATCCTTTTCCATAATTGCATCGAGTATTGAATCGGATATCGCATCTGCGACCTTGTCCGGGTGTCCTTCGGTGACGGATTCAGATGTAAAAAAGAATTGTTCATTACCCATAAAAATCTCCTTTGTTTTTGCCTTATCGGGATCATATCGATAAAACTTTATCGAAATGATGCCAATTTGTTATTTTATATGATTTTAGCTTTTTCTAAACAGGACACAGATTAAACAGATATATTATTAAAATCCGTGTGAAGCTGTGTCCTGTTTTCAAAGGCTTCTGCTCGTTATGGATATAATATCATATTATCTATCAAGCGAGTCTTGCCTACGTTTACCGCAAGTGCCATGAGTGCCGGTCTGTCGATAGTTTTAATATCTTCAAGGTATTCGGGATCACATATTGAAATATAATCTATTCTGGTCTCGGGGTTTGAAGTGATCAGCTTGGTTGCAGCTTGTATAATTTCACCTGCGTCCTTAACTCCGCTTTTAAGCAAATCTTTAGCTTTTACCAGGGATTTGTAAAGTGTTAGCGCAGATGGCCGCTGTTCCGGTGTCAGATAGTTGTTTCTTGAGCTCATGGCAAGGCCGTCAGGTTCTCTTACTGTCGGGCCGCCTACAATTTTAATATTAAAATTCAGATCGTGCACCATTCGGCGAATAACTGTCAGTTGCTGATAATCCTTTTCTCCGAAAATGGCAACATGGGGTTTAAAAATGTTAAACAGCTTTGCAACAACCGTTGCGATACCTTTAAAAAATACCGGCCTTGAGAGTCCGCAAAGATGATTGGAAAGTTTTTCCAACTCTATATATGTCTGGAATCCCTCCGGGTACAATTCCAGGGTATCGGGTGTGAAAACAACATCTACGCCCTCTTTCTCGGCTAGCTGAAGATCCCTTTCAAGATCCCGGGGATATGATTCAAAATCTTCTTGTGGACTGAACTGTGAAGGATTGACAAAAATGCTTATGACAAGGTCATCCCCTAGTTCACGCCCTTTTCTCATCAGAGAAAGATGCCCCTCATGGAAAAAACCCATGGTAGGAACCAGTACAATCTTTTTGTCCTGGCGCCTGATTTGTTCTGAGCGTTTTTGTATCTCTTCTGCCTTGTGTATGACTTTGATGATTTTACCTCAATAATTTTAGCCGGTTTCGAAACCGACTCATCTGATTTCTTAAACAAATAAGTTAAAACAGGAACATATAAATGTCAATATGTGCTAAAAAATATGAATTTTATCAGTTAAAACCTTTCAGGGTAAGACACCTCTTTTTTTGTCCTTACTAAATACTGATGGTCTCATAAAAAGTCAAAAACCATTTTTTATGAAACGTTTTTAGCCTTAGTTATAACTGACAATATTATTATATCTAACCATAAAATTTAATACCTAAAACCTGATGAATTCGACTTTTTACGAATTCATCAAATTTATTTGACATATTAGGTTCCTTCTTTTATAAATCATCGGAGTAAAAAACCTGTTTTACAAGTCCATCGCTGTTATTCTTAATACTGAAAGGGGTCTTTAAATGAAAAAATATTTTATAATAGGCCTTTTGCTTTCAGTCATGCTTGTTTTTGGTTGCAAGACTACCCAGTCGACCTCTTCAAAATCGACATCTAAACCGGTTGCTCCAAAAAAATCAGTTTCCATCTATGTCCTGGTAGACAGGGGAATTAAGGCGGACATGAATGCTTTCATCAAGTCGCAGTACAATTCTGTTAGCCTGTGGATGGAAAAGGATCTTGTCAAGACACTTAAGAAAACCGGATATAAACCATACCTTATACAAAATAGAAAGGGTTACAAACGCGGTCCGGGAAAATATCTGCTTAAAGTGACCATTACAAACTTTGGAGGAGGTACGCCAGGTGTACGAAGGGGATGGGGATATAGGAGATATGGAGGCGGTGTTGAAACTTTAGATACCCGTTACGAGTTGTTCGGCAGAAGTTCAAAACCTTTTCTTGCCAAAACTCATGGAACAAATTCCAGCAGGGGCTGGCGGCGCTGTGCAAAAAAATTGAACGAGGATACTGTGCAGGCTGTCACCGAAAGGTTAAACAAAATTAAATAACACCAAATGTCCGGTTTTCAAACAAATAAAAATAATTTTGATTTCTGGCAGAACCACTCTTTGCATTACCTGGAAATGGCGTTTCGCTCTGATAAGCGGGAAACCATCGATCATCCGGACGGTTATGGAAAAAGAACCGGACAGTGCGGCGATACGGTTGAAATGTTTTTAACTGTACGCAATAAAAAAATAGATTCAGTATCTTTTCAAACAGACGGCTGCATCAACACCCATGCCTGCTCCAACACTTTGGCCTTTCTGGCTGAGGGTATAACAATCGCACAGGCATGGGAAATCACACCTGAAGATGTCATTGACTATCTCGGAACATTGCCTGCTGAAGAAACCCATTGCGCTGAAGTTGCGGTGGGTGCTCTTTACCTTGCTCTGGCCGATTTACGTGAACTGGAGCGCAGTCCCTGGAAAAAGCCTTACCGGTAGCAGATGATTAAAAGCAAGTAACAAGAAGCGTTTTGAAACAGCCGGGACAACAAATTTTATCATTTATTCTTGACATGAAATTGCAAGTTGTTTATAGATTTCTTTTCAAAGAAGGTGCTTTGATTTTGGCAGTAGATAAAGACTGACTTCATTTATTATACTCTTGAGATGGAAATCAACACGGATGGGGCTGAAAAAATTATTAGAAAAGAAAAAATCCGCCATTATTAAAGACTGGTTTGAAGCGGTTGCTGCTACTTATGCTCCTGACGCAGCTGATTTTTTTAAAAGGCAGAAAGATCCCTTTGCAAACCCTGTGGGAAATACCCTCTTTAACGGTTTAAAAAAACTGTTTGATGAGCTCCTCTTAAACATGGATCATGAAGAAATAAAGTCATGTCTGGATCCTCTCATTAGAATAAGAGCTGTTCAGGATTTCTCCCCGTCACAAGCTACATCATTTATCCTTTCTTTAAAAAAAGTTATTATTACAAATTTGCAAAAAGAGCTTCGCGACATTCATATTTTAAATGAATTCTTACAATTCGAATCAAAAATCGACACCTTAAGTCTTATTGCTTTTGATATTTATGTTGAATGCAGAGAAAAAATCTACGAATTAAAGGTAACCACGGAAAGAAACAAAATATATAGTGCATTTGCAAGAGCAGGTTTAATAGATGATACTCCTGATAATGCACCTAATCTTAAAGTGTTATAATAGTGAGGTAAAGTTTTATGAATGTAAAATACCTTTATTCCCTCATTGCTGTCGTTGTTCTCTTCCTGATTTCATATATTGGAGTTGAGGCTCTGGGTCTTCAAATTCTTTTCGGGATAGTAATTCCCTATGTTGCCATTATCATATTTATCGCCGGGTTTATCTACCGGGTTATGGGATGGACACGTTCGGCAGTTCCCTTTAAAATTCCTACAACATGCGGTCAGCAGAAAACACTTCCCTGGATCAAACCAAACAGCATCGACAACCCGACCACTAAAGGCGGTGTTGTTATCCGGATGCTTTTGGAGGTTCTGTTTTTCCGGTCACTATTCAGGAATACCCGGATGAGCCTGAAAGAGGGATCAAAACTTTCCTATCAAATGGAAATTTTTTTATGGCTGGGAGCGCTGGCATTTCACTGGTCATTTCTTACAGTTATCGTCCGGCATCTTCGGTTTTTCACCGAACCGGTTCCTTTTTTAATTCAGTTGCTGGAAAAGATGGACGGGTTTTTCCGCATAGAGATTTTATATGATGTAGTTAAATGGGGCCTGCCCGGTGTATATTTGTCCGGGATTGTCCTGCTGGCAGCGGTTACCTATCTGTTTTTAAGAAGAGTCTTTATTCCCCAGGTCAGGTATATTTCCCTTGCCGCAGACTTTTTCCCGCTCTTTTTAATTTTCGGCATAGCTTTAACCGGTATCCTGATGCGTTATTTTACCAAGGTAAATATCATAGAAATAAAAGAATTCGCCATGGGCCTGATTACCTTTCGTTTTACCATACCGGAAGGAGTCGGAGGTGTCTTTTATGTTCATCTCTTTTTTGTAAGTATTCTTTTGGCATATTTTCCGTTCAGCAAGCTCATGCACCTGGGAGGAATATTCTTAAGTCCTACAAGAAATATGACTACAGATACCCGCGCAAGGAGACACGTCAATCCATGGGATTATCCGGTTCATACTCATACATATGAAGAATATGAAGACGAATTCAGGGAAAAAATGATAGGAGTCGGACTGCCGGTGGACAAAGAGCTTGTTAAGAAAGAACCGGAAGAACCTAAAGAACAAGAGGAAATAAAGGAACAAGAGAAAAAGGAGTAATCTATGGCAGATGTTCCAACACCCGAAGAAATGTTAAAAATGGATCACCGTCCTCATCAAACAGATTGGATGGAAACCCCGACTACTATTAGAAAAGGTATTGCCTGCTACGCCTCAAATCCTAAAAGCGTCGAGTATGTCGGGCTTCCCTACCCGCGAACATGGAGCTGTTTCGATGAAGACTGGCAACTGCCTGAAAACTGGAAAGAGATTATTCACGAAGGATTCAAAGAACGGCTTGAAAAATTTCGGTCTTTTAAAGTGTTCATGGATATTTGTGTTCGCTGCGGGGCATGTGCTGATAAATGCCATTTCTTTATCGGAACAGGCGATCCAAAAAACATGCCGGTTTTAAGGGCCGAGTTGCTGCGTTCCGTCTATCGTAATGACTTTACAACCGCCGGTAAAGTACTGGGCAAAATTGGTGGTGCAAGACCTCTTACATTAGATGTCTTAAAGGAATGGTGGTCTTATTTCTTTCAATGCACGGAATGTCGCCGGTGCTCGGTTTTTTGTCCCTATGGTATAGACACTGCCGAAATAACCATCATGGGCAGGGAACTTCTCAATCTGATCGGTCTGAACATCGACTGGATTGCAACGCCGGTGGCCAACTGCTACAGAACTGGAAACCATCTGGGAATACAGCCTCACGCGTATAAGGATATGATAGATTTTTTTACCGATGAGATTGAGGAAATCACCGGTGTCCGGGTTAACCCTCAATTCAATAAAAAGGGTGCGGATATACTTTTTATTACCCCTTCCGGCGATGTGTTTGCCGATCCGGGTACCTTCACCTGCATGGGATACATGATGCTGTTTCACTTTCTGCAGGAAAAGTATGGCCTTGATATCACCTGGAGCACCTATGCATCAGAGGGCGGAAATTTCGGCTTTTTCACATCCCATGAGACCATGAAGCGGCTCAATGCTAAGATGTATTCAGAAGCAAAAAGACTTGGAGTAAAATGGATTTTGGGTGGTGAGTGCGGCCACATGTGGCGAGTGATTAACCAGTATATGGATACCTTGAACGGTCCTGCCGATTTTCTTGAAGAACCGGTTTCTCCCATAACCGGAACCAAGTTTGAAAATGCCAAATCTACAAAAATGGTACATATTATGGAATTCCTTGCTGACCTGATCAAGCACGACAAACTTGATCTTGATCCCAGCCGAAATGACCACATAACGGCAACCTTTCATGATTCCTGCAACCCTGCCCGGGGTATGGGGCTTTTGGAAGAACCGCGATATGTGATCAACAGCGTTTGTAATCATTTTTATGATATGCCGGCAAATACAATCCGGGAACAAACATTCTGCTGCGGCAGCGGGGCCGGTCTTAATGCGGGTGAAGATATGGAACTGAGGATGGCAGGCGGACTTCCCAGAGCCAATGCTGTAAAATATGTACATGAAAAATTCGGTGTAAATATGCTTTCAACCATATGCGCAATCGACCGGGCTGTCCTTCCAGATCTCATGTCTTACTGGGTTCCCGAAGTTGACGTCACCGGCGTTTGTGAAATGGTAGCCAATGCACTGAATTTGCCCGGACAAAATGAAAGAACGCTTGACCTGCGCGGGGAAGAACTGCCGGGAATAGAGGGTGATACGGAGGGTGATATTGATGAATGATAAAAAAATTATCATTGCTGGTTTAATTATTTTTATCGCAATTATACTGTTTCCTTTCTGGTATGGCCTGCTGAAAGCTGCTCCTGCACCTGAACTTAAACTCACCGAAAAGGCAAAGGCTGCCAAAGAGTGCGTTCGACCCACAGAGTATATGAAAGCAGAGCATATGCAACTTCTTGACGAATGGAGACATTCGGTTGTAAGAAATGCCAAGAGAGTTTATGTTAACAGCAGTGGCAAGGAATTTAACATTAGCCTTTCAAATACCTGTCTTGATTGTCATTCAAACAAGGCGGATTTTTGTGATAAATGTCACAACTATGCTTCGGTGGATCCTTATTGCTGGGATTGCCATCTTGATAACCCGAAGGAGACAAAGTAATGGAAAGCAGCAGAAGACGCTTTTTGCAAATAGCAGGCATTTCAGCCCTTGGTTTGGGGGCAAAACCTGTTCTGGATGCATTTGCCAAAGAAGAACATGGCGATAAACCCGAGGTTCAAATTAAAAAAGGGGAGAAGGCGTTAAAAGCCAAACAGTGGGCCATGGTCATCGATACCCGCAAATTAGAATCGGCAGAGACTCTTGAGCCGATAATTGAAGCATGTAATAAGATCCACAATATTCCGACCAAGCTTGAAGATAAACGCCATGAGGTTAAATGGATCTGGGAGGAATCATATCACCACGCTTTTCCGGGCAAAGCCAACAGATTCCTTGACGAAAAGGTGGAGCATACACCCTTTCTGGTTCTTTGCAATCACTGTGAAGACCCGCCATGTTGCCGGGCCTGTCCGACCCAAGCGACCTTTAAAAGAGAAAGCGACGGTATCGTGCTCATGGACTTTCACAGGTGCATCGGGTGCAGATTCTGCATGGCAGCATGTCCATTCGGTGCAAGAAGTTTCAATTTCAGAGACCCGCGTCCTTTCATTGAAGAGACAAACAAAGATTATCCGACGCGGATGAAAGGGGTTGTAGAGAAATGTAATTTCTGTGCTGAGCTGCTGGCTGTCGGCAAAATGCCTGCCTGTGTTGAGGCCTCCAACGGCGCAATTGCATTCGGAGATCTTTACGATCCTGAGTCTGAAGTCAGAAAACTGTTAAAAACAAATTACACAATCCGGCGTAAGCAGGGTCTCGGTACCGAGCCTTCTGTTTACTACATAGTGTGAGGTAATTATGCTTGAATTAGCAATTAAAGGTAGTAAAAAATATTACGGGTGGATGGCTTTATTGCTTGGTATAATCGGGATAGGATTTCTGGTTTATCTAAAGCAGCTCGATTTCGGCCTGGGCATTACAGGTATGAGCAGGGATGTATCCTGGGGATTTTACATCGCTCAGTTTACCTTTTTAGTCGGTGTTGCAGCTGGAGGGGTTATGGTGGTTTTGCCATACTACCTGCACGATTATAAAGCCTTTGGAAAGGTGACCATTCTCGGTGAGTTTCTGGCCATTGCTTCTGTTATCATGTGTCTTTTGTTTATCATTGTTGACCTTGGCCAGCCCATGAGGATTTTTAACGTCCCGCTTTACCCCACACTACATTCCGTCCTTTTCTGGGATATGATAGTACTGAATGTATATCTTTTCTTAAACATTATTATCGGCTGGAATGTACTGGAAGCTGAGCGAAATAATGTCCATTATCAGGCATGGTTAAAACCTCTGATTTATCTTTCCATCCCCTGGGCTGTGAGTATCCATACGGTTACCGCATATCTTTACTGCGGTCTTCCGGGCAGAGGATTCTGGATGACGGCTATCTTAGCCCCTAGATTTCTTTCTTCAGCCTTTGCAGCAGGTCCGGCATTATTGATTCTTTTGTGCCTTATTATCCGCAGGGTTACCAACTACGATCCAGGTAGGGAACAGATTCAGTCTCTTGCAAAGATTGTCGCTTATGCGATCAGCATTAATGTCTTTTTCTTTCTCTGCGAAATTTTTACTGTCTTTTATGCCAACATTCCGGAGCATATGGATCATATTAAATACCTTTTTGTCGGTCTTGACGGGCACGGCGCACTGGTGCCCTGGATGTGGACATCCATGGTTTTGATGCTGATCAGCATTATTTTACTTGTTAATCCAATCACACGAAAAAATGAGGGTATTCTAGTCGTAGCCTGTATCACTACTTTTATAGGTACCTGGATCGACAAAGGGCTCGGCATGATCTCAGGTGGTTTTGTACCCAGTCCCTTGCACCATGTGAATGAATATATTCCGACTATTCCTGAAATTTTGATCGCCCTCGGCGTCTGGGCAACAGGATTTTTCGTCTTAACCATCCTGTTTAAAATAGCTGTTTCAGTAAAAGAAGAGGTTGGCGCATAAATAAAACTGCTAAATATAATTTCAAAGGGCTCAAATTTTCGGTTTGAGCCCTTTTTGTTTCTGTAATGAATAGCTGGCCAAGACAACACAGACTGTCTTCCACAACAGTCTTCAGCCTTCAGCCTATCCACCTGAGTAATTATAAATAATTTCTTGAAATGACTGAACAAAAAATCAACAACCAGAAACTGCCATTATCGGGTGCTCTTTTTACAGCCTTTATCTGCGTCCTGTTCGGATCCAATGCGGTAGCTATAAAAATCACTCTTGAAGGAATAGGCGTATTCACCTCTGCCGGGCTGCGATTTGGTATGGCTTCTCTTGTAATTAGTCTATGGGCCCTATCCACGCGTAAACCTTTTAATATAAGAAAAGGGCAATTCTATCATATACTCCTTATTGGTATGATATTTTTTGTTCAATTGTCCCTATTTTATTTTGGAATCAGCAAAACCAATGCCTCCCGGGCCACACTGTTTGTCAATCTACAGCCTTTTTTCCTTCTTGTTTTGGCGCATTATTTCATTTCCGGAGATCAAGTATCAAAAAAAAAGCTGTTTGGCATTCTGGTGGGTTTTTCAGGAGTGGCTTTTGTGTTCCTGGAAAAAAAGGGGGTGACATCGGATTTTCAAACCGGTGACCTTATCGTTCTATCTGCCGCTTTTCTCTGGGCCTGTAATGGTGTTTATACTAAAAAGATTATCGCAAACTTTGAGCCGTTTCATATCGTTTTATATCCTATGATGATTGCCACCCCGCTGTTTTTTCTTGAGGCCCTTCTCTTCGATGGCATCATGATATCGGAAATAAACTCGAGAGTCATTTTATCATTATTATATCAAACTGTTGTGACCGGTTCTTTTGGTTTTATAGCCTGGATTACCTTGCTTAAAAATTATGGTGCCGTATCTTTACATTCTTTTATCTTCATCATGCCGGTTGCCGGTGTGTTGCTCGGTGGACTGGTTTTAGGAGAACCGATCACCGCAAAAATTCTTCTGGCCCTGCTGCTAATCGTAGCGGGAATTTTTATCGTGAATTTAAAATGGGTTCATGCGCCAACATAACCATAGCTTTTTGCTTCAAGAATGAGTACCTAAGGAGTCGGAGTTTATCAATAACGAATAGCTAAACCGCATTTCTCACACGGAGAAGTGCAGGCTAATACCTTCCCCATCGTAATAAAGGCGCTCTTGTTTTCACGCAAAAAGATTACCTTAATGAAATCGCTTTTTCCGGGCAAATTTCCTGGCAACAAAAGCATCTAATACAGGTTTCATCCTCAACTTCAGGGATTTCTTCATTCATGGACAAGGCCGACACCGGACACTGATCGACACAGGTTCCACAAGCTGTGCACAGATCCGGGTTCGCCTGTGGTTTTAGAAGGGTTCGAGTGCGCATCATTTCCTGAATCGCCTCGTTTCCCATGATAGCTTCGCCCCCTAAGGGCGGGAGTTTAAAATCGGGCAACGTTTTCAACTCCCCTATGATTTCTATCTTATCAAGATCGTAGTCACCCAATCCAATTTCCCTGGCCTTTTTAAGGAACTGCAACCGGCCTGGATCTAATCCCATCATCCTGGCGATGACTGAATCCAGGGCCACCGCATCCGTGGAGGCCAGGATCAAACCGATGCTCCTCAGGTCTGTCGAGGCCGGTCCATTGCCCTCCATACCAACCACGGCGTCTACAATAAAGAAATCAGGCACCCGAAGTCGAAACACTTCCACAATAACTTCGTGAAAGCGTTCAGGGCTGCCGGCTGCTCTGTGCAGCCTGGATTTCTGGGCTCCGGGTAAATAACCATAACTGTTTTTTATTGCTCCGGTCATTACCGTCAGACCATGGGTTTTGAATTTAGGAAGGCTGATTATAATATCGGCTTCGAGAACAGCTCGAGAAATACTTACCATGGGCATGAAATCAGGGTTAAAGTCAACCTTGACAGAGTCGTTCCCAATGTTCTCATAATAATCTTTTGCAGCGGACATCAGCCCGGTCTTTTCAAAACTCTCCTCATTTGCCCCGTAATTGAGCAAGCCCGGGTTGTCCCCCACTATGAGCGAGGCCGGCTCCATTTCCTCCACTTTTTCAACCACAGCCTTCAAGACTGCCGGATGTGTCACGATGCCTTCTTCGGCTTCTGAAGACCGAAGCACATTAGGTTTTATCAAGACCTTCTTGCCTGTCAACTGTACCGGAAAAAGTTTGAAAGCACTTCTTACAGCCCCACGGACATCATCATAGCTCGCCGGATGTATCATTACTTTGGACATGATCTGCTCCTTTGTAATTTAATGATAGTTTTTATTATACTGTTGCCGGGTCATCAGGCAGGATATCAAAGCTTCACGCTGTGTCATGATCCCCTTTTAGATTTTTTCCTGAGCTTTCTGAATAAACTGAAAAGTTGAATTTTTTAAGTTATCCCAACATCCATACCACAACCATTAATCTTGTTTTTGGAGCAACTTGTCCTATTTAGCGTCCCAGCAATAACCCAGGATCAACCCAACATGGAAACCTCCCGCATTACGATCTTCATGGTATAGCCTGATTTTCGCATCGGAGTAACGCAGATCCAGTCCCAAATTAAAATGACGCTTGAAGGTTTTGTATATACCGAAAGCTCCCCAATATCCCAAACCCATGTCATCTTCATTATCCGTGTCCCGATAATCACCATTGAGATTGTCTTCTCTGGTTATCTCAACACCGCCATAGATGACAGCAGCACCCCCGGCCACATAAATGTTCCAGTTTTTGGGAAGAGACCATATCTTTTTTAGCCCCAGGTTCAATTCGGCGGTATAACCCTCCTCAGCGTAATAGGTGTACCTGTAACGGTCGTCCCTCCAGGAGTCATTATAATGTGATTTAGTTTTACTTGAATAAAGTAGGTTGGCGGCCAAACTGACAGGCCAATCTTTTTTCCTGGCATCAGCCATAAATCCCAGCGCAAATTGATCATCAAACTGACCCCAGTCATCTTCTTCCAGAAACTTTCCCCCTAATACACCATTTAAATTATACGACCATTCCCCAGCAATCGAACTATGTGGAGCAAATATTAAAAATAAAACTAAAAAACCTGCACATAATATCTTTTTCATGTTTACATCTCCTGATGTTTTATCAAGCTCCAAGCAGCATGCGGGAAAGGGAAATTGTGACTTATTGACATTTCGCCTTGCCACGCGGCCATTTTCTTATACGCTCAACGTTAAGCTGAGTGGGGCGCCAAAGAACTTTCCCGCAAGGCCGCCAGGGTTTTATGCGTCCACTCCAGCGTTAGCTTTTGTTCATTAGATTTTTACTTTTTAAGTTGCGGTGTTTCATTGTTACAGCCATCCTTTATACTATTTCCAAGAGGTTATGGTTTATGAGGCGCATAGTCCGTGTACCCTTCAGGGCCAGGTGTATACCATAGCGACATGTCCTCAGCAGGATTCAAAGGCCAATTATTTCTATATCTTTCGGGCAGGTCAGGGTTTGTTATAAAAGGCCGGCCAATGGCTATAATGTCGGCATTACCTTCAGCAATTCTCTCTTCTGCGGTCTCCTTGGTATAACCACAATTCCCAATAATAACGCCTTGAAAAAGCGGTCGGAATTCTGCCAAGGTCATTGGCTCACCTTTTTCGTGAAAACCAAAAGCCAACCCATCCATGATATGCAGATAACCAAGCTTTAATTTGTTTATCTCTTTAGTGACATAAAGAAATAATTCCCGATAGTCATCACAGCCCATATCATTAAAAACACCGTTTGGTGAGATACGGGCTCCAACCTGATCTGAGGGCCACACCTCAAGGACCGCTTCCAGCACCTCTCTAAAAAAACGAAATCTGTTTTCAAAGCTGCCACCGTATTGATCATCACGCTGATTCGTGGTGGCATCAAGGAATTGATTAATCAAATACCCATTAGCGCCATGAACCTCTACACCAGAAAAACCAGCGGCCTTGGCATTTTCTGCCGCTTTTCGATAATCATTGACCGTTGCCTTGATTTCATCCACGCTCAGTGAGCGTGGGGTTTCGTGGGGTTTACTACCCAGAGGTGTATGGATGTGGTCACCGTTTAACTTCACTGCAGAAGCAGAAACAGGAAGATTACCATCATGGAAATCACTGTGCGATGCCCTGCCGCAATGCCAAAGCTGCAAGAAGATAGGAGTGCCTGTTGGTTTAACTTTCTCGGTGACTTTTTGCCAGCCCTCGACCATTGCATCAGTAAAAATTCCTGGTGAATCAATCCATCCAATACCCTGTTTTGAAATCACCGTCGCCTCGGTTATCAATAGTCCAGCACCGGCTCTCTGGAAATAATACTCAGCCATGAGGTCACCAGGCACACGCTCCTTTCCAGCACGCCCCCTTGTCATTGGTGCCATAGCGATTCGGTTTTTAAAATGGAATTTACCGATTGAGAGCGGTTCAAATATTTTGCTGTTTTTCATACCAAATCCTCCTCTTTGTCTTTTAATCAGACTTGCCATCCATTCTTCTTTTTTAAGTACCTTGTGAACTTATAAACTTTTGACCTCCCCAAACCTAAAATTTAAACTATATACTTTTTCGGTATTTCCCTGGAGTTCACACTGCCGATTTCAACCGTTCGATTCTTCCATCTTACCGTATCACCCCATGCAAGTAAATAATTATAAGGAGTTAAAGTTGGAGATGATCCATAAATATATAGTTTTAATCTAATTGAGCGAAAGTCGAGGGTGCCCCAGATTCAAGACGTCCAAGGGCGAAGCCGTTGTAATTTACTGCGAGCCCTTGGCAACGCAGAAGATGGGGTATCATCGGCTTTCCCGGCTTGTTGGGTCGTAGCTGAAAGCGAAGCCTAAAGGGTAAACAAAATGGAGTGGTTTTTTGATAATTTATATTTCACTGATGCAAGATTTGTAATCAATCTGCTTGTCGCTTAAAAAAGCTATAAATGAGACTCTTTATATAAGTTCTCCATTTTGTTTACGCTCATTTAGGGTTTTACAATGTTTCAAAGAATATTTTTAAAACATACCGATATGCTTGTTGTCGATGCAGAGGTGACTAATGTGTTTATTGATTTGAATACAGGGAAGGTTGTACCGGTAGATAACGAGATTATTTCTTTATGGCCTGATCTTGGCAACTATTTCAATAAAGGCAAATCATCATTCAGCAAATCCACATAACCCTGTGAGCTTATAAACTGAATGTCCCTAACCACTATAACCCAATAAATCATTCGACGACTTATCAATATATCAAGGCACGTCCCACAACCATATTCGTTGTTAATATGATAGGAAACTTATAATTTTATGGGCGTCCCGCAACCCGATGGGAAATTAATTTCTTTAGGCGTACATGACGCCAAAATCAATTTTTTAATCAGTAACGGTAAAATTTCTTCTGCTCTGCGCTTTTTTGTCGCCGTCCAGTTTTTGATATCGTTTGCGGTTACGTGCCATCCTGCCATAATAGCCTCAAAGTTTGTTAATATTGAAATAAAATTATAGTCTTAAAAACAGATTACTCCTTTGATAAGAGATATACGATATCTATGCTCGAAAAACATAACGTGAAATTTAGTGGGGCGAACCCTGAATGATAGTAACATCAAAAAGAAATTTTGAATATAATGAACTGATGAAATCCAAAACGGTCCCGCTGGTTCGCTTACACTTCAATATTGTGTTATGTTTTCATTCCTTAAAAACATAA
>RCNC010003297.1_pt1 | contig 14330 bp, 9 predicted proteins | sample 2041301 | NCBI WGS metagenome assembly RCNC01 (sample SAMN09708231, study PRJNA481090) | Marine sediment metagenome, whole genome shotgun sequencing project. | biome: marine sediment; feature: ocean; material: sediment; isolation source: Sewage treatment plant 13A marine sediment (STP13A) ... | reverse complement strand
CCTGGAACCGGGCTTTCTGGTTGCCTATTTGTCGATGGAGGTCGGGATGACCGAGGCCCTCCCGATCTATTCCGGAGGGTTGGGCGTGCTGTCGGGCGATCATCTCAAATCAGCGAGCAACCTGAACCTTCCCCTGGTCGGTGTGAGCCTGCTCTACAAGCAGGGCTATTTCGGTCAGTACCTGAACGAAGAGGGATGGCAGCAGGAATACTATGCTGTGAACGACTTCGAGAACATGCCTGTCCGGCAGGAGATGGACGCCGAGGGAAATCCCGTCGAGTTTACCCTCGCCATACAGGATCGCACGGTCCGGGTGAACATCTACCGGGTGGAGGTGGGTCGCATTAGGCTCTTCCTGCTCAATACGAACCTGCCGGAGAACGCTCCGGAGGACCGTGAAATCACGTCGCAACTCTACGGCGGCGACCAGGACATGCGCTTCCGGCAGGAAATCCTCCTCGGTGTGGGTGGGGTCCACGCCCTCGAGGCTCTCGGGTTGGAACCCACGGTTTTTCACATGAACGAGGGGCACTCCGCTTTCTCCGGGTTGGAGAGAATGCGAAGGCTGATCAAACGGGGTGGGCTCTCCCTCGAGGCGGCCAAGGAGGTGGTCAAGTCGAACTCGGTCTTCACGACCCACACGCCCGTACCGGCCGGCAACGACTACTTCCCGCCCGACCTGATGGGCAAGTACTTCGGGAAGTACGCGGAAGACCTCGGGTTGTCCTTCAACGAATGCCTGGCACTGGGAAGGCTGAATCCGGAAAACAACCAGGAAGCCTTCTGCATGACCATGCTCGCCATTCGTCTCTCCAACTATCGCAACGGGGTGAGCAAGCTCCACAGGGAAGTATCGCGAGGCATGTGGAAGGGCCTCTGGCCCGCGTTCCCCGAGAGGGATGTTCCGATCGTTTCGGTCACGAACGGAGTACACATCCCATCCTACATCTCCCAGGAGATAGCAGACCTCTACAACCGCTATCTGGGCCCGAGGTGGATCGAGGACCCGGACAACGAGAAGGTCTGGGAACGGGTGGACCTGATCCCGGACACCGAGTTGTGGAGGACCCACGAGCGGAGGCGGGAACGGCTCATCGCCTTTGCCCGCAGGCGGGTGAAGGAACAGCTCGTGCGAAGGGGAGAGTTGCCCTCGGAGATCAAGCGTGCGGAGGACGTGCTCAACCCGGAGGCCTTGACGATCTGCTTTGCCCGAAGGTTTGCGACGTACAAGCGAGGCGATCTCCTGTTCCGGGACGCAAAAAGGCTCGCCGGGATCCTGAACGATGCGGAACGTCCCGTGCAGATCATCTTTGCCGGCAAGGCGCACCCGCAAGACATGGCGGGCAAGGCGATCATCAAGAACATCGTGCGGCACATCCACGAAGAGGCGTTCCGGTACAGAGTGGTCTTCCTCGAGGACTACGACATCAACATAGCAAGGTACATGGTTCAGGGAGCGGACGTCTGGCTGAACACGCCGCGGAGGCCGATGGAGGCCTGCGGCACGAGTGGGATGAAGGCGGTTGCGAACGGCGCCCTTCACATGAGTATCCTGGACGGATGGTGGGCAGAGGGATACAGTCCGGGAGCCGGTTGGGCCATCGGCGCGGGAGAGGAATACGAGGACACGGAATACCAGGATGAGATCGAGAGCCGGGCCATGTACGAACTCCTCGAAAGGGAGGTGATTCCCGCCTTCTATGCACGCACTCGCGACGGCACGCCCCGGGAATGGATACGGATGATGAAGGCGTCGATGCGCAGGCTCTGTCCGATCTTCAACACCCACCGGATGCTCGAGGACTATGTGGACGGGTTCTACGTGCCCGCCGCCGTTCTGCATCAGAAGATGCAGCACGAAAGAAATCAGACGGCCGAGTCCTTTGCCGAGTGGAAACAGAAGGTGCAGAGGCATTGGACAGAGGTCCGAATTCAGGAACTGAAGCTCGAGGACGGCCGTGCTGAAATTCCGGTCGGCAAGGCGATGCCGATCCAGGCCCGAATCGGCCTGGGGCAGTTGGAGCCGGGGGACGTCTCGGTGGACCTCTACTATGGCCCCATGGACGGGGATGGAGACCTGGTCAGCGCGCTGACCGAGTCGATGGCCTTGGACGGTGCCTCCGGGGAGGACGGGCACGTCTACCGTGTCACGGTCCCGTTCAAGGAGAGCGGCAAGTTCGGCTTCATGCTGCGGATCATGCCGGAGCACCCGCTCCTGGTGCACTCGGCCGACATGGGCCTCGTTGTGTGGGGGTGAGGAATAGATGCTGAATATACTCAAGAAGCTGTCGACTTTCGTCATGGCGGGAGGGAAGGGCGAGAGGCTCTACCCGCTTACCCGGGATCGTACGAAGCCCGCGGTGCCCTTTGGGGGGGTCTACCGGATCATCGACTTCACCCTGTCCAACTGCATCAACTCGGGCATCGGCAAGATCCACATCCTGACCCAGTACAAGTCGATTTCCCTGGCCCGTCATCTGAAGCTGGGGTGGAACATCTTCCACAGCGAGCTTGGCGAGTATGTCAATGTCCTGCCGGCGCAGCAGCGTACCGGTGAACACTGGTACAGGGGAACGGCCGACGCCATCTACCAGAACATCTACACCATCCAGAGGGAGGAGCCGGATTACGTCCTGATCCTGGCGGGTGACCACATCTACAAGATGGACTATTCCAAGATGCTTCAGGCGCATGTCGAATCGGGTGCGGACGTGACCGTGGGGGTCGTGGATCTGCCCAAGGAGGAAAGCAGGCATTTTGGTGTCCTGGAGCTGGACGCAAAGGATCGCATTGTCGGGTTCGAGGAAAAGCCGCTCCATCCGAAGACCCTTCCGGAAAAGCCGAATCTCATCTGCGCCTCCATGGGCATCTACATCTTCAGCCTGAACACGCTCTACGAAGAGCTGATCCCGGACGCGGGCAAAGAGAGCGACCACGATTTCGGAAAGAACATCCTGCCTCAGATGATGGGCAGGCGGAAACTGTTCGCCTATCACTTTGTCGACGAGAACCAGAAGGAGGAGCCCTACTGGCGAGACATCGGAACGTTGGACGCCTATTACGAGGCGAACATGGACCTCATTTCGGTGAGTCCCCAGTTCAACCTCTACGACCAGCGGTGGCCGATCCGTACGTATCAGCCTCAGCTCCCTCCGGTGAAGATGGTATTTGCCGACCCGGGAGAGGGCGCCCGTCGAGGCGAAGCCATGGATTCGATCATGTCCACAGGGTCCGTGATCAGCGGGGGGAGTGTGGTCCGTTCCGTGCTCTCCGCCCAGGTGAGGGTCAACAGCTACGCCTTTGTTGAGGATTCGGTGCTGATGGACGGAGTGGACATCGGCCGGCGGGCCAAGGTGAAGAACGCGATCATCGACAAATACGTGGACATCTTACCGGACACGACCATCGGGTATGACCTGGAAGAGGACCGGAAGCGGTTCCACGTCACCGACAGCGGCATCGTGGTGATCCCGAAAGGAAGGATCATCAGCCCTGACGAAGACCGGCCCCGATGGGAGGATCATTCTAAGCCCGGTCCAGCCAGCCCAGCCCAAGGGTAAAGGGCAAAGGAGAAAGGGGAAAGGCGAAAAAGAGCCGTCATTCCCGCGACAGGCGGGAATCCCTCAGCACAGTGAATTCCTTCTCCCCCGGGGAGAAGGTCAGGATGAGGGGGAGCTTCTGTGCCACCCTCACTCCCCGCCTCCGCGGGGATGACGGCAAATTGGTGTTTTTCGACACCCTCTCAAGGGAGAGGGAATCCCTTGGCGCTAGCTGGTTCGGAGATCGGGGACAGCCACCGATTTAAACCATTGACAGTGGTGGATATTTTTCCCGAATTCGGGGACAGCCACTGATTTCGGGTACGGGCACGGACACGGGCACGGAAGGGGGGGGCGGAAGCTAGGAGATAAACGGCGAAGGATACTTCGCCCCCGGGAGGGGTTCCATCCAGATCTGGTGGGAGAGGTCCTCGAGGATCTGTTTCATCTCATCCACGAAACTCGGGCTGACCAAGAGCTCCACGACGCCTTCCTTCGGGTCCGCGGTCCGGACCACGACAAGGCCTTCGTATCCCTCGAGCATGGATTTGAGCAACACGATCCTCTTTGGGTCTACGCGGTAGTACCAGATGACGATCTCTTCGGCTTCTTCCTGCATCACTCTCTACCCACGAATCGAGTTACCCGTTCCGAAACGGCAAACGACCTCGGTCCCTATTCCCGTTCCATGAATCTTGTCACCAGTTCGGAGACAGTGTCCACGACCCAATCGTAGGGCATCATGCCCGTGTTGAGAACGATCTGGTAGAGGCTTGCGTCGTCTATGTCCGTATCGAAAAGGCGTGAGGCAAGTGCTGTGCGCTCTTTCTCTCTCGCCCGGATCGTTTTCTCCGCATCGGATCGAGAGATCTTGTGCTGGCCCATGAGAAAGGAAACCCGACTCTCATAGTCCGCCACGAGCAGCACATGGATCGCCTTGGGATGGCCCTTCAGGACGAACTGGGCGCCCCGGCCGACGATAACGTATCCCCCCTCGTTGGCCATGGCAGTGAATATCTGGGTCAGGAAGGCGATGTATTTCTGCCGATCGTCCTTCTCCGCCGGAGAGCCCGGGTGCTTGTAGAAAATCCCACCGGAAACCAGGGTGGAGATCATGCTCAGGAGCGGGCTCGAAGCCTCCTTCTCCATGGCGTTGAGCCAGTCGGGCGAAAGCTTTGCGTTGCGGGCCAGCCTGTCGACCACGGACGCGTCTGCGAGACGAAAATCGAACCGCTCGCAGAGCATCTGGCCCAGCGTGTGTCCCCCCGCACCGAAGTGCCTGGATATCGTGACCACGGCCATGGAATGCACCTCCTGCATTCATCCGAATTATGAAGGGGCAAGAACCTTCGTGTCAACGAAAAAGGGGCCTAGGCAATCCTCTTGCGGAGGAGGTCCCCCGGGTCGGCCCGGGCGGGCAGCCGTACCCGGACGTGGTCCCCTTCGTGGGCCTCCCGGCATTCTTCTTCGTCCAGGGTCTTCATGTGGGAGAGGGGAAACACGGGGTTTGGGAAGGTTGCGCCCATCTGCTCGAGCGTGTCCCCTATCATGATCCTCGCACGGACGTCGATGGAAACCCAGCCGTCCTTCCCCCGATCCTTGATTACGCCCGCCAGGGTGCTCCGCGGGCTCGGCCGTTCCTCGTCCAGACAGATGGAGCCCTCTTCCTCCCCCTTCAGAAACCCGCTCGTGTACTCCCGGTTGCTCACCTTCTGGATCTCTTCCCAGCTGTCCGGAGGCAGCTGGTAGCCGACCGGGTCTTCCATGTACCGGTCCATGGCCCACCGGTACGCCTTGATGACGGCCGCCAGGTAGTGGATCCCCTTTCTCCGGCCTTCGATCTTGAATCCGTCGATGCCGCTCTGCATCAGTTCGGGGAGAATGCCCAGGAGACAGAGGTCCTTACTGTTGAGGATGTAGGACCCCTGATCGTCTTCCTCGATCGGGAGGTATACGCCTGGCCGCTTCTCTTCGACCAGGGCATACCGCCAGCGGCAGGTCTGGGTGCACAGTCCCTGGTTTGCGTCCCTGTCGGCCAGGTACAGGCTCAGGAGGCAGCGGCCGGAATAGGCCATGCACAGGGCGCCGTGGACGAAGACCTCTATTTCTCCACCCGCCTCCTTCTTGATCTCCCGGATCTCATCGAGGGAAAGCTCCCGGGCCAGGATGATCCTGCGCACGCCCAGGTCGAACCAGTGGCGCGCCGACAGCACGTTCGTGGTGTTGGCCTGCGTGCTCAGGTGCACGGGCACGGAGGGCATGGTCTCCCGGCAGAGCTCGAAAACGGCCGGATCGGAAACGATCACCGCATCGAAGCCCATCTCGGAGACCGCCTCGAGGAAGGAACGAAGGGGGGGAAGATCCCGGTTCTTCACAAAGCTGTTCACGGCAAGGTAAGCCCGCTTCTTGTGGGCGTGGACGTAGCGAACCGCTTCGTCGAGTTCGGGCAGGGTGAAGTTCTTCGAGGAGGTCCTGAGACTGAACTGCTTTCCGCTCAGGTAGACGGCGTCGGCACCGAAATGGAGCGCTGTCTCGAGCCTTTCCATGTCTCCGGCGGGTGCGATCAGCTCGGGCCGGCCTTGTTGCGACGTTCCCATTCCAGGAGAAACCTCTTGATTTCAATGCCGCCGGAATAGCCCCCCAGTCCTCCATCGCTCGCGATGACCCTGTGACAGGGGATCAGCAGCGATATAGGGTTTCTGCCGTTCGCCTGGCCCACTGCGCGCGGCCCCTTCGGAATCTCCAGGTCGGCGGCGAGGTCTCCGTACGATCGGGTCTTGCCGTAGGGGATTTTCAGGAGCAGTCGCCAGACCCTGTTTTGAAAGGGCGTTCCGGAAGGACGTGCCGGGGTCTCGAAGGCCTTGAGGGTCCCGCAGAAGTATTCGTCCAGTTCGACGAGGAAGCCGGCGTTGATTTTGCCCCGGTCCTCGATGTTCGGGTTCTTGTAATGCCGCGAAATCTTTTCCAGCAAACGGGCCTTCCCGTCGGACATGGGCATCTGCAGACACACGATGCCGGCATGGTCGGACGCGAACCATATCTTTCCCAGGGGGGAGTGATAGGATTCGGCAAAGATCGTGGGAGATTTCTTCGTATGCATGCCCAAGTCTCCTGTCGAACTGGAAGGTGACGAGCCTTTTCGCTATCATTCTACAAGATGAACGATGCAATACCAATCGGAAAGATGTTTGCTTGCAGGAAAGGGGAGGCCTGATTGATCGCGCTGGAACACGTTCAGGTGAATTTTCCGAACCGCGTGCTCGTGGAAGATGCGAGTCTCCGTGTTATGCCCGGGGACCGGCTCGCCCTGATCGGTGAGAACGGCGCCGGCAAGAGTACCCTGCTGAAGATCGCTGCAGGCGAGGTGAAGCCGACGGCCGGCGCGGTGGAGAGACAAAGGGGCGTCGTCGTCGGGTACCTCCCGCAGAGCGGGCTTGCCCACCGGGGAAGCGTGCTCTGGGAAGAGGTGATCTCCGCCCTGCCCGAATGGCTCGAGGCCGTGGAGAAGCGCAGGCGCTTGCTCGATAAGCTCGCTTCCCTGTCTCCGGATGACCCGGAGCACCAGAAGGCGATGGCCCAGTACGGGGAACTGGAGACCATGTTTCAGCACACCGGCGGGTACGCACAGGAAAGCAAGCTGAAGCGGATCCTGGAGGGGTTAGGCTTCACGCCGGAGGACTACGAACGGCCCGTGGAGGAGTTCTCAGCGGGATGGCAGATGAGGATAGGCCTGGCAAAGGTACTGGTCAGGGAACCGGATTTGATGCTTCTGGACGAGCCGACCGATCACCTGGACCTCGATGCAAAGAACTGGCTTGAAGAATACCTGAAGGGGGCGAACACGTGCTTCATCCTGGTCTCGCATGACCGGCACCTGCTCGATGCGCTGGTGAACAAGGTGGCTGAACTGTCTAATTCAAAACTTGAAGTATATATAGGTAACTATTCAAAATATATAAAAGAAAAGACGGAAAGAGATGAAAAAGGATCTGCCGATTATGAAGCGCAGCAAGAGCGGTTCAAACGTATAGAAAACTTCGTGGCCAAGAACCGGGTCAGGAAGGACCGGGCCCGACAGGCACAGAGCCGCCTCCGCCAGATGAACAAGATCGAGCGGGTTGCTCCTCCCGCGCAGAGGCAACGGAAGGTCCACTTCCCGATCCGTGTTCCGCCGCGTGCGCCCAGGATACTCGTCGAACTGGTGGACGTGACCAAGGCCTTTCCCGGCAGGGTTCTCTTCGAGGACGTCAGCCTGAACGTGGAACGGGGAGAACGGATCGCTGTGGTGGGCCCGAACGGAGCCGGTAAGTCGACCCTGCTCCGGGTTCTCGTGGGCTCGGAAGAGACCCAGGGAGGCATTCGGGTCGTGGGAGACGGGGTGTCGATCGGCTACTATTCCCAGGATGAGGGGTCCTGGTTCCGGGCAGGGGAGAGCCTGCTGGATGTAATCCTGTCTGCATCTCCGCAATTGACCCAGGGAGAGGCACGATCGCTCCTGGCCCGCTTTCGATTCCGGGGGGAAGACGTCTTCAAGTCGATCGACGCGCTGAGCGGCGGGGAGCGCGCCCGTCTGGCCATGGCAAGGGTCTTCCCGAAACGGCACCACCTGCTCCTCCTCGACGAGCCGACCAACCACTTGGACATCGTAAGCCGGCAGGCCCTTCTGGAGGCCCTGAGGGCATACGGTGGAACCCTCGTCTTCGTCAGCCACGATCGATACTTCATCCAGGAGATCGCGACCCGTGTCCTGGAGGTGCGTGACGAGAGGATCCTCGGCTTCCCGGGCAGCTATGAGGACTTCCTGGCCGCCAAGGCTGAAGGGCGGTTGATCCCTGTCTCAGCGGGCCGCGTGGCCGGTGCGGCGAAACGGGGGGGCGAGGCCGGGGAGGAGGAGAAGCAGGACCGGCTCCGGGGGAGGGAACAGAGGAAAGCGGAACAGCGCCGGGATCAGAGGAGGACGAGGCAAATCGCCCACATCGAGGAAGAGATCAGCAAACTGGAGGCGTCGCTGAAAGAAGTCGAGCGGGAAATGGGCGACCCGGGCCTGGCAAGGGACCACTTGGCCCTGGAGCAACTCCACGACCAGGCCACCAGGATGAGGGAAGACTTGAAGGAGCGGTATGCCATTTGGGAAGCCCTGCACGAAGAAGAACAAAGGTAAAAGGACAAAGGCGAAAGGGTAAAGGATCGGGGACGGACACGGAGGGCCCTCTGCAGCTAATTGACGGAGGAGAGGGGCGGGGCATCGGGTGCAATCCCCTGTTCCGATTCGATTTGTGCAGGGCGACTGGTGGAGGCTTCCCGAGTCCCCTCGGTCGAACCCAAGCACACGCCTCCGGCGCCTTCGTTCCTTTTCGGAACAGGGGATTGCACTAGATCCACAATCCGCGGAGGGGCGAAGACTGCATCACGATCTTTCCCTTTCGGAAGATGCGGACCGTTCGTGTGGAGGAAGAAACCGTGATGGCGATGGCCTCGGTGGCTTTGGATATGGCCGCCGCGGCGAGATGCCTGGTTCCTAGGCCTTTCAGCAATTGGATCCCTTTTGCCGGGGCGTCCAGGTAACGGCCCGCGCTGAGGATCACACCGTCGTGCCGGATCACGAAGGCCCCGTCGATCTGTGCGATCTCTTTGACCGTCTCGGCAAGATCAGGGTCGGTAATCCTCCTTTGATCTTCACTGTAGCCCTGGAACGGGTTGAGGATCAGCGGTCGGGAGGCCTCGAGGACCTCCTGCGAATCGCCGACAACGAACAGGCTCCCAACAGGCTTGCCCTCTCTTCCTTCACGGGCGATTTCCATGGCCAGACCGACCGCGGCGCTCAGGACGCCTCCGGGGATGGTCTCGGACAGCCGGGCCAGCTTCTGGAGAGAGACATACTCCGTCTCTTCCTTCAATTGAAGAATGCTCAGGGAGTCGATCTCCGACCGGGAAGCGAAAGGAAACAGACAGATCAACCTCTGGCCGCGTTTCACCTTGCCGAGCCGAAGGGCCTCCTGCAGGCAGCGCTCGAGCCACTCGTGGGGGGTTGTGTCGGGCAGGTCCAGGATCAGGGTGTCGATGCCCCGAAGTTTCGGGACGTTCTTTATCTTGCTTCCCAGGCCGAGAAGGATCGGCGGAGAGTCAGGGACGTTCCGCAACGGGTCCCAGTTGATCGCTTTGCGAGTAACGACCACAATCTGGTGAATGCGCTGCGACCGAGCGTAGTGAAAGGCCGTCTCCAGAAGGAAGACGCCGCTCGTCTTCTTTTGTGGTGCCTTGGCCATGGCTGTAAACAGGCAGTCCTTCGAAAGGGGTCAAGGGTTGGTGAGATGAATATGTTACTATGATTTCGGCCAAAGAGAAAGTGTCTTCTAGAATATTCCGGGTATTTGAGATGAAACTCCGCGGGAAAGGTTTGAATCCCATTGGAATGGACGTTCGGAAAGAGCTGGATATGAACGGCAAGGAACGAGCAGAAGAAGCGACCCTTGCGGAGGGCCCGGCTTCGTCGCCGGCAGAGGCCCTGAGGGAAGCCACCTCGGGTCAGGAGGTCCTGCACGAGGACCGGTACGACCTTGACGCGGGAGGCTCCCTGGCCGTGGCCGTGTGCAAGGGCGCTGACCGTTACCGGTTGATGTTGGTCACCAGCCTTTCCGGCCCGTTGCTTCTGCACTGGGGAGTGTCCCGGCTGGGGCGGCGTGCGTGGGCTCTGCCGCCTCCATCGATGCGACCGCGGGGCACGGTCGAGTTCGACGATCTGGCCGTGCAGACACCCTTCATCTTGCGAGAAGACGGGCTCGCCTGCCTGGACCTTGACCTGCCGGCCGACGACCTCCCCCTGGGCGTCTGCTTTGTCCTGAAGGACAGCGACACAGGGCGGTGGCTGAAGGACCAGGGGCAGGATTTCTACGTTCCTGTCGACGATTCCCTGTACCGGGCTCGCAGCCCTTGCCGACCCGATCATCTCCGCCGAAACGAGCCCCAACTCCTGGACCCTGATGCATCGGTTCGATCTCTGCCACGACCTGCTGGACAGGGTGAAGGGAGAGGTGCACGGGTTGGCCCTCCTCTTCGTCTGGCTCCGGTACTCGGCCATCAGGCAGCTCGACTGGCAGCGCAACTACAACACGAAACCCAAAGAGCTTGCCCACGCCCTGGACCGCCTCACGGGGAAGCTCGCCGAGACTTACGTGCGCGAGCCTGTCGGGCGCGGCCTCGTCCGGTTGATGTTCACGAGCGTGGGACGCGGTGGAGAGGGCCAGAGGATCCGGGATGAGATCCTTGAGATCATGCACCACCATCACGTCAAGGAGGTCACCGGGCACTTCCTGGAAGAGTGGCACCAGAAGCTGCACAACAACACGACACCGGATGACATCGTCATTTGCGAGGGCTACATCGCGTTCTTGAAGAGCCACGGAGACCTCGATGTGTTCTACAGGACACTCCGGGAAGGGGGTGTGACCCGCGAGCGGCTCGAGAGCTATGAACGCCCGATCCGAAGCGACCCTGATCTCGTGCCCCACATCCGGGATGGGTTGATACACGACTTCGAGCACTTCCTGGGCACGCTCAGGGCCGTGCACAGCGGCGTTGATCTCGACACGGCGGTGAACGTCTCCAGGGGGCTCCTGGACGAGGGGTTCGACGACCTGCTCCTCTTCGTCCTCCGGCACCGAGAGGATGACGGCCTCGCAGCGGCACGTCTGGCGGAGAAGATCTTCGAGGTGCGTGAGCGGATCAAGGAGGGCCTGGACAGGGGGCGGGAAGTGCGTGAACTCCTGTTCCTCGACCTGGCCCTGGAATCGACCCTGCGCGTAAAGGTGGAGCAAGACCTCGACCGACCCGCCGGCCTGGAGGAACGTGTCGATCTGATTCGGTGGACCCTTGAGAACTTTGCGCTCGCCGACGAGGATCCCGAGATCGAGGCGTGCCTCAACCACTGGAGGGTGCTCGCGCGGGAACCCGGGTCCGGAAAGGACTGGGCCCTCGAAGCCGGGGCCCTGGCCGAGCGGCTGAGCCGCGGGCTCGCCGGTTTCGGGGAACGGTTCCGTGGTCTTCTCCAGCCAAAGGCCGAGCTTCTCGGGCAGGCCTTCGGAGCCGATGGCTGGGCAGTCGAGATTTTCAGCGAAGAGGTGGTGCGCGGCACGCTGGCATCGGTTCTGTCGACCCTGCTGTACGGCCTTCAACCCCGGTTGCGCAGGGCCGCCGATCTCGGCGACTGGCAGGTCATCAGCCCGGGCCAGGGGGGCGGGAGGCTCGAGGTTGTTGCCGCCTTCGAGTCCGTCCAGGGGAAGCGCTTTGACCTGCCCGTGGTGATCCTTGCGGACCGGCTCTCAGGCTACGAGGAGATCCCGGACGGGGTTCAGGCGATCTTGACGCCGGACGGAGTCGATGCGCTCTCCCATCTCGCAATCCGGGCCAGGAACGGGCGGGTTCTTTTTGCCACATGCTACAACCCGGAGACGATCGGCAGGATTCGGTCCCTCGAAGGGGAGAGTATCCGCCTGACCGTGAGCGGCTCAGGGGATGTGAAGGTCGAGCAAGGGGAGGGCGGACCGGCACGCGAGCTGACATCGCGCCTGCCTGCTGTGCCTGCGAAGGCCTTCGAGCCTTCCTGTAGTGAATACGCGATCGCCCTCGAGAGGTTCGAAGAAGGCGTCGTGGGCCGGAAATCCCTGAACCTGAGACGCCTTGCAGATCAGGTGCCCCCCTGGATCTCTGTGCCTCGGTCCGTGGCCGTACCGTTCGGCGTGTTCGAGAGAGTTCGTAAGGCCGGACCCAACCAGGAGTTGGCCCGCCGCTACGATCGGCTGGTCGAGGGGCTGGATGCCGGTCCGGACGATGCACTCGAAGAGCTCAAGCGGGTGGTTCTGTCCCTGGAGGCACCCCAGGGGTTGATGGAGGCCTTGTTCGCGGTCATGGAAAAGGCGGGGCTGCCTCACCCGGGAGATCGTGAGGAGGCGTGGACCTGCATCAAGCGGGTATGGGCGTCCACATGGAACGAGAGGGCCTTTCTGAGCCGCAGGGCCCGGGGCATGGACCATGGGCACCTCCGGATGGCCGTCCTGATCCAGGAGGTCGTGGACGCGGAATACGGCTTCGTGATCCACACAGCCAACCCGCTTTCCGGGAACAGGGAAGAGCTTTACGCCGAGGTGGTCCTTGGCCTCGGGGAGACACTGGTCGGTAACCACCCGGGAAACGCGCTTCGCATCGCGTGCCCGAAAGGGGAACTCGATCCGAGGATCCTGGCCTACCCGAGCAAGAGCGTCGGGCTTTATGGGACAGGGCTGATCTTCCGTTCCGACTCGAGCGGGGAGGACCTCGCGGGATACGCGGGGGCGGGCCTGTACGACAGCTTCCTTTTGAAGCCCCCGGACGAAGTGCGGCTGGACTATGCAGAGGAACCGCTCGTGCGGGACAAGGCCTTCCTGAAGGAATTCGCCGTCCACCTGACCCGAGTCGGCATGACGGTCGAGAATCTGTTCGGCGTCCCCCAGGACATCGAGGGGGCCCATGCAGGGGAACTAACCCACGTGGTCCAGACCCGTCCGCAGGTGGGGTTCGATGATGCGTGAGAAGAGAGTTCGAATCGGCAACCAGAGCGCCCTGTCGGCGAAGAGGCCCATGGAGCCTTTCGAATATGCGGTTGAGAACGGCTTCGACGCCTTTGAGTGGTTCCTGGCCCCGCACGGGATGGACGATGGTTGGGAGAAGGCCGACCTCGCCCCGGAAGAACGTCGGGAGGTCGGCCGGACAGCCGCGGAGAATGACATAAAGCTTTCCGTCCATGTGCCCTGGTGGCTCGATCCGTTCGAGCCTGAAGGCTACGAACACCTGGCGAGGAGCCTGGAATTTGCGATGGACATGGGGGCTCGGAATCTCAACATGCACCTTTCCTCCGAACGCGGAATCGAGGCGTTCGAGAAAACCCTGAACCCCGTGCTCCGTCGCCTGGCCGGCCTGCCGATTCAACTGTCCATCGAAAACATCCCGTCCTCCACGCCCGAGGAGTTCAACGAGTTGTTTACCAGGTTTGCAGATGCGGGGATCGACGTGGGAGGGCTGGTGGGCATGTGCCTCGATCTGGGCCACGCCAACCTGTCCCCGCTCACGACCAACGACTACCTCGGGTTCATCGACAGACTGGCCCCCCACGTACCGATCGTACACCTGCACCTGCACGAGAACTACGGTGACGACGACACACACATCCCGCTGTTCTCGGGCCCATCCGAGAGGGACCCTTCGGGCATCGAAGGCTTTGTCGATCGAATGAAGAGACGGGGGTTCTCGGGCTATGGTATCCTCGAGGTGTGGCCCGATCCCCCTTCCTTGCTCAATCAGGCCCGTGACCGTCTCCTCCGCATGTTCAACTCCACCAAGGGCTCTTAGAGGGGCGTTGTGAGAATCGCCTTGTTGTCTTGGGAAACCCTGTACTCCATCCCGGTCGGTGGCGTCGGGGTCCACGTGACCGAGTTGGCGGCCGCCCTGGAGAGGAAGGGCCACGAAGTGCACGTCTACACCCGGATGGGCTTCGGACAGAGCCCGTACGACCGTATCGAAGGGGTGCACTATCACCGCTGTCCCTTCGACCTGAGCGCTGACTTCATCGAAGAGATCGACAACATGTGCAGATCCTTCGTGGATCAGGTCTATGAGACCGAGGATTTCGTGGGCCCCTTTGACGTCGTTCATGCCCACGACTGGCTTGCCTCGAACGCCATGATCTGGATCAAGGAGGGACGGGGCCGGAAGGGGATCCTCACGATCCACTCGACCGAGTACGGACGATGCGGCAACCTG
>RCNC010004419.1_pt1 | contig 14343 bp, 13 predicted proteins | sample 2041301 | NCBI WGS metagenome assembly RCNC01 (sample SAMN09708231, study PRJNA481090) | Marine sediment metagenome, whole genome shotgun sequencing project. | biome: marine sediment; feature: ocean; material: sediment; isolation source: Sewage treatment plant 13A marine sediment (STP13A) ... | reverse complement strand
AGGTTCTTTTCTGTTTCTCCAATATAGTTCATGGCTAATGCCACGGCTGTTACTCCTGTGCCACAAGATAAGGTTTCCCCTTCCACACCTCGCTCATAGGTTCTCACGGCAAAAGTGCTGTCATTAATCTTTTTTACAAAATTGACGTTTGTACCAGCCTCATTATACGGTTTTCCGTATCTAATTTTAGATCCTTTAATAATTATGTCTAAATCTTCAAGATTCCCTTCTAACTGCACATGATGTGGTGATCCTGTATTAAGATAAACATGACTATCAAATTTCTGGATTTCATCAACGTCTTGCATTTGTAATTTCACCAAATCCCCTTCAATTGAAGCCTGATGTTTGCCATCAATAGCTTCAAAACTTATCTCATTTTCAATTACTCCCAAATATTTCGCAAAAGCTGCTAAACACCGTCCACCATTACCGCACATGGAGCTTTCATTGCCATCAGAGTTAAAGTAAACCATTTTATAATTCAAAGAATCATGGCTCTCCAGTAGAATAAGGCCATCAGCTCCTATGCCAAATCGTCTGTTACAGAAAAACTTAACTAATTTGGTATCGTTTTTGTCGATCAAATTTTGTCTGTTATCAAATAAAATAAAATCATTGCCTGTGCCTTGATATTTATAAAATGTATACGTCATAGACCTAAAATAGTATCAGCAAATATAGTAATAAAACATAGTAATAGTAGATGTTAAATTACAGTTAAGCGTGTTGTTAAAAGAAGTTAAAGTTAATTATATAACTCAATAAATTTTTAAATTTAGTCGTTAACCATATAAATTAAAAACTGAAATAAAATGAAAAAGTTATTTGTATTAGTGTTGGTTTCAGTTATAGGCGGAGCTATTACTCTAGGAACCTACAAATTATTAATAGAAAAAGAACAAAAAGTTGTTATTGAATCTGTAAATAGTCAACCCATTTTTCTTCCAACAAATTTAAGCACAATTAAAACGAATTCTACAATAACAAGTAGTATAGATTTTGTAGAAGCTGCTGAAAAAACGGTTGATGCTGTTGTTCATGTTAAGAATACTACTATATCTACAGCACCAGTGACTATCCAAGATTTATTTTTTGGTAGAGGTACAGAACGTGCTCAAATAGGAACAGGAAGCGGTGTTATTATTTCTCCTGACGGTTATATCGTAACCAATAACCATGTTATTGATGGTGCGCAATCCCTTTCTATCACCATGAATGACAATAAAACATATTCTGCCGAACTTGTTGGAACAGATTCGCGTACAGATATAGCTCTTTTAAAAATTGATGCAGATGAGGAATTGCCATATACTAGATTTGGTGATAGTGATCAGGCCAAAATAGGTGAATGGGTTTTAGCAGTTGGTAATCCGTTCAACTTGACCTCAACAGTTACAGCAGGTATAATTAGTGCAAAATCCAGAGATCTTTCCGGGCTTAATTCACAGTCGTTCATTCAAACAGACGCTGCAGTAAATCCAGGTAATTCAGGAGGTGCACTAGTAAATACAAATGGCGACTTAATTGGTATTAATACTGCCATTACTTCCCAAACAGGATCTTATATAGGTTACTCTTTCGCGGTGCCTAGTAACATAGCTAGGAAAGTAATTGAAGACATCATGGAGTTTGGCAATGTACAAAACGGAATTCTTGGTGTTACTGGTGGCGCACTAAATAGTGCTTATGCCAAAAAATTAAGTATCGACGAGACCGAAGGATTTTATATTGATGATGTCGAAGAAAAATCAGGAGCGGACATTGCAGGACTAAGAAGTGGTGATATTATAATAAAATTAGATGAAGTTGAAATATCTAAATTCGCCGACTTAAGCGGTTACCTTAATTCAAAAAGACCTAATGATGTTGTGAATGTAACTATTTTAAGACGAGGCAATCAAAAAACAGTTCCGGTTAGATTATCTAAAAAGGGTTTGGAAAAAGTTGAATTTATTGGATTAGAATTAAGAAACCTATCAAAGGAGGCTAAAAAGAAGTACGATCTAGATGGCGGAGCCTATGTCTCTAAATCTAATAATTACGAATTATATAAAAAATTAGGGCTTAAAAATGGCTATATAATTACCGACATAAATGATATACCAATAAAAAATATTGAAGACATTCAAAAATTCAAAGAGAGTTACGGAAATAATTCAATAGATAAAAGCATTGATAAAATGGGAGTAATTAATGATAATGGTCAGCGAGAACGATTTATTTTTAAGTAGTTCATTAAATTTATTAAAATCCGTTCATTGCTTAAATCCAAGAATATATTTAAATACGTATATAATTTAGTCACTTGGTAATGTGGCTAAAAAAAATTAAATATTATAAATAACTCAACCAATATTTAGTAAGTTTGTGATTATTAACTGCTAACCTATTTAAACTATTAGTAAATGACTATCAAAAAGCTAACCACCCTACTTTTACTATTAAATCTCTCACTTTTAACAGCCCAAAACCCACCACAAGAAAAATTATCTCTTAATAGTGGTACCATTGACAATCAATTTGAATTTGTGATCAAAAAATCCTATACATATAAAGGCAATGGAAAAATCTATAAAAATGTAGAAAGATATTGGCTTGATGCTTTAAGAGCGCATACCATAGATTCATTGAATGCTGTTAAAGATCAACTTAATAGCACAAAACAGTTGGTAGATAATCAAGATAAAGAAATACAGGTTTTAAAGACCAATTTAGCCGATACCAACTCTACATTAGATCAAACCAATTTAGAAAAGAACAGTATGTCCTTATTTGGTTTCTTAATGAGCAAAACAGGGTATAATGTGTTATTGTGGTCAATTATTGCTGGTTTACTAGCATTGTTATTATTTTTCATCTATAAGTTTAATAACAGTAATGCCATTACAAGACAAGCTAAATTTGCTTTATCAGAGACCGAAGAAGAATTTGAAGATCACAGAAAACGAGCTCTGGAACGCGAGCAAAAAGTTATGCGACGCTTACAAGATGAGTTGAATAAGCAAAAAGCAAAATCCAAATAGTACAAAACATAACTAAAAAATCTGTAATTTCGATTACAGATTTTTTTTATGACCATTATTCAAGCAACAATTGATCACCTCAACGATCTTATTCCTTTATTTGATGGATATAGAGTATTCTATAGACAAAAATCAGACATAAGAGCGGCCAAAGAATTTTTATACAAGCGACTTGCCGCACAGGACACAATTATATATATAGCCTATATGGATAAAAAAGCAGTTGGTTTTTCCCAACTATTCCCAAGTTTTTCTTCTGTAAGCATGCAACCCTTGTACATTCTTAACGATTTGTATGTGGATAAGAACTATCGGAAACAAGGAATTGGTGGAGCCCTACTAAACAAGGCAAAGCAATTATGCAAAGAGAATAATTATAAAGGTTTGGCTTTGCAAACAGAAAAAAACAACCCGGCACAACATTTATATGAAAGTTTAGGCTGGAAAAAAGATAAAGATCTGCAATACTTTTGGTTGAGTGACTAACTTGATCTTGTAAGAAAAAACAACTAATTTCGTTTAACGACTGATATAAAAAACTTGTGCTGAACTTGTTTCAGTATTGAAATGTTCCATATCAAAGCATTGTACAACATTTGACCAAAAATCTCATTTCAAAACAAAAAATTAAACTGTATGAAAAAAAATTTATTGTCCTTAACTTTTTGCGGACTAACTTTAATTGGACAATCACAAAATGCGAGTGTTGAACAATCAACTTTCGGAATCCAAACAGGCTTATTAGGAATTTGGGTGCATAATGAGTCGAAATTATCAAATCAATTCGCTTTAAGAAGTGAGATTGGACTTGATACAGGTATATATGGAAGTGATGTTAATGATATTGATGGGTTTTTACTCACACCGACAATAACATTAGAACCTCGTTGGTATTATAATCTAAATAAAAGAGAAGGTAAATCAAGGAGAATAGATGGTAACAGCGGAAATTTTATATCAATAAAGACAACATATCATCCTGATTGGTTTATGATTTCTAATGAAGACAATATTAATTTTATAAGTGATATTTCCATTGTGCCAACTTGGGGAATTAGAAGAAATGTTGGTAATCATTTCACATATGAAACTGGAATCGGAATTGGCTACCTGCATTACTTTAAAGAGGATAATGTGGTTTTAATAAATGAAAGCGATGTCGCTGTGAATTTACATTTACGAATTGGCTATCGATTTTAATATACAAATTGAATAAAATGGTTCTTTGCATCTGTATAGAAAGAGAGGACTCGCACGTGTACTGGAACTGTAATTCTAAAACACGTTATAGGTCTCCTCTTTTTCTATGTGAATCTATTTATTAAAAACTAAAAAAACACGTTAAACGAAACTCAAAAAATCAATTCTTTTCTTTCTAATTGAATATTTGCATCTTTGCATATATGAGAATTGATATCATTACCGTTTTACCAGAATTACTCAAAAGTCCGTTTGAAGCATCCATTTTAAAACGTGCCATAGAAGCAAATTTGGTTGAAATCCATCTTCATAATCTGCGTGATTACACCACAGATAACTATAAATCGGTTGACGATTACCAATTTGGTGGTGGTGCAGGAATGGTTATGATGGTAGAGCCAATAGATAAGTGTATTTCTGGTTTAAAAGCGGAACGAGACTATGATGAGATAATCTATATGACACCAGATGGTGAACAATTCAATCAAGGAATAGCCAATCAATTGTCTTTAAAACAGAATATCATTATACTTTGTGGGCATTATAAAGGTGTTGATCAACGCGTTCGTGATCATTTTATAACCCGTGAGATCTCTGTAGGTGATTTTGTTTTATCTGGAGGAGAACTGGGAGCTGCAGTATTGTGTGATGCTGTGATACGTTTAATTCCTGGAGTTTTAGGCAACGAAACCTCTGCATTGACTGATTCGTTTCAAGATAATTTATTGGCACCACCAATTTACACTAGACCAAGAGACTATAAAGGATGGAAAGTTCCAGATGTGTTATTCAGTGGTAATTTCCCTGAAATTGAAGAATGGAGAGATGATGAAGCTTATAAAAGAACAAAGGACAGACGTCCAGATCTACTAAATGAATAAGCTTTAAATAAATAAAATTTATAATTGTGCATTATCAATTATTAATTATATTTGCAGCCAATTTCGGGTTAACCTCTGGCGAGAATCGTGAATGTTATTTCGAATTAATTTTCAAATAGATTTTAAGATGGAATCTTTATTAAAATATGTTCAGGACGAATTAGTACCCAAAAAGGATTTCCCTGAATGATTTCCCTGAATTTTCTGCTGGTGATACAATCACTGTGTATTACGAAATTAAGGAAGGAAGTAAAACACGTACCCAGTTCTTTAAAGGTGTTGTTTTACAACGCAGAGGTACTGGAACTACGGAGACCTTTACAATTAGAAAAATGTCTGGTGGTATTGGTGTAGAAAAAATCTTTCCAGTTTATATGCCTGCACTTCAAAAAATTGAAGTTAATAAAAAAGGTAAAGTACGTAGAGCGCGTATCTTTTACTTTAGAGGTCTTACTGGTAAGAAAGCTAGAATTAAAGAAGAAAGACGTTAATAAACGTTTAATATCATTGAAAAGCCCTGTAAATCGGGGCTTTTTTTTATGAACATTTGTTAATAACCTTGGTTCATAAATCGTTGATAATTAAGGTATTCAAAAATTTGTATTATTAAATTCTATGTCTACTTTAGCTAAAGAATTTGATAACGACTTCGGTCGGTTTTGGTGTCAAAACTAGATTCAATTTAAATTCTAAATAAAGTAACGTTCTTTATAAAACTGTTTTTTGAGGTCTCAAAGCACCATGTGTAGGCATGTGAAAGTGGAGAGATCATGAAGGTGTAAAAAGTACTGTATGTTTAGGCAGACAGCAACTAGGGCAACGGAAAGTTTAGGTACCCAATAGGAGCGAAAGTAAGAGTTGGGAAAGGAAACAATGAAATATACGTTGTGGGTTACGCAAGTGAATTTCAATTGATATCTCATCAAGGAAGACAGTTTAACTAAAACATTTTGGTAACAGGTCAATGCATATTGAAAGTTACACTAACAAAATGTTTTATTGAAATAGAGAAACTTGAACCGAAAAAGTGTAAGACGAAAGTTTTAACTGAAGTTAGCAGCAATGTTAAATAGGTCATGCAGAACTGTTTCAAGAAAGCCATGTCAAAATAGATTAATTTCTAGATGATATGGCTTTTGTGTTTTAGTTGAACTATGCTTTGAAGAGTTAACAAAACGAATTCAAAACATATAGTTGAACTAATCCCAATGAATATTGGGATCTTAAAGTTAGTATGTGAATTTTTTTTCTTGGTTTTACTATCTTTATTCCCAATTTAAAATCATGATCCTTCCCTTAATTCAAGATAAGACCTTTAAAGGTAAAGACTATTCTGTACAACATTTACCTAAAGCCGAATATGATAATTGTACTTTTGTAGAATGTAATTTCTCGAATTCATTCTTATCCACAATTGGCTTTATTGAATGTGAATTTGTTGATTGTAATCTAAGCATGGTAAAAGCAAAGCAATCAACCTTAAAGGATGTGCATTTTAATAATTGCAAATTAGTAGGTTTTCCATTCGATACCTGTAATAATTTTTTAATATCTCTGGGTTTTGACAAATGCAATTTAAATCTAGCTTCATTTAACGGCTTGAATTTAAAAGGTACTCGTTTTAATGATTGTAATATGAAGGAGGCAGATTTTACAGAAACAGATCTAACAGGTTCAATGTTTTTGGGTTGTGATCTTCACCGAGCGATTTTTGATAACTCCACTTTAGACAAAAGTGACTTCACAACTGCTATAAACTTCTCTATCAACCCAGAAAATAATAAATTAAAACATGCCAAATTCTCTAAAATCAATGCCATCAGATTGCTTGAAAAATATAATATTAAAATTGAGTAAGTAATCCTCTATTAAAGTGGTTAAGTCATTATTTTAGCAAACTGATTTTTGTATATTTGCAACGCTTAAAAATCTTCATATTTATCAGATTTTTTATTTTTCAATTTAAAATATATTAAATGTCAGACAAGTCTAAAATTATTTACACAAAAACTGATGAAGCCCCAGCTTTAGCAACACGTTCTTTTTTACCTATAATCAAAGCATTTTTAAAACCTTCTGGAGTTTTAGTAGAATCCAAAGACATATCATTAGCCGCTAGAATTTTAGCAACTTTCCCTGAATTTTTAAGTGATGACCAAAAAGTGCCTGATGCACTAACTGAATTAGGTAAATTAGTTAAAAAACCTGAAGCTAATATTATTAAATTACCCAACATAAGCGCTTCAGTCCCGCAATTGGAAGCTGCAATAAAAGAATTGCAATCAAAAGGATATGCTATTCCCAATTATCCTGAAGATCCAAAAAATGAAGTTGAAAAAACTATCAAAACTAAATACGACAAAATTAAAGGAAGTGCTGTAAATCCAGTACTTCGCGAAGGTAATTCTGATAGACGAGCTCCTAAAGCGATCAAGAACTATGCAAAAAAGAATCCACATTCAATGGGAGCTTGGAGTCCGGATTCCAAAACTCATGTTGCTACGATGACTTCAGGGGATTTTGCTCATAATGAAAAATCCGTCACTTTAGATCATGCCACATCAATAAAAATTATTCATATAGATTCACATGGGAAATCAACGCTTTTAAAAGATAGCTTCCCACTGCTTAACGGTGAAATTATTGATGCCACTGTATTAAATAAAAAGAAACTTATAAAGTTTTTGGAGGCTCAAGTAAAAGATGCAAAAGATAGAAATGTATTGTTTTCTTTGCACATGAAGGCCACAATGATGAAAGTGTCAGACCCTATTATTTTTGGGCATGCTGTTAAAGTGTTTTTTAAAAATATTTTTGCTAAATATGATCAAATATTTGATGAGATTGGAGTGGATGTGAATAATGGGTTTGGAGATTTATTAACAGATCTACAAAAGTTACCAGAAAACAAGCGGAAAGAAATTCAAGCTGAAATACAATTAGCTTTAAATAATGGACCAGATTTAGCAATGGTAAATTCTGATAAAGGTATAACAAATCTTCATGTGCCAAGTGATATTATAGTAGATGCATCTATGCCAGCAATGATTCGCACATCAGGCCAAATGTGGAACAAAGATGGTGAGTTACAAGATACAAAAGCAGTAATTCCAGATAGTAGTTATGCTGGAATTTATACCGCAACCATTGATTTTTGCAAAAAACATGGCGCCTTTGATCCTACCACAATGGGTACCGTTCCTAATGTTGGTTTAATGGCTCAAAAGGCTGAAGAATATGGCTCGCATGACAAAACTTTCGAAATTGAATCAAACGGCAAAGTTCAAGTCTTTGATGAAGACGCTAATATCTTAATTGAACATGATGTTGAACAAGGTGATATCTGGAGAATGTGTCAAACCAAAGATGCTCCAGTGCAGGATTGGGTAAAATTAGCTGTAACTCGAGCTCGTGCATCACAAACATCTGCTGTATTTTGGCTGGATGAAAAAAGAGCTCACGATGCTGAATTGATTAAAAAGGTTAAAACCTATTTACAAAATTATGATACTTCAGATTTAGATACTAGAATTCTGTCTCCCATTGAAGCTACTAACTTTACTTTAAAAAGAGTAAAAGATGGAAAGACTACCATTTCGGTTTCAGGAAATGTTTTAAGAGATTATCTAACCGATCTTTTTCCAATTCTAGAAGTTGGCACAAGTGCCAAAATGCTTTCAATAGTTCCTTTAATGAATGGTGGTGGTTTATTTGAAACAGGAGCTGGAGGATCGGCTCCAAAACATGTTCAGCAATTTGTGGCTGAAAATCATCTACGTTGGGATTCACTGGGTGAATTTTTGGCGTTAGCTGTTTCATTAGAGCATTTATCCGAAGTAAACAAAAACAATAAGGCGCTTGTTTTGAGTGAAACATTAGATGCTGCAACTGAAAAATTATTAGAAAACAAAAAAGGCCCTTCTAGAAAAGCTGGTGAACTAGATAATAGAGGAAGTCAATTCTATTTGGCAATGTATTGGGCTCAAGAATTGGCAAACCAAAATAAGGATCAAGAGTTAAAATCCATTTTTAAAGATACTGCAAAAACCTTTGAAAATAATGAAGAATCGATCATTAAAGAACTCAATTTAATTCAAAACAAATCTATGGATCTTGGAGGTTATTACTTGCCAAATGAAGAGCTTGCAAATAAAGGTATGAGACCAAGTGAAAAATTCAATAAAATTATTCAATCGATAAATGCATAATCAATTAAGATAATGTTAAAAGCTCCTCTAAAGGAGCTTTTTTTTATAGATTTGCCATCAAAAAATTGTATATGAAACACATTAAGGCATTAGTTGTTTTATTTTGCTTTATAACCTCATGTTCTTTTGCACAAGAAAAATATACTTTAAGCGGAACAATCTCTGATATAGAAAGTAATGAAACACTTATTGGTGTTAATATTTTATTTCCTGAATTGCAGACTGGAACAGCTACAAATGAGTATGGCTTCTTTTCTATTACTATCCCTGAAGGTACATACAAAGTGCAAATTAGTTTTTTAGGGTTTACAGAATTAAATGAAATCATTGACCTATCAGAAGATAGAACATTTAATTTTCAATTATCTGAAGCTATTGAGAGTTTAGATGAGGTGGTAATTACAAAAAATGTAGAAAGAACAAATATCAGAAAACCTCAAATGAGTGTAAATGCGTTATCCTCAAACACCATAAAACAAATCCCCGTTGTTCTAGGAGAGGCTGATGTCATCAAATCCATAACCTTATTACCTGGAGTTACAAATGCAGGAGAAGGATCGTCTGGGTTCAATGTTCGTGGTGGTGCTGCCGATCAAAATTTAATTCTTTTGGATGAGGCTACAATTTATAATTCATCTCATTTATTTGGTTTCTTTTCAGTTTTTAATCCAGATGCTATAAAAGACCTCAAACTATATAAAGGAGGTATTCCCTCTCGTTACGGAGGAAGAGTATCATCAGTGCTAGATATTTATCAAAAAGAAGGTAATAGTAAGAAATTTAAAGGGAATGGAGGTATTGGTATTGTTGCAAGCCGATTACTTTTAGAAGGTCCATTAAAAAAAGATGAAGGTTCCTTTTTATTTGGTGGCAGATCATCTTATGCACACCTATTTCTACCTCTCTTCGACATAGACAATATTGCTTATTTCTATGATTTAAATACCAAATTAAGCTATAAATTGAATCAAAAAAATAATATTTACCTCTCTGGCTATTTTGGGAGGGATGTGTTTAGAATTTCAGATTCGTTTGAAAACTCATACGGAAATGCTGTTGTTAATTTTAGATGGAATCATCTTTTTTCTGACAAATTATTTTCAAACCTTTCATTAATCTATTCAGATTACTACTATGATCTTAAACTTAATTTCGTGGAATTTGATTGGATTTCTGGAATTCAAAACTTCAATTTAAAATATGATCTGCGTCATTATATAAGTGATAAGTTAGAATTGCAATATGGATTGAATACTGTTTACTACAAATTCAATCCGGGTAGAATTGAGCCTACAACGTCTACTTCTGGAATTAACTCTTTTAAATTAATTGATAAATATGCTCTGGAAAATGCCGTATATATTGATGCTGAACATAGATTGTCTGATAGATTAACCGCTTCTTATGGATTAAGATTCAGTTCTTTTTGGAGATTAGGTCAAGACGAATTGAATATTTATGAAAATGACAATCCGGTAATTTTTAATGAAGAACTACAGATCTATGAAAAAGCTGAACCTCAAGAAACAGAAACATTCAAAAGGTCTGATGTTATTGAATCTTATAACAATTTAGAGCCAAGAGTTTCCCTTGCATATCAATTAAGTGATCTGTCATCTTTAAAAGCCAGTTATAACAGAATGAGTCAATATCTGCATTTACTATCTAATACATCATCACCTACACCATTGGATGTATGGACCCCTAGTGGTAAATACATTAAACCTCAAATACTGGATCAAATAGCAATAGGTTATTTCAAGAATTTTGAGGAGATCGATTATTCTCTGGAAATTGAAAGCTTTTATAAGGAAATAAAAAATAGAATCGATTACATTGATGGTGCAGATCTGATTGCAAATAATGCCATAGAACAAGTAATATTGAATGGTGAAGGGAGAGCTTATGGATTAGAGATTTTAGTTAGAAAAAATGAAGGTCGTTTTAAAGGTTGGTTGGCTTATACACTCTCTAAATCAGAGCAAAAAACAGAAGGTAGAACGATTTCAGAAATTGGTATAAACAATGGAAATTGGTACAATACACCTTATGACAAAACTCATGATGTATCCTTTACAGGAAGCTATGAGTTAAACAAAAAATGGAAATTCAATGCAAACTTTCTGCTTCAAACTGGTCAACCAACAACTTATCCAAACGCCCAGTATGAATATAACGGTATCACGATTCCTAGTTATAGTGCCAGAAATGAGTTTAGGCTTCCTACTTATCATCGTGCAGATTTATCTGCTAATTATACTCCTAAACCAGATAAAATTAAAAACTGGCAATCAAGCTGGGTTTTTAGTATCTACAATATTTACAATAGAAATAATGCGGCGTCAATATCTTTTAGAGAGAATCGAGATACTGGAATTAATGAGGCCTTAAGACTATCTATTTTTGGAATTATTCCATCAGTTTCCTATAATTTTAAGTTTTAGATATGAAAAAAATAATTTATATTTTCGTTTTTGTTTTATTTACTTTTTCTTGTGAAGACGTTATTGAACTTGATCTCCCAACTTCTGAACCAAAACTAGTAATAGATGCATCTCTAAATTGGTTAAAACAAACACAAGGCAACAATCAAGAAATCAAATTAACGCTTTCTGCACCTTATTTTGAAACATTTATTCCTCCTGCAAACGGTGCGGAAGTATTTGTTTCAGATAGTAACAACAATACATATCAGTTCATAGAAGAGGGTAACACTGGAATCTATAAAACCAATTCATTTATTCCAGCAATAAATGGCGTTTACAATTTGACAATAGTATACAATGGAGAAACTTATACGGCTACAGAAACAATGAAGTCCGTAAGTGAAATTGACTATGTAGAACAACTTAATGATGGTGGATTTTCTGGTGAGGAAACTGAAATCAAAGCATATTATACAGATCCTGAAAGCGAAGAAAATTATTATTTTTTTGAATTTAAAAGCAATATTCCCGTAATTCCTTCATTAGAAGTCTATAAGGACGAGTTTGTCAATGGAAACCAAATTTTTGGTTTTTATACAGAAGAAGATTTATCCAGTGGTGACATAGTTACGATAAGAAATTATGGGATTTCTCAACGATTCTATGATTTTATGTTTATTCTTCTACAACAAAATAGTGAGGAAAGTGGTGGTCCTTTTGATCCACAACCGGCTACTGTTCGGGGTAATTGCATTAATCAAACTAATGCTGATAATTTTCCTTTAGGTTATTTTAGGCTATCTGAAGCCGATGAGTTTATTTATACAGTAGAGTAAGGCAATTATGTTAATAAAATACAATTCAAAATTGTGTATTTTTGGGATATGAGCTTCACAAAGACTACAGAACAAGATTCTAATTACAATCATTTAGAAAAAATGACTGTACAAGAATTATTGACCAATATAAATAAGGAAGATAAAACCGTTCCTTTCGCTGTAGAAAAAGTAATTCCTCAAATTGAAGAATTAGTTCTAAAAATAGTTGACAAACTTAAAATTGGTGGACGATTGTTTTACATAGGTGCCGGAACAAGCGGTCGACTTGGAATTGTAGATGCATCAGAGTGTCCTCCAACTTTTGGAGTGCCTCATGAATTAGTAATTGGGCTCATTGCAGGAGGTGATTCTGCAATTCGCAAAGCTGTTGAATTTGCAGAAGATTCAACAATTCAAGGCTGGAAAGATCTACAAAATCATGATATAAACAAAAATGACGTGGTAATTGGTATTGCTGCTTCTGGTACTACCCCATATGTTATTGGAGCATTAAATGAATGTAATAAAAACGACATTTTAACGGGTTGCGTTACTTGCAATCATAATAGCCCTTTATCTAAAACAGCACAGTTTCCTATTGAAGTTATTGTTGGTCCAGAATTTGTTACTGGCAGCTCCCGTATGAAAGCTGGTACAGCTCAAAAACTGGTTCTTAATATGATTACAACAGCAAGCATGATTCAACTTGGCAAGATCAAGGACAACAAAATGATCGATATGCAATTGAGTAATAATAAGCTTGTAGACAGAGGAGTAAAAATGTTAATTAATGAGCTTAATGTATCTCAAGAAATTGCCGAAAAGCTACTGGATAAATATCAAAACGTCCGTTTGGCTATTCAAAATTATAAAAATGGAAGAGAATAGAACAGATAAAAACTTACTTCTCAAGGGAATTAAAACAATGGGGATCTCGCTTCTATTAATGTTTGTTAGTCCAACAATTATTTATCTGGCTTTGAGCAACAAAGAAAAACCCTTATATATTCCTTTGTTAATTATTGGAATTATTGGTTGTGGATTTGCAATATATTTTGCATTCAAAGGAATCAATATTATTTTAGATAGTATGTTTAAAAAAGGTACTACTGATTCAAAGTAGTATTTTTAGGAGTCGTAGGATTAAATCCAAAATTTTCATCGTCTATTTGTATACCCAATCCATTCAAAATATAATTAATAATAGCATAATGATGAATGGTATGACTATTAGCTTGAGCTAATAAAGCAGATAAAGTATAATTTATTTCTATTTTTCCTAAACTCAAATCATCAATAACTATTAGGTCTTTGTTGTCATCGTTTTTAATTTGGTATAATTTATCTAAAATTTCTTCAAGATAAATTTGAGCAAGGCCACAGTCATTCTCAATATTTGTATTCCTCTTTCGCGCAGTTAGATCGACCCTGTTGTCTTGAACGCTTAAAATACAATCATAAAAATCCAATATGTGTCTAAGATGTGATCCAACGCTCGAATAATAGGGAGAAACAGAATTGTTTTTTAAGTCTTCATTTGATAATAAAGTCAATAGTGATTTTACTTTTTGAAGGGTATAAATATTAGACTTAAGAATTAATTTCATAGAAACTAAATTTAGTTAAATTATTTGAAAATAAAAATCAATTGTTTCATTAGTCCTCAACCATATTAGAACTTACAAATTAATAATTACAAAAAAACCCTTCATAAGAATGAAGGGTTTTCAAAAAAGGCAGTGACCTACTCTTCCACAATGTAGTACCATCGGCGCAAATGGGCT
>RCNC010001829.1_pt1 | contig 14345 bp, 8 predicted proteins | sample 2041301 | NCBI WGS metagenome assembly RCNC01 (sample SAMN09708231, study PRJNA481090) | Marine sediment metagenome, whole genome shotgun sequencing project. | biome: marine sediment; feature: ocean; material: sediment; isolation source: Sewage treatment plant 13A marine sediment (STP13A) ... | reverse complement strand
GCCCTCTCCGTCGGGCCGGACCTGCTGATCCTCGACGAACCGGTTTCGTCTCTAGATCTCTCTGTTCAAGCTCAGATCCTGAATCTGCTCAGGGAACTTCAGGATCGGCTTGCTTTGACCATGTTGGTGGTTGCCCACGACCTTTCCGTGGTTCGGCAGTTGGCAGATCGGATCGCTGTCATGTACCTCGGCAAAATCGTCGAGAACTCACCGGCTGAAACACTCTTCGAGAATCCCACACATCCCTATACGAAAGGACTACTGGCGGCAGCGACTTTGGACGGCGCGGCCACCACCGGTTCAGAGGCTTGGGCTCTTCCTACCGGGGATCATTCCAGCGCTCCCCGTCCACCCGAAGGGTGTGGGTTTTACCCTCGGTGCCGCCATCCTGCGCGTGACCGGGATTGTGCCCGCGAGGCTCCGGAACTGAAGGGTCGGCTCCTGGGTCGCCAAGTGGCCTGTTGGAAGGAAAACTCAGGGCCAAATGGGGCTTGACATGCCTATGTGCCCTCTCCATCTTGCCAAGCCCTTATGGGGTTCTTTGTCCACCCGATCGGGATGGGGTGGATCAGTTTTTTTGGCCTGACGACCGCTACGGTAGGAGGTCCTCTTGGTGGGTGTAATGAGAATATACGGTGCTCTGCTCCAAATTCCGGGCGTGGACACGCCGGAAAACACATGGCAGGATTGGGTCGGTATTGTTTGGGATCAGACGGGTATCATGAAGTGGCCTCTGGGTCTCTGTTTGATCATCGGAATCGTCGTCATCATCTGGAAATTCTTCGTTTTGATGGGGAAGGCCTCCAGCACCAGGAAGGACCTCCGGGACGTGGACGAGCTCCTGGCCAACCAGCGGATCGACGAAGCCCTTGAGCTTACCCGGGAGTCTACGTCTCCTGGTGCCAACATCCTCTATGCTGGCCTCGAGCGGCATGAGGAGGGCACGGAGCGGGTCATGAAGGCCATTGAAAACCAAGGCCTCATTGAGCTCAGCAAGCTGGAAAAGGGACTTGTGATCCTGGCCACTCTCACCAACGTCGGCCCTCTTCTCGGATTCCTTGGTACGGTGGTCGGAATGATCATCGCCTTCCAATCCATTGAGGCGGCTGGTGAGGTTGAGGCAACCCTGGTGGCAGGAGGGATCAAAGTGGCCCTCTTTACCACGGCGGCCGGGCTGACCATCGCCATCCCAATGAGCATCTTCCATAACTACTTTGTTGCTCGTATCGATGGTTTGGTCATCGACATGGAGGAGTCGGCTCAGAAGATGATCGACGCCCTTCACGCCATCGAGAGGGGACGACAGGCAGCTTCCTAGTCGTCTGGTTTCAAGCAGTTTTAGAGGCCACCCCCGTGGCGGGGGTGGCCTCTCTCTTTTTCAGGTCCGAGGTCCTAGCCCAAACATGATCCACCTTCTTCTTCTACTATCGCCGCTTAGTACGGTTGCTTCCGGTTCGGCCTGGGGATCTCCCCAGGAAACCCAGGTCATTGAGGCGGATTCGATCCGTGAAGACATGGCGCTGGGCCGGTACTGGCACGCGGCCCGTCGACTTCGAGTTGCCCACCCGGATGGCCCTGGAGGAGTGGACAGCCTGACTCTCCTCTTTGCCGAAGCTGAAGCCGGATGGGGGAATTGGTCCGGAGTGAGGGACCTCCTCGAGGTCCCCTTGGTGGCCGATGAGATTGAAGATGCCCGGGCCTGGTATTTCCTGGGCCGGGCTTTGGAAAATGCGAGGGAACTGGACGCGGCTGAATCGGCCTACACCCGGTTCATCGAGTCGGAGGGTGAAGGAGACGGTTCCCGCCTTCGGGAGACATTGGCACGGCGAGGGCATCTCAGGGCACTTCAGGGTCGATTCTCGGAGGCCTTGGAGGATGTTGGTACGGTGGGCCCCGATGCGCCGATCCTAGGGGGATGGGTGGGGTGGCAGGCTGCACAGGGGGCTGCGCAGGTGGGAAGTCGAGAAGAGACGCTTTCCCTCCTTTCTGCGATCCTTCCCGAAGAGATACGGAAGTTGGGGTGGGGCCTTCCGGCGATTTCCCTCCTCGAATCAGGGGACTCGGTTGGAGCCGAGGCAGCCTTTTGGAGCATCCTTCCGACCCTGGCATCTTCTTCCGATAAAGCTCTTGCATGGGAGCGAGTGGGGACACTCCGCCTGGCCAGGGGGGATTCTCTCGGGGCCAGGGCCGCCTTTCATAGGGTTCTTCAGTTGGCATCTTCCGGCGGGCGGGCCACTACCGCCGCCGAAGGGCTCTTGGAGATGGGGTTCGACTCGGTTGATGTGGCGCTGTCGGGCGGCCGGGCACTAGCCAGTGCTGGCCGCGGGCGGGATGCATTGGAGGCCTATGCCGTCCATGAGGAGCTTCTGGATGGCCCGGTGCCGAACAGTGTCCTCCTGGCGAGGGCGCGTGTCCACTTCGGCTTGGGGGAAACGGGGACTGCTTTGAGCCTGGCCACACAGCTCGGTGAACTGGAGGGCCCGGGTGTGGCTGTCCCGGCCCTCGTCCTCCGGGCCCAGGCGCTCAGGAGGCTGGGGCGGAGTGGGGAGGCTCGGACCGTCGAGGACCTCATGGTGGAGAGATTCCCCGAGCGGGCGGAGTCTGTCGAGATCGTATACTTGAGAGCCGACGCTCTCCGAAGCCGCGGGGACCTGGAAGGGGCGATCGGAGGGTACAGGGAGACAGTGGCGTTGGCCCCGGCGCAGAATCGTGCCGGTGAGGCTCGGATGAAGATGGGCCAGATTCTCCTGTCTCTTGGGCGGCAGGAAGAGGCTGTGGAGGTCTTCTCCGGATACATGGAGGAATTTCCCGACGGTCGTCGATGGGATGAGGCCGCGTTTTGGGGAGGGCACACCCTCCTTGCCCTGGAGCGGACTGAGGAGGGGAGGGATGTCTTCGTCGAGCTTCTTCGCCGGACCCCCCTCTCCTTTTATGCAGTTCAAGCCGGAGAAATCCTTGGGGAGGAGTTCGACCCCTCTATTCCCGTTTCCGCAGACTCCTTGCCGTTCCCCTCCGTTCTCCGAGAGGGCCTCCAAGAGTTGGACCTTCTTAGCGCGGCGGGATTCGATGAAGGTGCGGCGTGGCAAGCCGGACACCTCGCTCAGATCCTGAGGGAGGTTTCGGAGCCTGAGGTTCGATATCGGGGGCTCCTGAGACTGGCATTGGAGTTGAATTCCAGGGGTCTTACCAGGGAAGGGATCAACTTGGGGTGGGAATTGAGGCGGGAGGGAGTGGATTGGGACACAAATCTACTTTCAGCCGTCTATCCTTTTCCCTACATGGATCTGGTTCGGGCCGAGGCCATGGAGCGAGGCCTGGATCCCTATCTCATGGCCGGTCTGATTCGGCAGGAATCTGCATTTTGGGCTGAGGCTCTCTCCCGTGCCGATGCGAGAGGTCTCATGCAGGTTCTTCCGTCCACAGGGCGGGAGCTGGCGAGAGCCTCCGGCCCCAGGGGCTTCGACCCCGATGAACACCTGTATGAGCCTGAGATCAACATTCACCTGGGCATGGCTTTCAACGCAGACCTGTCCAGAAGGTTCGGCGATGCGGTTCACATCGTCCTGTGCGCGTACAACGCCGGACCCACACGGGCTCTTCGGTGGCGCCAGTTCCCCGAAGCTGCGGACGTCCCGCGGTTCGTGGAAAAGATCCCTTTCACGGAGACCCGAGGGTACGTGAAGGCAGTGCTCCTGAATAGAGCCGTCTATACCTGGCTATACGGCAGGGTCTGGGACTAGGGCGAGTCTCCCGGGCGCTTTCCCTTTCCCTCTGCCTCTGCTAGGATCGGCAACGACCGGTCAGGTACTTCCCCAGGAAAGAGCTCCGCATGGTTGAACTTCCTCCCAAAAGGGCCCCTCGCCTCTTTCTCATCGACGCATACGCCCTGATCTACCGGGCTTTCTTTGCGTTCGTTCACCGGCCGTTGACCAATTCCAGGGGGGAGAACACCTCTGCGCCCTTCGGCTTCGCGAACTTCCTTCTCTCCATCAGGGAAAACCACCAGCCGGATTACCTGGCCATCGTCTTCGACAAGGGAATGAGCAAGAGGGAGGAGATGTACCCTGAGTACAAGGCCACTCGGGAGAAGATGCCGGACGAGCTTGCTGCGAGCCTGCCCCGAGTTCGGGAGTTGGTGCGAGGGTTCCATGACCCCGTGGTGGAGGTGGACGGGTACGAAGCCGATGACGTCATCGGCACACTGGCTCTTCAAGCCAGGGATGTTGGATTGGACGCGGTCATCGTATCTGGGGATAAGGATCTCTATCAATTGGTGGGACCTGGGATCCACTTGCTGAATCCCGGCAGAGGGGGGCCGACGGGGGTCGAGGCGGAGTGGGTGGACGAGTCCAACGCAGGGGAAAAATTCGGGATTCCTCCGGAGCAGATCCCTGATTATCTCGCCCTCATCGGTGACTCATCGGACAATGTTCCCGGCGCCCCTGGAATCGGTCCAAAAACCGCGGTGAAACTTCTTCAGGAGTACGGAAGCCTGGAAGAAATCCTGGCGCGGGCCGAGGATGTCACGGGGAAACGAGCCAGGGAGTCGCTGATCGAGCACGCTGATCTCGTTCGGCTGTCGAAGCGGCTGGTTACCATCCAGACCGATGTTCCCATAGATCTGGACCTGAAGGAGCTGAAGGTACACGAACCAGACCGGGAGCGTTTGCGGAAGCTCTTCGTCGAGTTGGAGTTCCGGCGGCTCATCGAGCGGTTCACCGGTCCCGGCGAGGGAGACGGAGAATCGGTTGCCGTCCATGAAGACATACCCACGGAGTATGTGGTCGTGAACAGGGCGGGGGACGTGGGTGAACTCATCGACCGGATCCGGGAGGTGGGAGCCGTGTCGGTAGACACAGAGACCACCAGCCAGGAAGCCACCCGGGCTGGGTTGGTGGGGATTTCCCTCTCCTTCAAGGCGGGGGAAGCCTTCTATCTGCCCTTGGCCCACCGTAGAACGGGTGAGCTAGCGTTGGACGATGCCGGGGCTGGTGCGCCAAACAATCTACCGCCTCTGTCTTCTCCGGAGATGCGGCCTCTCGTGGAGATGCTGGAAGATCCCGAGGTCGAAAAGACGGGGCAGAATCTCAAGTTCGATCTCATTGTTCTGGAGCGAGCCGGGGTGTCGGTCCGGGGGGTGGGCTTCGACACCATGGTGGCCTCTTATGTGCTCGATCCGAACCGGAGACAGCACAGTCTGGATGCCCTCTCCGTGACCCTATTGGGCCACAAAATGATCTCGTACAGCGAGGTGGCCGGAAAGGGGAAGAGCCAGGTTTCCTTTGCCGAAGTCCCCCTGGACCGAGCCGGAGAATACGCATGCGAAGACGCCGATTTCACCCTCAGGCTCAGGGATCTCTTCGAACCGCAGCTTCGAGAGCAGGGATTGTGGGATCTGTTTCAGGACGTAGAGATGCCTCTGGTGCCTGTCCTGGCCAGAATGGAAGTGAATGGGATCCGCATCGACGTTGGGTTCTTCCAGGACATGGCCAAGAAGCTGGAATCGGATCTGGCATCCCTCCGAAAAGAAATCTTGGAGATGGCTGGAGTGGAGTTCAACCTGAACTCCACTCCTCAGCTGCGAGAAGTGCTCTTCGAGAAGCTCGGTCTCCCGGTCATCAAACGAACCAAGACCGGCCCCTCTACTGATGCGTCGGTGTTGGAAGAGTTGGCCGCCATGGGGCACGCCCTTCCGACTCGACTTCTGGAATACAGGCAGCTCGAAAAGCTCCGGAACACTTATGTAGACGCCCTCCCCCGCATGCTGAATCCGCGGACCGGGCGTATCCACACCAGCTTCAACCAGACGGTGGCGGCTACCGGGCGCCTTTCGTCCAGCGATCCGAACCTGCAGAACATTCCTATTCGGACAGATCTGGGAAGAGAGATTCGGAAGGGCTTTGTTGCGGAGGAAGGATGTGTCTTCTTTGGCGCCGACTACTCCCAGATCGAGCTCCGCATCCTCGCCCATTTCTCGGGGGACGAGGCTTTCGTGGGTGCTTTCAGGGAGGGGATCGACGTCCACAAGCAGACGGCCGCGGTCATCTTTCAGGTTCCTCTCGATGAAGTGACCCCCGAGATGCGGGCTCGGGCCAAGACGATCAACTTCGCTACGCTCTATGGTCAGGGCGACTTTTCATTGGCTCGGCAGTTGGACATTTCCCGCGAGGAGGCCAGGGAATTCATCGACGAGTACTTCCTACGGTTCTCGGGTGTCCGGTCCTTCCTGGACGACCAGGTTGCCCTTGCCAGGGAGAAAGGCTGGGTGGAGACGCTCAGCGGCAGGCGTCGGTACATCCCGGAGATCCACGCGAAGAACTGGAATGTGAGGCAGTTTGGAGAGCGGGTCGCCCAGAATACACCCATCCAGGGGACCGCCGCCGATCTCATCAAGCAGGCCATGATTCGGATTCAGGCAGTGCTGGAAGAACAGTTCCCTTCCAGTCGGCTCCTTCTGCAGGTTCATGACGAACTCCTTCTGGAGGTGCCGGAGGATGAAGTCGAGACGGTGGGGGCCATGGTGGTTCAAGAGATGGAAGGGGCTATGGAACTCAACGTTCCGCTATCCGTCGATACTGCCGTTGGAAAAAGCTGGTTCGCCTGTAAGTCCTGAGACCCATCGACAAAGGGGCCGAACCTGCCATGGGAGCGCCCCACCCTCCACGCCAAACTGGGTTCACGCAGCGCTCCGATTCCTCAAGGGGGATTGGGCTTACGAAGACCCGGTATGTGGAGGAGAAGCATGAGCCGATCGGTGAACAAAATCATCTTGGTTGGAAACGTCGGACAGGATCCGGACATCCAGGAAACCGGAACTGGAGCCAAGGTCGCCCACCTGTCCTTGGCCACCAACCGACGGATGGGAAACGGCGATGACCTCAAAGAAAGAACGGACTGGCACCGCCTGACTCTTTGGAATCGGCTGGCCCAATTCACTCAGGACCATGTGTCCAAGGGCGACAGGGTTTATGTGGAAGGGCGGCTGGAATACGATTCCTACGAGCGGGACGGGGTCACGATTCCCACGGCGGATGTCAATGTGAGGGAGTTGGTCCTGCTGAGCCCCCGGGCAGCAGAGGATGCGGTGGCCTGAGAGAGGGTCGGGGCGGGCCCAAACTCAAAGCCAAGGCCAGAAGTCGGGATTCACGGAAAGGACGAATTCCCAGGTCCCGGTTTTCGTGAAACCTCGGACCATGTCGACCCGAATGAGGTCCCAACCGAAGGCCAGCCCGAGGCCCGCAGAAATGAGGGCGGATGGACTCTCTCCCTCAGTCCCGGTGTCGGGGAGGCCAGAGTCCCCATGTCCCACCTGGCCTGCTGCTGCGAGTACTCGAAGGCGGACCCAGGGGTGAAGGAGGGGGATGGACCCCTCCCCACGAAGGAGCCAGTACCAGTCTCCCATCTGGGACCGGAATGAATATCCGGGCACGGTCCCACGCCCACCGAGGTAGTAGAAGCTCTGCAGGGGCGGGTCGCCGAAGAGGGCCCCGCCCCTGGCATCCCCTCGGATCTCCGGGCCCCGATCCAGCCAGCGGTGCCGATAGGAAAGGCCTCCGCCAACCGATGCGACATTGCGATCTTGGAACCGGCTGACGGTAGCCTCGCCTTGGGCCTGGAGGCCGGAAATGGAGAGGTCTTTCAGGACATCGAGGGCAAGCGAAGTCTGGGTCCCTTCTTCGATGGGTAGCACCGACCGAAATTCGGGGTTTTCCTGGTCGGTTGAGACGACGTCTCTCCCTTCTCTGTGCTGCTCCCAGCTGCCCTGGAGACCCAATCGCCACCCCTCTCTGGGACTCCAGCTGTGGAAGGCCCGGACTCCGGAGACAAATACGTGGTCGGTGTAATCCTTGTTCCGGGTGACTGCGGCCAGGGTGTTTACAACTCCGCTGCTTCCGGGGAGTGGACCCAGATCCCTGGGTTGGGAAACGAACCCTTCCACTCCCGATCGCGGAAAGCGGTTTCCACCGGTGAGCCGGGCAAGAAAGGCCGGGCGCTCACGCCCAAAGGAGAATCCGGCGTGAACAGCCAGGGTGAGGGATGGGTGGAGCTCTTGGGAGATCCCCGCTCCCAGAAACAACCCCTCAGATCGGTTGTAGCGAAGAGCCGAGGAGAGTGCGGGCGAAGGGAGGAAGAGGCGTGTCCCTCCAACGCCGCTCAGGTAATGGTCCTTGGCGATGGAGAGGGCCAATCCCTGAATCTCTTCAATGTCGGGAGGGGGCCGCAGGCCCTCCATTCCCTCGCGCTCCAGCTGGGCGTGCAGGTCCTCCTCGAAGGGAAATGCCCGGCGAGCTTCTACCGAGCGAGTCGTGACCGGACTTCCTGCGAACAGGGCGTCCGGCAATTGAGGATTGATTTCGTAGTCGCGGATCTCGAACCACCCACGAATGATGCTTCCAGCTGGAAGGTCCAGGTAGGGGACCTCCCTTCGGATCTCAAGTTGTTGCCTGAAGGGCAGCCAATGCTTCCCCAACCAAAGTCCGTTTTCCAGCGAGATGCTGATGTGGTCCAGGTAGGGATCAACGTACGAGGCTGGAGTGAAGGTGAAGCTCATGCGTACAATGGCCCGGCTGTCACGATCCAGGAACAGGCTTCCCACGAAACCGGGCAACTCGAAATTCTTGGGTCGGACCTGAACCTCGTAGACCCTGACAGTGTCCCCGGAGGCGGGAAGGCTCAGGGTCACGGAATCCACCAACAGGAAGTCGTACCATGCTGCCGATGCCGGAGCCGCCGGATGGACCACCGCCTCCACTTCGTCTCCGTCTCCGATCCGAATCCGGTCCCCGAACTCATCCTGGACAACCACAAGGTGGTCTAGATGGTAATGGATGTTGGTGGGGAGGCTCTTTTCGTCCCGGAGGCCGACGATGCGCTGTTTGGTAAGGTTTGGGGCTTTCCAGAAGGCCTCTATGGCGATCTGGTCCGCCTTGACCAGGATCCGTTCGTTGGTGTCTTCCCGATCGAGGAAGAAATAGACGTATCCCCGAGCCTGGGAGGAGTAGGAACGAAGCGTGGAATCCTGTACGGTGCGTTGCCGGAGAGTCCGTGCATCCTCGACCATCTCGAGGACCCGACCATCGTTCCACGCGGGTTCCTGTGCGCTGATGGGTCCCAGGGGGAGAAGGGATCCCGCCAACGAAAGGCCCATGAGGAGCAGGGGGAGGCGTCCAAGGATGAAGCCCATACGCAACGGGCCCCGCCCTCGGTGAGAGGCGGGGCCCTGTGTGCTACGGTTGCGCAAAGTAGCCCTAGTGGGCGTTCCAGAACCCGGAGAGCGAGTCGCCGTGAGGGCTCTCGCGGAGCTTCTCGAAAGCCCTGTTCCGGATCTGTCGGATACGTTCACGGGTGACCCCCAGAAGAGAGCCGATTTCCTCCAACGTGCGCTCCTCACCGTCATCAAGGCCATAGTAGAGATAGAGGATCTTTCGTTCCCGCTCGGTCAGGTACTGCTCGAACATATGCTCGAGGTAGTCGCGGCGGGCAATGGCTTCTACATCTCCCTCGATGTCGCTGGCTTCCGCTCCAGAAAACCGTTCGCCGAAGCTAGCGCTGTCCCTATCGCTTCGATCGATGGGGGCGTCCAGGCTGAGCTCGCTAGCAGCTACGCGGCGGAGGGCCCGGATGGTCTCAACCGGCTCTTCCATCTCTCCGGCGAGTTCCTGGTCCGTTGGGGTCCTACCGAGTTGTTGCGTGAGCGCAGTATTTGTGCGGGCGAGTTTGGCGAGGTTGGAATTCTGGTTGAGAGGGATGCGGACCGACCGTGTTTGTTCGGCAAGGGCCTGGAGGACAGTCTGTCGAATCCACCAGACGGCGTAGGAGATGAACTTCACCCCTTTGTCCGGATCGAATTTCTTCACGGCCTTCAGGAGCCCCTCGTTGCCGATGCAAACGAGCTCTGCCAAGCCCAAGCCACGACCCTGGTATTTCTTCACGTAGGAGATGACGAACCTGAGGTTCGCAGTTACTAGGCGTTCGGCGGCCTCTTTGTCGCCCGTGCGGGCACGACGGGCCAACGCTCGCTCTTCTTCTGGATTTTGAATGAGGGGGTACTTCTCAACGTCCTGCAGGTACTGGTCGAAGGAGTCTAGACCTCGGGAAGTTGAAAACATTCGCTTTTCTGTACCTCGCATTTGAGACGATGACGGATGGGAGAATGCGAACGCGTTAGAGAAACGAAACCACCAAAGCCACTCCTACGGACCTGGCCACAGAGGACCGGAGAAATGCATGGTGGAAAAGCCCGTGAAAGTTAAAAATGCCATTCTCGTAAGTCAATGGTTTTATCTATACTTATGGGATTCTGAACCGTTTCCGGGATGCTGCAAGAAGGGTGCCGATTAAGCACAATTTTGAGGTAGGAAGCTGCCTTACCAGGGCAAGGTGGTGAATCTGGGCCGGATTCCGCTCCTCAGGCTCCTCCAGAGCTGCTCATCCCTGACCCCTGGGAGAAGGCCGAGAAGTTCGTTGAGCGTCACCCGGAGGATCAGGTCTTTCCACTGAGTTCCACTCCGCAGCGGGAGTGCCACATCGATCCTCGTCATGTTCGAGGTGCGGGGAGGGAAGCCGAACCGAATTCCTCCTCCCACGGAACCGACCCATCCGGAGTCGGTGCCGAAGGGAACGTCTCCAGCTCCCATATAGCCAGCGTCCAGGAACACCGTCAGCCCCAGGTCCCAGAGTTCCCGGGCCGGGCCGGGAAGCCTAATCCTGTCCTCGATGGTCATCACTACCCGGCGACCTCCGGGGAAATCCTCCTGGCTGTAGCCACGCACGGAATTGTGTCCCCCGAGAGTGAGCTGGAACGGGGTTTCAGTCGACCACCCTCCAGTGGCTGATGCCCGAAACAGCACGGCATGGGAGCCCGCGGGGTTGGGAAGCCAGTAGAGGTACAGGTCCCCCTCTGCGAAGATATCCCTCCAATTGGCGAATGCGCCGTTCCCGTAAAGGTACCGTCCCTCGGTGGATGCACTGGCGTTGAGCACCCACCCATCCCAAGCCCCGCCGGCGAAGAAGGCGGCTTGTGCATGCAGGTCGTGTTGGGAGACCCCGCCACCCTCCTGGAGGAAACTTGGGGCTTGACCCAAACCGAAGAACATCTCGGTTCCCACCTGGATGTCCTGGATCCCTCTCAAGGCATCCAGTCCTCTCCTGGTCACGAACTCTAGATTCCTCCTCCCCACGAACAAGCTGACGCGGTTCGCCTGACGACTGACCGCCTGGCCCTCCACGGAGGCCAACCCCACGGAGTCGGGGGGTAAAGGATCGGAAAAGTTCCTGTCGACGATGTACTCCACATCGGAGGGAAAATCCCTGAACTGGGTGGACTCTCCCGAGAGGCCGAACCCTAGAGTTGTGAGGCCGCCGGGTTGGCCCCACCGCTTCCCCAGAGACACCTCCCAACGTTGGGCGAGGAAAGGTACCAGAAGGTTCGTGTAATCCGGCGAAGGGTGAGTCGAATAGGAGAAGACGGTCTCCCTCCACGAGAAACTCTGCCGGGCGGCAATGCGACCCACCTCGCCAACGAACGGGAACGTGAAGGCTTCCTCGTAGAAATTCCCCGTTCGGGTCGTCCCGAAGCTCAACCTCGAGTCCCACCGGCTGCCGAAGAGGCGGGGGGTCTGGAACTCCATGCCCAGGTCCTGAGTCTCCTTGGCCTTCTTGAAGAACACCCGGGCGAGCATTCCCATGCCCAGGAGGTTCTCCTCGGATAGCTCCAACCCTTCGATTTGGACTCCCTCATCGATCCGGAACCCGAGGTTCACCTTGGTGGTCCAATCGTCGCGGGTATAAACCACAACGTCGTGGTCACCGTCCGACTTCCCAACGGGATACACGTCGGACTCACCGATGAACGAGTAGCTTCTGAGGAGGCGTTCGGATTCTTCCAACAGCAGTGGGTCGAAGCAGTCTCCGGATCGAAAGAGCAGCTCTTTTCGAATGAAATCTTCCCGGGTCCGCACATGCAGGGCGTTGGCCGCTTTATAGAACCATCGGATCTTCGATCCTGAATCCAGGACGGTCAGGTCGAAGATGTCCCAGTTGTCAATGAAGACGTAGGAGATTCGGCCTTGGGGGCAATCCTGCCCCCTGCTCTCCTGGGGTACCAGGCAGGAAACCAGGAGAAGGAGGAGGGTCAGCCCAAGGCTGGGGGGCAGGCGCATGCGCAGAATGAGAACCAGAGCCGCCAGATCGGGTCAACCCGGGAGGGAAAAGAGGTCTTCCTGATTCTCTTCTTCTTCTAGGCCTTGCCCGCGCTGGAGCAATGCCTTGAGCCTCCTATCCCACATATCCAGGTCCACGCGGACTTCGTTCTCAAGCATCCTCCTGAGGACTGGATTCACATCGTGGAGGTCCTCCATCAACTCGCTGAGGAGTCCTCGAGCCTCTTCGGCCTCGAATTCGCCCTCGGGCAGGCTCGCCATGTCGCTGAGAATGGACCTCTCGGAGCGGGAAACCAGGAGGGGTTCTTCTTGAGTGGCCACGTAGACCTCGGTCCTTCTGCCGGGCCCACGGTTCTCCTCGATGGGACAAAGGCCCACGATTTCGTCTGACCGCCAGTACTTCCCATAGCCGAGATGGACCATTCGGCCTTGCTTGATCTCCAATGTCGCCTCCAGCCTTGGGTTTGCGATAATCTAGGGGCTGTGGGTCGGTGGGGAAACGACTCCATGGGACGGGAGGTTGCGGTGGGGGCGGAATGATGGAATATGAGTGCATCGTTCGTGTGGAATACCAACCCCGATCCCGAGGCTTGAGACCTCGTAAGCAAAACGACTCGGAGGAGTCCCAATCATGACCAGCCATCGCGGGGCAGACCCAAAAGTACAGAAGGGCAAGAAGATCAGGGTCGTGCCGCCGGAGAAACGGATCCATTACTTCGGAAAGCTGGGGTCGAGACGGACTCTCTTTTCCAGGAATCGCTTGGGTGGTAAAGGCGTGAGCCTGGCCTATATGAGGTCCCTGGGCCTTCCTGTTCCCCCGGGCTTCACCATCACCACCGAAGTGTGCGCCGAATACTTCGATCGCGGCAAAAAGCTACCTCCGGGGCTGACCCAACAGGTCCGGGAGAATATGGCGAAGCTGGAAAAGGAGATGGGCAAGGGCTTCGGCTCCAAGGAGAACCCTCTTCTCGTCTCCGTTCGTAGTGGTGCGGCCGTGTCCATGCCCGGAATGATGGACACGGTTTTGAATCTCGGCCTGAACGACGAGACGGCAGAATGGATGTCTTCCGCCACGGAAAACACCCGAGCTACGTACGATGCATACCGACGGCTCATTCACATGTTTGGGGATGTCGTGATGGGTGTGGAGCACGAGCTCTTCGAGGAGGCATTCGCCGCCATCAAGGCCAGGTACGGGGCCTATGACGATACCGAAGTTCCGGCGGAAGGCCTGATGGAGTTGGCCGATGAATACAAGGTTCTTTACAGGAAACACACCGGGGAGGATTTTCCTCAGGATCCCCAGCGGCAACTTCATCTGGCGATCGAGGCCGTGTTCCGGAGTTGGAGTGCTCCCCGGGCGGTGCGGTACAGAGAGATTAATCAACTCCATGGATACCTTGGAACAGCGGTGACGGTTCAAGCCATGGTGTTCGGAAACCTCGACGACCAATCCGGAACCGGCGTCGCCTTCACCCGGGATCCGGCAACCGGAGAGAATGAGCTCTACGGCGAATTCCTGGTCAATGCACAGGGGGAGGATGTCGTAGCCGGAATTCGGACGCCCCGGCGGGTTCAGGAAATGAAGGATTGGAACCTGAAGGTTTTCGCGGAGCTGATGGAAATGAAGTGGGTCCTGGAGGGCCACTTCAAAGACATGCAGGACCTGGAGTTCACCATCGAGCGCGGTGACCTCTACATGTTGCAGAGCCGACGTGGCCAGAGGACCGGCGCGGCGGCCGTGCGAATTGCTGTGGACATGGCGGGGTCTCGCATCATCACCCAGGAGGAAGCCCTGCTCCGGATTCCCCCTCAAGCCATGACCCAGTTCCTTCTCCCCAGTTACACCGCGAAAGACAAGGCAGGAGCGCGGGTCCTGGTGAACGGCTTGCCGGCCTCTCCAGGGGCAGCGCAGGGGAAACTGGCGTTCACCGCCGAGGAGGCCGTTCAGCGAACGGCTGCGGGTGAGCGGGTGATTCTGGTTCGCAGGGAAACCTCACCGGAAGATGTGGACGGGATGCACCATGCTGAGGGGATCCTGACCTCCACTGGGGGGATGACTTCACACGCGGCAGTGGTCGCCAGGGGGTGGGGGAAGTGCTGCGTTGTTGGGGTCGGGAATCTGAGCATCGACGCGAAGCAAAGAAGCCTGTCGTACAATGGCGAGGCGTTCGGCCCCGATGA
>RCNC010001827.1_pt1 | contig 14346 bp, 14 predicted proteins | sample 2041301 | NCBI WGS metagenome assembly RCNC01 (sample SAMN09708231, study PRJNA481090) | Marine sediment metagenome, whole genome shotgun sequencing project. | biome: marine sediment; feature: ocean; material: sediment; isolation source: Sewage treatment plant 13A marine sediment (STP13A) ... | reverse complement strand
ATTTATTGTGTAGGGCGCCGAACCAAACGATTGATTGAAAAACGTATTGGCAAAGTGAAGCATTTTGATAAGAACGCCAAGAAACTCGCTGAACACATGGTGGACTATTTAGAGGGAACTGAAGTAACATATTTCTGTAGCAATATTCGTTTGGATGAATTGCCAAATATATTAACCGAAAACAATATTATCGTTAACGAAATTGAGGCTTATAAAACTAAATTTTCGCCTGTTGAAGTAGATCAAAATGTTAAGGGTGTACTCTTTTATAGTCCGTCAACTGTTGAAAGCTATATGCAAATGAACAAGCCCGATAAAATTGCCTATTGCATTGGTGAAAGCACCGCAAAGGCCGCCAGGGAATACTTTACAGATGTAAGAGTTGCCAAAATACCATTGGTCGAGAGTGTCATTGATTTAGTAAATGAAAATGATTAATAGTCTAATTACGAAAATAAAAGCGACCTAAGGCTAAAAGCCAATAGCTAACAGCAAAAAGCCAAGAGCAAAATATGAAAAACGACTTATTCCTGAGGGCCCTTAGAGGTGAAACCGTCGATAGACCACCTGTTTGGATGATGCGACAGGCAGGAAGATACCTCCCAGAGTTTATGGAAATTCGAAAGAAATACGATTTCTTCACTCGCTGTCAAACGCCCGAGCTTGCCTCCGAAATAACCGTACAGCCAATTCGTAGATATGGTATGGACGCTGCCATTTTGTTCAGTGATATCCTGGTTATACCCCAAGCAATGAACATAGAGGTACAGATGAAACCTAATTTTGGACCTTACTTGCCAAATCCCATACAAACACAGGAAGCTGTCGATAACGTAATTGTTCCTGATGTTGATGTTGCGTTGGATTATGTGATGCAAGCCATTAAAATGACCAAGGAGAAGTTGAACGACGAAATTCCATTGATTGGTTTTGCAGGTTCCCCATGGACAATTTTATGTTATTGCGTACAAGGTCAAGGAAGTAAAACTTTTGACAAAGCGAAGGAATTTTGTTTTACGCAACCTATTGCCGCCCATCAATTATTACAAAAGATAACAGATACCACAATTGCCTATTTAAAGGCGAAAGTAAAAGCAGGTGTTAACGCTGTACAGGTTTTTGATTCCTGGGGCGGAATGCTTTCCCCAACTGATTATCAAGAGTTTTCCTGGAAATACATTCAGCAGATTATCGACGCCTTAAAAGATGAAGCTCCTGTAATTGTATTTGGCAAAGGATGCTGGTTCGCCTTGGGTGACATGGCAAAATCAGGTGCCGCTGCTCTAGGAGTTGACTGGACATGTTCGGCACGAAACGCACGTTATTTAACAGGAGGCAATATTACCTTACAAGGCAACTTTGACCCAGCTCGTTTGCTTTCACCACCGGCAGATATTAAAAAAATGGTGACCCAAATGATCAATGAATTTGGGAAGGATAAATATGTGGTTAACTTAGGTCACGGAATTTTACCAAACATTCCTTTGGAAAATGCGAAAGCGTTTATAGATGCCGTAAAGGAGTATAAGAGCCTGTAATTAATAAAAAATACCATTCGGTTTTATGCATTGGGATTTTGAAAACTATTATATAGAACCCATTGCCGAGAAAGATGCTTGGAAGCTTTGTGATTTCATAATCTCAAATGCCGAACGCTTAAAACGTTTTTTTCCGAAGACCTTAGAGCAGAACCTCACCCCTGATTTATCACGGATTTTTGTTGCCAAGAAGGTGAAAGAGCTCAATGCCAAGGAAGAATTTCTTTTCAAACTAAAAGAAAAGAAGAACCGAACAATTATTGGTCTTGTTTATATTAAAGAACTTGATTGGGATAAAAAACAGGCTGAGTTGGCCTACTGTATCGCATATCAATTTGAGGGCATGGGCTTTATTACGAATTCAGTCGAAGTACTATCAGATTACGCTTTTGATACATTAGGACTTAAAACCTTGCAAATCATCGTACATAAAACGAACCCAGGCAGCATAAAAGTGGCTGAAAAATGTGGTTATACTTGGCAACAAACCTTATTGAAAGAACATACACCACTAGGGGAAAATGCACTGGATATGGAACTATACGAAAGGTGCATTAAGCAATGAACATTTTAGAAAAATATGATAAGCCCTTCGAGTATGCGGAAATTCTTATGAATCTCTTAATAGCATATCAATTTTACTCGCTTTGGTCTTCCCCTTCAAATGCTGATGTTAGTCACATTTATTCCTTGGTAAATTTAATAAGCTTAGAAGTTATCATGGTTCAATCAGGGCTATTATTTGCAATAATGCCGAAACGAATTACCATATTCTTGCTAGTGCCATTTTACGGTTTGTTTCTTTATTTCTTCAACAAAATTTTACCAAATAATATCGTACTAATTACCTATTTCATATTTATACTCAATAGAATTCGTTTTGCTTTTTCGGACGCTAGTATTGCCATTAAGAAGAGGAGTGCTCTTAGATCAGCAATAGCCTTATCAGCATATTTTGGTTTGGTTTTCATAATTGCGTTTAATGCTGAATTAATTCCAGAATTAGGGTTGACTGAAGAGTATCTCAATGAATTTGGTAATGATACATTGATAATAACTGGAGGTTTGTTTTATGATTTTCCTCATACGGCACTTTGTATGGGATTTGTATATTACTGCATATTAGCGGTATTGGAGTCCATCTTGTTGAACATGAATTTTATAAACAAACCGAATTACTATATTAAGAGATGAAAGATAAATTCTACCAATACATTCAGGATCTTCAAGACAGCATTACCTCAAAATTGGAAGAAGTAGATGGAGGAGCTAGGTTTCAGGAAGACCAGTGGATTCGACCTGAAGGTGGCGGTGGCCGTACGCGGGTCATAGAAAACGGTACTATTTTTGAAAAGGGAGGCGTAAATATTTCTGCCGTTCACGGCGCATTGCCCGAGAGTATGCAAAACTATTTCGGCGTTAAGGATGCGGATTTTTTCGCTTGCGGACTCAGCTTGGTACTGCACCCGAAAAGCCCAATGGTTCCTACAGTTCACGCAAATTGGCGGTATTTTGAAATGTATGATAAAGAAGGGAATATTGTTGACCAATGGTTTGGTGGCGGACAGGATTTAACGCCCTACTATCTTTTTGATGAAGATGCCACTCATTTTCATTCCATTTGTAAAAGAGCTTGCGATAAACATAATCCAGACTTTTACGCAACCTATAAAAAGAAATGTGATTCATATTTTTGGAATGCCCATAGAAATGAGGCGCGCGGTTTAGGTGGACTCTTTTTCGATTATTGCAAAGCAACAGTTGAAATGAATATGCAAGACTGGTACAATTTCGTTGCAGAAGTTGGCAATAGCTTTCTTGAAGCATATGTTCCTATTGTAGAAAAAAGAAAAAATATTTCGTTTACAAAAGAACAACGCGATTGGCAAGAAATTAGACGAGGACGTTATGTTGAATTCAATTTGGTTCATGATAAGGGTACCTTATTTGGTCTAAAAACCAACGGCCGTATTGAAAGTATACTTATGAGCCTACCTCCACAGGTACAGTGGCAATATGACCATCATCCGGAAAAGGGCAGTGAGGAAGAACGATTAATTGATGTGCTAAAAGAACCTAAAGCTTGGGTATAAATGACAAAACAATTACTTTTTGCAGTGTTGATTGTACTCTTTTCAATGTATTCTTGCAATCGCTCAAAACAGACTCAAAGCGATATAGCTATTGAATTCACCCAAGATACTTTGGATGTTGGTTATACTTATTGGTGGCCAGAATCCGGTCCGTTTATAGGAAAATGTGGAGATGAACTTTCTTTGGTCTTTAGTGGTACAATAACAGATATCCTGGAACCTACAGATGAAGCCGGACCACTTTACAACTCACAAAGAGGATATATTCAAATTGATCGTGTATTCAAAAAAAAGGAACTAGAGGCAAAAAGTTACACCAATCAACAATTCTTTGTTTCCGATTGTTTTGATGGACTTGAACTAAAAAAAGATGACCCTGTCCTTGTTTTTTGCTATGATTATGAAAGTGATCTAAGCATCCCAGGAAGGCAATCCATTTTAAAAATTGATTCTTTGGATGATCCCTTGATTACTTCTATTAAAAGGTATATCGACGCTGGCCAGAATCCATCTAAAATCAAAAAGGACATGAAGCTTTGGGCGGAGTATGGTCTGGACGATGCTTTGGAAAGAATGATTCAATGCCATAACAACGCTAACTAGCCCATAAATACTTAAATTTGATAAAGCGATAATTTGTTTATAAATGAAACTTAAGATTTTCCAGATAGATGCCTTTGCTGACAAGGTTTTTTCGGGAAACCCCGCCGCTGTCTGCATTATGGACACATGGTTGGATGCTTCTTTAATGCAACAAATAGCCGCCGAAAATAATCTAGCGGAAACCGCCTTTGTAGTCAAAGATAATGGCCAATATCATATTCGTTGGTTTACCCCGGAAATTGAGGTTGATTTATGTGGACATGCCACCCTTGCCTCTGCCTTTGTGCTTTTCAATCATTATACCCCGGATTCTGAAACCATTGATTTCTATTCCTCTAGAAGCGGTCCCTTAACTGTTGAAAAAGGTAATGATGGCTATTATGTTATGGATTTTCCCGTTGACGTCTTAGAGAAGGTAGGAGCCGTCTCCGTTCTAAATGAGGCTTTAGGAATAAACCCCAAGCAGACGTTTAAAGGTAAGACCGATTATTTACTTATCTGCGATAGTCAAAAGACAATTGAGGAAATTAATCCAAACTTTTTTCTGTTGGATAAGGTAGACGCTAGAGGAGTAATAGTCTCCGCAAAGGGCGAGGACGTTGATTTCGTATCTCGCTTTTTTGCACCCAAATCAGGAATCAATGAAGACCCCGTTACAGGATCGGCCCATACGACATTGACTCCCTATTGGTCCAAAGTTCTAGGTAAGAATGTGCTTTTTGCTAAACAATTATCCCAAAGAAGTGGCAAACTTATTTGTGAAGACCTAGGCGAACGCGTAAAAATATCAGGCAAGGCCGTATCTTATTTAGAAGGGGAAATTGAACTGTAAATTCATTATAATATAAGTAATAAACCAATATCAATATGTACCCAATTATAAGAAACAGAAGACTGCGCACATCAGAATCTATCAGAAGATTGGTTCGTGAAACCATTATTACCCCAGATGACTTTTTAGTGCCATTATTTGTAGTTGAAGGCAAAAACATAAAAGAAGAAATCGCTTCAATGCCCAATTATTACCGATTGAGTTTGGATAAATTGGATAGGGAAGTTAAAGAGCTTTGGAAAATGGGACTTTGTGCTGTTTTATTGTTCGTAAAAGTTCCTGATAATCTTAAGGATAACAAAGGTACAGAGGCGTTGAATGCAGATGGGTTGATGCAGCGTGCTATAAAGACTGTAAAAAATGCCTGCCCCGATATGTTGGTCATGACCGATGTGGCCCTTGATCCCTATTCATCATACGGCCATGATGGAATCGTTGGCGATGGACAAATATTGAATGATGAAACTTGCGAAGTCTTAGCGGAGATGAGTGTTTCCCATGCCAAAGCTGGTGCTGATTTTGTAGCTCCAAGTGATATGATGGATGGTCGTATTCTTACGATTCGCGAAGCTTTGGAAGATGAAGGATTTATAAACACGGGTATCATGAGCTATAGTGCCAAATATGCAAGCGCTTTTTATGGGCCATTCCGGGATGCATTGGATTCCGCTCCTGTCAACATCAAAAATGTGCCTAAAGACAAAAAAACCTATCAGATGGACTTTGCCAACAGATTTGAAGCGCTACGTGAAACCCAAATGGATATAGATGAAGGGGCAGATATTGTAATGGTAAAACCGGGTATTGCATATTTGGACATTGTTCGTGAAATACGCAATGAAGTTGATGTGCCCGTTGCTGTCTATCAAGTTTCAGGAGAATATGCCATGTTAAAGGCAGCTGCTGAAAAAGGGTGGCTGGACCATGATGCCGTTATGATGGAGCAACTTTTGGCTATAAAAAGGGCTGGAGCGAATATCATTGCTAGTTATTTCGCGAAAGACGTTGTTAGAATTCTTGGTTAGCAAATTCAAATCTATGTCATTCCTGCGTAGGCAGGAATCCATTATTAAGTTTGATTTAAAAGAATTAATGAGAAAATCCATATTTATACTACTTGGTTTATTTTTTGTGAGTGCCTATTCCCAAGAGGATAGCGTCGTTCCCTTAGAGATAAATGCCAACCAAGGTTTGGTCTATGGCACACTTTCTAATATGGGAATGGATTCCACTTTCATTTACACAAAGGTAGATTCCATCATCGCAAGCGGCATACATAATTATGCCTTCCCAGGAGCGCAGGTGCTGGTAGCCAAGAACAGCACGGTTGTATTCCATGAAAGCTACGGTTACCATACCTATGACAGCATTCAAGCCGTTGCAAAAGATGATATTTATGATTTGGCCTCAGTAACAAAAATCATTGGACCTCTTCCTGCAATAATGAAAATGGTTGATAAAGGCAAGCTGAATCTAGACCTACCATTTAGTACCTATTGGACAGCTTGGAAAAATAGTAAGGACAAAAAGGAAATTACCCTAAGAGAAATATTAGCACACCAAGCGGGACTATCGCCATATATTGTCTTTTTAAATGAGGTAATCAAGAAAAACGGGGATTTGAAAAGACGTTTCGTACGCACCGAATCAAATTCAAGATTTAACAATCAGGCTTACGACAATCTTTTTGTGAAGAATAGCTTTAATCGCAAAATGTATCGTATGATCAATAGATCAAAAGTAAGCGATGAGAAAAAATACAAATATTCTGGACTCCCATTTTTAATATTCCCAAAGCTTATTGAACAGTTGACCGGAATATCCTATGAAGCCTATGTAACTAAAAAATTTTATTCCCCATTGGGAGCAAACACTTTAGGGTTCCGGCCCAAAACCAAGAACTACCAGAATAAAATTGTCCCAACTGAGTTGGACACCTTGTATAGACACGATTTAACACAAGGCTGGGTGCATGATGAAAATGCATCACTTTTGGGAGGTGTATCAGGCAATGCCGGTCTGTTTGGCACTGCGACTGATTTGGCCAAGATAATGCAGATGTATCAGAATTTTGGTTCCTTTGATGGAAAGCGCTTTTTATCTGAATCAACGGTAAAGGAATTTATTCGCGTACAATATCCAGAAAATGAAAATAGAAGAGGTTTGGGTTTCGATAAACCCCTATTGAACAATGCGCAGCTAACGCTAACTGATGCATACCCCGCCCCTGAGACGAGCCCAATGAGCTTTGGACATAGCGGTTTTACAGGCACTTTCGTATGGGCTGATCCAGAAAACCAATTGGTATATATTTTTCTTTCCAATCGAGTATATCCAACCCGGGAGAACAGAAATTTGTATGAAATGAACATTAGGGGAGCGCTTCAGCAAGTGTTTTATCAGGCAGCTTTACGGAATTAACCCTTATTTATCATTATTTTAGTCTCCATAAACTAAGTACATGGCATTACTTTTATTTTACGCTTTTGTTTCTGTCTTTTTCTCCTTTCTATGCTCCATCTTAGAGGCTGTTTTATTGAGCATAAATCCCACTTTTATCAATCTCAAGAAAAAAGAGGGTAAGGCTTATGCCGAAACTTTGGAAACCCTAAAAAAAGACGTAGATAAGCCTTTAATTGCCATTCTCACTTTAAATACCATTGCGCATACTGTTGGTGCAATTCTTGTAGGTGTACAGGCCAAGGTCGCATATTCGGAATTCTACGGTAGTACCCAACGAACCATTCTTGGCATTGAATTTACAGAGGACGTCATGGTGGGGGTAGTTTCGACCCTAATGACCATTTTGATCTTGGTAGCCTCTGAAATTATCCCAAAGACCATAGGAGCGACTTATTGGAAACGATTGGCGAATTTTACGGCCAAATCGCTTAAAATAATGGTCCTTATTCTAAAATGGATAGGGCTTTTATGGGTTTTACAATTATTCACTAAACTCGTTGGTGGTAAAGGGCATCATGGTAGTGTTCTTAGCAGGGAGGATTTTACAGCAATGGCAGACATAGCCCATGAAGAAGGGGTTTTTCAGGAATCTGAATCCATTGTGATCAAAAACTTGCTCAAGTTTGATGAAATCTTGGCCAAAGATGTGATGACACCCAGAACGGTAATGAAAATTGCCCCAGAAAGTAAAACCATTAAGGAGTTCTTTGACGAGAACCCCAAACTCCGATTTTCCAGAATTCCAATATATAAAGAAAAGGTTGATAATATCACCGGATTTGTATTAAAGGACACACTCTTGGAGGAAATGATCCATGAAAATGGCGACTGTCCTTTATCAACCATCAAAAGGGAAATTTTGGTCGTAGATCGTGATAAACCCATTCCTGGCCTGTTTGAGACCTTTATTTCCCAAAGACAACATATCGCACTGGTTGTAGATGAATACGGCTCAGTAAGTGGTCTGGTAACCATGGAAGATGTGATTGAAACACTACTAGGGCTTGAAATAGTCGATGAGAGCGATAATGTTGAGGATTTACAGATCCTTGCACGCGAAAATTGGAAAGTCAGGGCGAAACGATTGGGGATTATTGATGAAGATATCAAAATAGACTAATGGAAACTGCTTTCATACATACCCCTTTAGGAATTGCCAAATTGGAAGGCGACGAAAACGGTTTGGCTTCGATTACTGTTTTAAATGATGATATCCCCGCTAGTACAGTAATCCCTGAATTACTTGAAGATGCCATGTATCAGTTTCAGGAGTATTTTGAAGGCACACGGGATTCATTCAGTTTAAAACTAAGTCCAAACGGGACCGATTTTCAAAAAAAAGTTTGGGATGCGCTTCAAGATATCCCTTACGGCAAAACCGTTTCCTATTTGGGGTTATCCAAAACCCTGGGCAACGTAAAAGCCATTAGAGCTGTTGCGGCAGCGAACGGGAAAAATCCGTTATGGATTGTTATTCCTTGTCATAGGGTTATCGGCAGTGACGGTTCTTTGACCGGTTATGCAGGCGGACTTCATCGTAAAAAATGGTTATTAGACCATGAGAGCCCTGCAAAGCAACAATCCCTCTTTTAGATTTTACAAACCACGCAGTCTGTTTTTCTTTTTCTTTTAGTTAGAATTACATAATTAGTGCATTTCATCGAACATCTTTGGTCTTAAATTGAGCTTTTCGCTATTATAAGGCATTAAAAAGCTTCACTTTACAAACCACTTGGTCGGTTTTGGATAATTTTGTCATTTTCCGCTATTTCACCAATTTCTCAGGTAAATTTCGCCTGTCTAAGCCTTAAATCCATATCCGATTTTGTTCGTATATTTATTTTATGCTTTATAAACTCCATTTAGAAAATATCCTGTTTTTAGATATTGAGACAGTTCCTGAGGTTGAAAATTACGAGGATTTAGCTGATACGAAAAAAGAGTTGTGGGAACATAAATCACAATACCAGCGAAAGGACGATGTTACAGCCGAAGAATTTTATGAACGCGCAGGGATATGGGCCGAATTTGGAAAAATTATTTGCATTTCTGTTGGCTATTTCAATATTAAGGGAGATAAGAGGGAGTTTCGGGTAACCAGTTTCTCTGGCGAGGAATCTAAATTGCTAAGAGATTTTAAAACTCTTTTGAATACCCATTTTAAAAACCCTAAAAATCTACTTTGTGCGCATAATGGTAAGGAATTCGATTTTCCCTATATAGCCCGCCGTATGATCATTCACGGTATAAATTTACCCTATAAACTAGACCTCTTTGGGAAAAAACCTTGGGAAGTACCTCATCTGGACACCATGGAATTATGGAAGTTTGGTGATTACAAACATTATACTTCGCTCAAATTGATGGCTAACATATTGGGCATACCCTCACCCAAGGAGGATATTGATGGTAGTATGGTTCGCGATGTTTATTATGTGGAAGAGGATTTGGATCGCATAGTAACCTATTGCGAGCTTGATGTGGTGACCACAGCACAGGTTTTCTTAAGGCTACGAAATGAGGAATTATTGGCGGATGCTGAAATAAAGAAAGTTTAAAGACAATCATATAACCATACAATGGAATTTTTTAGAACAGTTGATATACTTACTACAGAACAAATTATTCAAGAAGTACTTATTTTGGAGAAATTGGAAGAAATGACCAATGAACTTGTACTACTGGATCAAATTGATGATAAATCAGCTTCAATCGGAGGTATCTGGGGCGAGTTTACCTTAGAGCGCAGTACCATAAATGGTGGCTTGCGCTTTGCCTTAAAAGAATGTCCCAATGCCCTAGTCTGGACCATTACTACCGGTTATCCTCCTGCGATTAATTCCTTAGTGATCCATTTAACCCTGAATCGAATAGAAAAGTCAAAGGATTTTATTGAAGAAGTTGAAGAATTTCTTGATGATCACAGTAAACGCATACACAATTATCTATCAGAAAGTCCAGTGCCGAACGTCAATAACCCTTAAATGTCAACAATTACTACTATATATAAGATCCTATGAAAAATCATAATAGGTATATTTCCTTACTGAGCTCGTTGATTTTCTCTCTTTTTTTAGTGTCATGCCAAGAGCAAAAAAAAGCTATTGAACCTAAACAACCCAATATACTTTTTATCCTAGCAGACGATTATGGTTATCATGATTTAAGCCTTACTGGAAGTAATTTCTATGAAACCCCGAACATAGACCAAATTGCAAAGGAAGGAATGACCTTTACTAACGGATATGCTACTTGTCAGGTATGCAGTCCCTCGAGGGCAAGCATAATGTCTGGTAAGTTCCCTGCACGTCATGGCATTACCGATTGGATTGGCGCTCCCACAGAAACTGATTGGCGCAAAGTGGGTAGGTTCAGCAAACTGCTTCCGCCCGATTACGAGCATAATTTACCGCATGACATGATTACGTTACCCGAGGCGATGAGAGCGAGCGGTTATAAAACCTTTTTTGCAGGTAAATGGCATCTTGGCGGTAAAGGGTCATGGCCCGAAGATCATGGTTTTGATATCAATAAAGGAGGCTGGGATGCTGGAAGCCCAAACGGAGGATACTTTTCACCCTATAAAAATCCAAATCTTGAAAATAAGGAAGATGGAGAGAATCTTTCCATGCGACTTGCCAAAGAAACTGTTCAATTTCTGAAGGAAAACAATCCAAATACCACTGGTCAGCCCGTATTTGCTTTCTTATCTTTTTACGCTGTACATGGCCCTATACAAACCACTCAGGGAAAATGGGCCAAATACAGACAAAAGGCGATGGATTTAGGGATAGTGGATCAAGGATTTAAAATGGGACATTTCCTGCCCATTCGACAAGTGCAGGACAATCCGGTTTATGCAGGTCTTGTGGAAGCGATGGACGATGCTGTTGGAACGGTTCTAAATACATTGAATGAACTAGGCCTTGACGAGAACACCATTGTCGTGTTCACCTCTGATAACGGAGGAGTTGCTGCCGGAGATGCCTTTGCCACATCAAATTTACCTCTTCGTGCCGGAAAGGGGTATCAATTTGAGGGTGGCATCCGAGAACCCTATTTCATAAAAGTCCCAGGGTTGACCAAAGGTGGTGAGCAATCGAATACCCCAGTTACCGGGACCGATTTTTACCCTACATTACTTGAACTGGCAGGACTTGATTTAAAACCAGAAGAACATCTGGATGGCGTAAGCCTCGTACCACTACTTAAAAACAAATCAATAGATGAAAGACCCCTAATATGGCACTATCCCCACTATGGCAATCAAGGAGGTGAACCCTCTTCAATAATCCGAAAAGGGGATTGGAAACTAATCCACTACTATGAAGACGGGAGAGAAGAACTGTACAATCTAAAGAATGATTTAGCGGAAAATATGGATGTCGCTAAGGATCAACCTGAATTGGTGCAACAGCTTAGCATAGACCTATTTGATTATTTAAATGAGGTTAATGCCCGATTCCCCAAGCAGGATCCTGAATATGATGCAGCAAAAGAACATGCATACCTAAAAAATGTAGTTGAAAAAAAGTGGCCTCAGTTGGAAAAGCAGCGAATGGAATTCTTGTCGGAAGAATTTGATCCAAAAAACAATTGGTGGGGAAGCCAGTTGACCAAAGATTAATTTAAGTGGTTTAGCTATTAACCATTATACTTCAGCTGAATATACACTGGAAAGTGATCGCTATAACCCCCTATATATTTGCGGCCAGCATAAGTGCGAAAAGGTGTTCCTTTGTATTTTCCCTTCCATTCCGTTAAAAACTTATCATCAAAAATATTGGCATGGGCGAAACTATGGGTGCCTTTCTCATAATTGAAAAAATTATGGGAGACCAAAATCTGGTCGAACATACTCCAGCTTCTTCTATAATTCGCACTCCCCCGTACAGGAGACCTAAGTTTTTCCATGGGATTATAAAGATTAGAGTCCTTTATCAACAATTGAATACTATTAGAATCCGGATTATCATTGAAATCTCCCATGATGATATAATTTGGGTTTGCAAATTGCTCCTCAATCTGGGTCATTTTAAGTTTAATGGTCTTTGCTGCCTCTACCCTTTTATAATCCGTTTCTATATCCCCAGTACGCCGTGATGGCCAGTGGTTCACAAAAACATGTACTTCTTCACCATTTAGATTACCGTGTACGTAAAGAATATCGCGTGTAGTATCCCTTTCACCTTCAGCATTATATACCATCAAAGCAATAGGTTCAGAAAACAAAACTTCAAAATAGTCTTTATGATAGAGTAAACCAGTATCTATTCCGCGTTCATCTGGGGAGTCATAATGCACATAATGATAAGCTTCTTTTCGCAAAGGCTCAGCATTTATCAAGTCCTGTATCGCCATTTCATTTTCGACTTCTGCAATCCCGACTAAGACAGGCGGTCTTTCTGTTGAATCCACACCGATTTCAGAAATGGTCTTAGCTAATTTAAACACCTTCTTCTTGTATCGTTTGGGTGTCCATTTTTTAAATCCCTTTGGTGTAAAATCGTCATCCAACGTTTTAGGATCATCAATCGTACCAAAAAGATTTTCAAGGTTGTAGAATGCAATCGTATGAAGATTAAGTTTCTTTTTTTTCTTGAAAAGTGAAAATACCATGCATTTTATTTAAGAGGATTCAAATTTACAAAAATAGCTCGGTCAGGATTATGTAAATTTGCATATTAATTAAAACTATGATAGAAAAGAAATCTATTGAATACGAAAAAGCTGTCCTGATTGGTGTCATCAATAGGGCGCAAAATGAAGAAAAGGTAAACGAATATCTTGATGAGTTGGAATTTCTAACTTATACTGCTGGGGGCGAAGTCACCAAGCGTTTTGTACAACGTGTGGATGTGCCTAATCCCAAGACAATGATAGGGAGTGGTAAAATGAAAGAAGTTGAGGACTTTGTTGAGGAGAACGAAATAGGGTCTGTCATCTTCGATGATGAACTTACACCAGGACAACAGCGTAACATAGAAAAACAATTGAGATGTAAGATTTTAGACCGTACAAGTTTAATCCTCGATATTTTTGCACAAAGGGCACAAACCAGTTATTCAAGAACACAAGTAGAACTAGCACAGTACGAATATCTTTTACCACGACTAACCGGTCTTTGGACCCACTTGGAAAGGCAAAAAGGTGGTATAGGAATGCGTGGTCCGGGTGAAACTGAGATAGAAACTGATAGGCGTATTGTGCGTGACCGTATTTCACTATTAAAGAAAAAGCTTACTAAGATAGACCGACAGATGGAAACCCAAAGAGGGAATAGAGGGGCTCTGGTTAGGGTTGCTCTTGTGGGCTATACCAATGTAGGGAAATCCACACTTATGAATGTAATTAGTAAGAGTGATGTTTTCGCGGAAAACAAGCTCTTTGCCACTTTGGATACCACCGTACGTAAAGTGGTTATTGGCAACCTTCCCTTTTTATTGAGCGATACAGTCGGTTTCATTCGAAAGCTCCCAACGCAATTGGTCGAAAGTTTTAAAAGCACCTTGGATGAAGTTCGCGAAGCAGATCTTTTATTGCATGTAGTTGATATTTCGCATCCTAACTTTGAAGAACATATAGATTCTGTGAACAAAATATTAGGTGAAATTGATAGTGCCGATAAAAATACCATCATGGTCTTCAATAAAATTGATCAATACAAACACGAAACAATCGACGATGATGATCTGGTGACTGAGAGAACAGCCAGACATTTTACAATTGATGATTGGAAAAGCACATGGATGCAACGAATGGGTGAGGATGCGTTGTTCATTTCAGCTTTGAAAAAAGAAAACCTCGATGAATTCCG
>RCNC010001824.1_pt1 | contig 14365 bp, 9 predicted proteins | sample 2041301 | NCBI WGS metagenome assembly RCNC01 (sample SAMN09708231, study PRJNA481090) | Marine sediment metagenome, whole genome shotgun sequencing project. | biome: marine sediment; feature: ocean; material: sediment; isolation source: Sewage treatment plant 13A marine sediment (STP13A) ... | reverse complement strand
CAGGTTTGTTCGAATGGCACGCGAGTATTTGTTCAGTCTGCGTTGCACGATGAGTTCGTTACACGACTTGCAGAAAGAACCAAAGCCATTCGAGTCGGTGATCCATTTGATCCGGAAACACAAATGGGTCCGCTGGTGTCACGACAGCATTTCGAAAAAGTGTGCTCTTACATGGCGGCTGCCAAGAAAACCTCAGCGCGGCACGTGTGCGGTGGTGATATTTTGTCCGATGGTGAGCTAGGCGACGGCCTGTACGTTAGCCCGGCTGTGTTCGCAAACTGTGAAGATGATTTGGAATTCGTAAGGGACGAGGTCTTCGGACCCTTGATGTCCGTACTGTCTTTCGACACGGAAGACGAGGCGCTGGGTCGTGCGAACGCAACCGAGTTTGGCCTGGCCGGTGCAGTTTTTACCAAGGACTTTACCCGGGCGCATCGGGTTGCGCATAGAATTCAAGCCGGTATCGTCTGGATCAATGACTACAATGTTACGCCGCCGGAAGTACCCTTCGGTGGTTACAAGCAATCTGGAGTAGGGCGAGAGAATGGTTTGCAGGCGATTGAGCACTACACTCAGGTGAAGACGATTTACGCGAATCTTGGTGATGTTGCAGAGACCTACTGATGGAAGAACCTCAGTCTGATCAAATGGGCACCCTGGAGGTGGCCACCAAGAACGCTGCCCAGCTATTGGACGTCAATCCGACGCTCGCTGCGGAACAAGCCCAGGCAATTCTTGAGGCGATTCCGAATCATCCACCGGCCATGTTTCTGTTGGCTTCGGCACTGCGCCGATCAGGCAATCCACAGGCTGCGTTACAAATTCTTGAGCCGCTGCTGAACGCCCAGCACGAGTGGGCCGCAGCGCATTTTGAGTACGGTGCATCGCTCGGTGCGGTTGGGCGCGGCGAAGAAGCCATTCAGGCATTGCTAAAGGCAGTTCAATTTCAACCGGAACACCCTGAGGCGTGGCGAGTGCTTGCCGATCACCTGATGGCGACCGGTGACACTGAAGGCGGCGATGTTGCCTATTCTCGCCATGTGCAATGTTCAACTCGTGACCCGATATTGCGAGAGGCCGCAGGGGCCATGGTCAAGAGTGACGTTGCGATGGCCGAACGATTGTTGAAGAAGCACTTGATGCAGTCGCCGACGGACGTTCCGGCTATCCGTATGCTGGCCGAAGTCGCCGTGCGTTGCGGTAAGGACGTCGATGCTGAGAATCTTCTCATACGCTGTCTTGAACTCGCTCCGAGTTTTGCGGCCGCTCGTTACAATCTGGCTGTGATCCTGCATCGCCGCAATGATCCGAACGGTGCATTGATCGAGATCGAAAAAGCATTGGCGGCAGATCCGGAAAGCCCGAGTTATCGAAATCTATGCGCAGTGATCCTGAGCAGGATTGGCGAATACAATCGCTCGATCGAACTGTATTCGCGGTTGCTTAGTGAGTACACCGATAATGCCAAGGTCTGGTTGAGTTTTGGTCATGTGCTGAAAACACAAGGCAGTGTTGAGAAATGCATTGAAGCCTATCGCAGGAGTCTGGAACTGCTGCCGGGATTTGGCGAAGCGTACTGGAGTCTGGCGAACCTCAAGACATTTCGATTCTCAGACGACGAAATCAACGCAATGCAGGCGCAGCTGGAAGACAAAAATCTCAGTGGTGAGAATCGCTGGCATATTCAGTTCGCACTGGGCAAGGCCTACGAGGATGCAGAGAACTATGCAGATTCGTTTAAGCACTATGCCAAAGGCAATGCATTGTTTCGCCTCCGCAGCAGTTACGACCCGGATTCCAATACGAGCCGAGCGCAACGTCTGAAGAGTGAGCTCAGTGAGGAGTTTTTCTCGGAACGCAAAGGTGTCGGCTGCGATTCGAACGATCCGATTTTCATAATTGGCATGCCACGCTCGGGATCAACGCTACTTGAGCAAATGCTGTCCTGTCATTCCCAGGTGGAAGGCACCACGGAGCTGCCTGACATGATTACGCTGGCCAAGGAGTTGCGCGGCGAAGCGGAGTCGGAGGAGGTCGCTGTCTACGCGTCAGTGCTCAAGACGAAGAATAATGACGAATTGCGTCGCTTGGGTGAGCGCTATCTCGAGACCACGCGGATTCATCGAAAAACCGATCGGCCGTTATTTATCGACAAGATGCCAAACAATTTTCTACATGTGGGCATGATTCACCTCATATTGCCGAATGCCAAGATTATCGACGCCCGTCGGCATCCAATGGCGTGCGGGTTTTCGAATTTCAAACAGTATTACGCTCAGGGGCAGGGATTTAGCTACGGCTTGACTGAAATGGGGCGCTTCTACTACGACTATGTGGACTTGATGGCGCATTTCGACGCTGCATTGCCCGGACGTATTCACCGTGTGCACTACGAAGATACCGTTTCGGACACTGAGGCGGTTGTGCGCAGCATGCTTGCGTACTGCGGCCTCGAATATGAATCCGCGTGCCTGCGCTTCTTCGAGAACGATCGGCCCGTGCGCACGGCAAGCTCTGAGCAGGTGCGGCAGCCGATTTATCAGAGCGGGGTTGAGCAGTGGAAACACTACGAGGAGTGGCTGGATCCGCTCACCGAAGCGCTTGGGCCAGTACTCGAGCAGTATCCAAACGTTCCCCGTTTATAAGGACTGGATCTAAGCCAGGACCTCGCTGAATTCACTCTGTCGTATTAAAACAACTGCCTGTCGCGATGGGACTGGACGGTGCTACGTTTTCCGTTGTAGTCTTGGTCAGATCGGGGTTTTAGTTTTGTTGTAATTTAGATAATAAACGGAGAGCGGCATATGCATGTTTCCAAAGTATCCACCGAATCGCAGAGCTTTACACGAACGCCTATAGCGGCTGGCGTTGTGTTGGCACTCGCGAGTCCGGCGTTGATGGCCCAAGAAGAGTCATTTGCGATCGAAGAAGTCGTGGTAACAGCGCAGAAGCGCTCAGAAAATTTGCAAGACGTTCCGATCAGTATTCAGGCATTAGGCGGCGAAGCACTTGAAGAGCTGAATCTGATGAATTTTTCTGACTACACCAAGATGCTGCCAACTGTGGCGATGGAATATAACGGCTCTGCCGGCGCGGGTTCCTCGTTCTCCCTGGTCTATATGCGTGGTATTTCGACCGGTGGTGACGGACAAGCAACCACGTCCCTGCCAAGTGTCGGCATGTACCTCGATGAACTGCCGATTACTACGATTCAGGGCAACCTGGATATACACATGTACGATATTGCGCGAGTTGAAGCGCTGGCGGGTCCTCAAGGCACCAACTACGGTGCCAGCTCGCAGGCAGGCACCATCCGAATTATCACCAACAAGCCGGAATTGGGCGCCTTCTCTGCCAATATCAGTGCGACGGCTGACCTGGTCGACGGCGATGATAGCGGCGGCAACCTTGAGGGCTACGTGAACCTCCCTCTCGGCGATAGCGCCGCAGTTCGCCTCGTGGCTTGGACCCGATCCGACGCTGGCTGGGTCGACAATCTGGAAGGCTCTCGCACATTCTTTGGTGTCGCAGCGGATCCTGCGGACGACATCGTCATTCCGAACAAAGGCAAAGACAACTACAACACTCTTGATACGACAGGCGCGCGTGCGTCATTGCGTATTGATCTGGGCGAGAACTGGACGGTCACTCCACAGCTGATGTATCAAAAGTCTGAGGGCAAAGGCTCCTGGGGTGACGATCTGAATGACTTTGGTGCAACCGGCAAGAACGCTGTTCTGCACACGCTGCCCGAGTTCACTGAAGATGAGTGGACGATGGCCGGCCTTACGATTGAAGGCAGCATCGGCAGCTTTGACGTTGTTTACTCCGGATCTTATCTGGAGCGTGAGGTTGAGGCCTCATTCGACTATGCCGATTATTCCTACTGGTACGACGCGATTTATACAACGGGCTACTACTCCGATCTGCACTTCGCGGATACAGGTGCTCGCGCCTTACCGAACTACTTTGCGCCGTCGTATTTTGATCCCGCAGATGTTGGTGCGCGAGTCATGCCCGGTGCGCGCTACACGAACGACGATCGATACACCAAGAATAACCACGAGATACGCATCAGCACGGACCAGGACAAGAGTGTTCGCGGCATGCTCGGGTACTTCGCGCAGAAGCAATTCCATGACTTTGAGCAGAACTGGATCATGGAGGGCCTCAGCCCGATTATGTGGATGGATCAGGATAACCCAGGCAATGAAACCTTTAGAGATACGGTTTATCTGAACAGCCTGGAACGGACTGACCGGGATCAGGCTATCTTCGGTAGCGTTGATTTCGATCTTGGCGACAAGACGGTGCTGACTCTGGGTGCTCGCTTTTTCGAGCCAGACGTTCATGTTAAGGGTTTCTTCGGCTTCGGCTCGCAATGGTCGACGGGGGACCCTGGCGGTACCAATTTTCCGGCGGGCTTCAACCTCTGGTCGGGTACCGGTGAGTTAAATTGTGACCTGGTAGAGGGTGATGAAGGTTGGACACCAGCGTTCAACGGCCGGGAGAATTGGAAAAACAAGCCGTGCCTGAACGTGGATAAGACACAGAAGGAAAGCGATAGCGTCTTCCGCGTCAATCTGTCAAGAGATATTGGCGAAAACAGCATGATCTACTTAACCTGGTCTGAGGGCTATCGTCCTGGTGGCGTGCAACGAAATCCGACTGCCGGCAAATATGCCTCAGACTTCCTGACCAATATCGAGTTTGGTTGGAAAACTCAATGGGCCGACAACCGCGTGCAGTGGAACGGCGCTGTATTCACTCAGTCATGGGATGACATTCAGGTGTCATTCACGGGCGAGAACGCAATCACAGCCGTGAATAATGGTCCGACGGCGGGTGTTGATGGAGTGGAGACCAACTTGATCTGGCTGCCCACAGAACGGTTGCGTATTTCGGTGGCCGGCGCGTTCTACGATACCGAGCTGAAGGATGACTACTGTAACTTTACCGCTGGTGTTTGTACCCAAGTGTTGGCGCCGAAAGGAACAGCATTGCCGACGACAGCAGACTTTAAGGGAAATCTGATTGCACGCTATACCTTCCCAATCGGTCGCTTCGACTCGTACGTGCAGGGCGCAGTGGCCCATAACGGCAAGCGCTCGGCTGATCTTGATCAGACCGTCGCACCGATTATCGGCGACCTTCCGGCCTGGACGACGCTGGACATAAGTGCTGGCATCCAAAGTGATACGTGGGCAGTGGACTTGTTCATCTCCAATGCGACCAACGAGGATGCACCTTTGTACGTCACAGCAGAATGTACGCTGGAAACGTGTGGTAGCCAGCTATATGGAGTGCGTCACAGACCAACCACTGTTTCGTTGCGGTTGTCATTAGACTTTGATTAGGCAATAGGCTGTCAAGAAGAAATGAAGGGCTCCTGAAAGGGGGCCCTTTTTTTATGCGTAGCGAATAGACACGACCGTCAAGGTGCTGGACGCGCCATCAATGGTGACGATGACTTCATCATCGACACTCTTGGCGAGCAACGCTTTGGCAAGCGGTGAGTCCATGCTAATGGCGGAGAGCTTTGCATCGGTCTCGTCAGCGCCCACAATTCTGTAGGTGCTGGACTCACCGTCGTCGTTACTTACCTCGACAGTCGCACCGAAGAATACCTTCTCGCCTTTGGGCGTCTCTCGAACGATGTTTAGAGCCGGTAGACGTTTTTGCAGGTAACGAATACGCCGGTCGAGCCCACCGAGTTCTTTCTTGCGGTAGATATACTCTGCGTTCTCGGAGCGATCGCCTTCTGCCGCCGCCGCGGCCAAAGCTTTCACGACATCACGTCGTCTTAGCCAGATATCGTCCAGTTCTTTCTGTAAGGCCGCAAAACCCGCCGGGGTGATGTATGGCGATGAGCTAGGGGTAGGTGGTCTCCAGCGTCCCATAGCGCTTACTCGACCGGCTCAAGGTGCTCTAGTAGCAATCCGCGTGCGGTGTATTGGGGAAAACCCTTCCAATAGTTGTGCTCGCTCGTCTCCTGACCATTCTCGACAGCGTAAACCCCGTCTTCAGAATTCGGCACCAGTTGCAGGTAGGGCAGTTGTGCCGCATCGCCCTTGAGGTTGTAGTCAAAGAAGGCAGTGGCGAAATGAATCATGATGTTGCTTGATCGAACGGAGTCCCAAACGGCGTCTGTGTAATGAAATGCGCCCGCCTGATCGGCGCTTTCATGGATCTCTATCGGCAACGGGATAGGTGCGATCGCGTTGTGGCCGGCATTCAGATAGGTCAACAGGTAACGATCGCTATTGCCGGTATTCTCAAAAATGGCGCGGGTGCCGGTCTCGTAGCCGGCCGTGTCGTCGGCGCTGCCCGCCAGGAAGAAGACGGGCTTCGTGATGGCTTGCAACGCAGCGCTATCCCACATGCCGCGATTCATACAACACGGGGCGATCGCCAGGCCGGCCTTAATTCGAGGGTCCGCAGTATTCGCGAAGCGTTTGTTGTTGGCAGCATGCCGAGTCGCGACATCGACCGGAATGTCCTCGGCTGCGGCAGCGGTGGCGTCGGTGTATCCGGCTCCCAAATTGACCAGCAAGCCGTATCCACCCATTGAGTAGCCGACGATGCCGACATTATTAGAATTAACTAATCCCTTTAAGAAAGAATCATTATTCTTTGATAAATCAGCAATTTTATCTAGTACAAATACCTGATCCAGGGGTCGGTGGTGGAGCGTGCTCCAGATAGTGCTCTGATCATTATAGGTGCTGTCGCGATGGTCGATTGCGGCGACGACATAACCTTTACTGGCCATATTCTCGGCCAGGTGACTCATCAGGTAGCGATTGCCCGGATAGCCGTGCGAGATGATAAGCAGCGGCATTGGATCTGCATCGGCCAGGGGCTCGGCCTCTCTAACCGCTTTGCCGTGGAGCGTGGCCGTTATGGACAGATTTCTTGTCGTGGTGGTGTAGCTGCCACCGGACTCCTGATTCTCTGTAAGCCGGGCCGGGTACCAAACCTCCACAATCAAGCGGCGGTCGTTGTAGGTGGTCTGGCCACCTGCAGTAGTGCTTGCGAGATCCGGCTGGTTCAGGTTGTTGAATACCAGGGTACGAACACCGATGTCGTATTCGCCGTAATAGGCCAGTTCGGGAGCGTCATGACGGACGATATCGATTCGATTCTGCTGGGCAGACACGCCGGTTACAGCAAGAGCTGCGAGCATGCAGAGCAAGATTCGTGTCATTGCAATAATTTCCTCAGATCTGCGACCAGGGCTCTTAAAGTGCCGGTGATGAGGACAAACTCGGCATCCAGCCTGGCCAATGGCTCCAGTTCATCCGTTTTATCATCATCCATGCCCAGAAAGCGAACCTTGCTGATAACGCCGTTCTCGTCGATTACGCAGGCCATGACATTAGCGTACTCAATGCCAAGATGGGTCAGGCGCATGCCGTCGGAGACGTGGCCGCGAATGGTGCTGTCGCTGAGGTCAAAATTGCTCCAGCGCACGATTGAGCCGGAATCAGCGGCATCCTGCATGCGACACTCACGCCCAACGGCGAATTGTGCTGGCGCGCCGCCCAGGAAGATCTTGGTGAGAAAATCGCCGATAGGCTTATTGAAATTCAGTGGGCGAACATCGCTCAGGGTGACCGCCGCACTCAAACGACGCAAGAAGCGTTCGGCAACTGTGGATTGCGCCGCATCGATACCGATAATTCCCTGTTCCGGATCAACGTAACCCCAGATTCGATCTGATTTTAGCAGCGCTTTGGGCATCAGTTCGTCACGCGCTTCAGCCTTCATGCGCCGTTTCTCACGCCCGCTGGGCGCTTCTCCCATGCGAACTTGATAATCCTCGATGCGGACGTCCAATTCTTCGTTGACGGCGGCAGGTGGCAATACACGCGACTGACTTCTTAACTTGAAAAGATCGGCGGCATTGACGCGGCGAGCCAGAGCGTCGCCGGCATCTGCATGCACCGGGACCCAACCTGAGCTGCGTTCTGTTAGCGGTCCGCAGGGCTTAAAGTGCGCAGTTTCCAATGCTTGCGATAAGAGTTCTTCGGATTTCGGCCAGCCACTGTCGAACTGGTAGTAACGTACGTTTCGAAACATCATTCTCGTTCTTGTAAGAGGGCGGCGCAGTATTATGGTTTCAGGCGTAATTGTCACGTACCCGTTGTGGTCGCAATCCGGGAATTTGTTTGGGTATAATTTCGGGCCCTGCTAATCCGATGAGAGTTGAATCGTCTATGCCTAGAATTACCAGTTGGTGTCTTGTTGTCTTTGTGATGTTGAATGCGGCGACGGTGCGTGCCCATCACTCATTTGCTGCGACCTTCACTGACAAGATAATTGTTGTGGAAGGTACGGTGGAACGAGTGAAGTTCACCAATCCGCACGTAATCGTCTATTTCACCGTGACGGACGAATCGGGTGAAGAGACGACCTGGCTCGCAGAAGGCGGATCGGCAACCTCTTTGCGCAATTCGGGTTGGGAGAAGAACACTCTTTCTAAAGGTGACTACATTCGTGTAACGGGACCTTCGACGCGCAATGGTTCGCCGATGGTGTCTATGCAGGACAACGGAAGCGTGCAGCTACTTGATCCGCAGACCGGCGCTGTGGCGGGATCGCTCTGGGAAGAGGAAGCAGATGGACCCTCTATTAGCAGGCCGCTGCAACTGGCGAACGGTTGGCCGAATATGACAGGCGCGTGGACCGGAGAGTCGACGGGCCGAGTAGGGTCGCCGATCGACAACGTACCGCCTTTTGCCTATAACGAAATTGGTGCTGCAATACAGGCAGAGTTTGATCCGGCGAATGACCCGCAAGTGCACTGCGAGCCACCAGGCCTCGTTCGTCAGGCCGGCTTTACGCCGCACCCGGTGCATATTCAACAGTTTAGCGATCGCGTACTAATTACTTATGAAGAGTACGGTGGCAGGCGCGAAATCTATTTCGATGATCGCGATCATAACGGTGATGAGAAGACGCACCTCGGTCAGTCAATTGCACGCTATGAAGGGCAAAAGCTGATTATCGAATCCAAAAACCTCCTGCCGAATCTCTCTGCAACGAACGGCAATCTGTTATCGGAGCAGACAAGCACTGTTGAAACCTACTACCGCGAAGATACGGCTGAGGGTCGCGCCGTATTGAAAATGGATCTGGTCGCGACCGACCCCGGGCATCTACACAAACCGTGGAAGTTCACCTGGGGAAAATACGCCGAGAACGACTACGAATTCATAGCGGTTGAATGCGAAGTGCCCTTAGGCCAATAAGAACCGGTAATTGGCAGTTTGTTTCTGCGAACGCGTAGTCGTGCGTTTGCAGTTTTCGCCATTTCGCTTCCCAGACGTCAGTTAAATGACCTGGGTCAGAAATGCTTAGTGTCATTCCTAAGGCTGCGTGTCCCATATCGTCAGCACGCTCATAGCGTTCAATGGTTGTCGTCTGATCGCTGAGTGCGTTCCCGGCTCCGCTGGTCGTGCGGGCCAGCAATTGTTTGGTTTCAATGATCAGTGCATCACCCTCATAACGCGCGGTGGAATGGCCAATGCGGGAATTCTCAGAGGTTCTGGCTGCGCGTCCGTCCAGGTAGATTAAGCGACGACTGGCGTCGCCTTCCTGTTCGATGAGCACGTAGTCCTCATTCTGCGTAACCCTGACCGACTGGATGCCGGTGAGGCTTCTCACCAGGCCGGGCGGCTCGCAAAGCGTATAGGCAGGGTCAACTTGCGGGTCGTAAAGTTGCTGCAGCGCTCGCCCGGCGGCGTTGAGGCTGGGAAAGGTGCGTGCCGGGCCGCTGCCGGGTTCGACGGCCAGCCAGGTAGCCGACAGATTGGGTCGCCCGTCGGCAAATTTGAGCGGCGGAATTACAAGATCGTCCGGTGTTTGATCGGGTTTTGGTCCTTCCAGAATACGTACCAAGGAGCCATCAGAGGGGTCGAGTTCAAGCAAGCTGCCGCCTTCAATGTCCGGCCGCTGAATCAAGATCATTGGACCGTCGTGGCGCGCCTTTCTACCCACAAGCCTTACGTACTGGCCTTCCTGTAGCATGTCCTTGGTCCATCCCCAGCGACGGAATCCAGCCACCGCCGGCGCGGTTGCGATCCATTCGCGCTCTTCGCCGGCCGCGTTGCTAACCATCAGTTTGATCGTGACGTGCGGGTTCGCAAAGCGAAATTCGGTCACATAACCTTCGATTTCCGTACTTTCCGAGGTATCGAAAGTGGCCGTTGCAGCGTGGTGAGCATAGGCGCTGCCGGTGGCAATCAAGACCAGAGTTGCTGTTGATAGCAATGTACGAAATTTCATATAACCCCCGTGCTATTCATTGGTTCCCCAGCCGCCGCTTATTCTACAAAAAATCGCTACTTCATAGTAAGTTGTGCGCATGACACTCATTGAGAACAAGCGAGTCCTGTTCGTTGTCGCGATTATCGTTGTGACGGCTGTGACTTTTTGGAGCGGGTCCCGATATCCGTCGCTCGATCAGAAAGCGATCATGGGTGGATCTGCGCAGCTTGAAGACCCACTTTCTTTCGAGGCGTCGATTCAGATCCAGCCGAACGACAGCACGTTCAAGCGGATCGTCTATACCACCATTAATTGGATAGAAACGAATCTCGAAGGCATGGCTTTCGGACTTATGATCGGCGCGTGCCTCCTGACGCTAATCGGAATGATACCGGCACGCGGACATCGCAACGGATTTGTGAATACGCTTATCGGCGTTGCGGTTGGCGCGCCGCTGGGGGTTTGTGTCAATTGTTCAGCGCCAGTCGCGAAGGGTATGCACGACGGCGGAGCGCGTCTTGAAACGACCTTGGCGACAATGTTCAGCTCGCCGACACTGAACATCATCGTATTAACCATGCTGTTCGCTATTTTCCCCCTTTACCTGACGGTCATTAAGCTGGTTTTAACCTTAACGTTTATCCTGCTCCTGATGCCGCTGCTGTCACGCTGGGTTTTCAAAGAAGAGCGAACCCAGACATATGACGATTCGGTATGTGCGGTGCCGCCGATGCCCGCGCCGCCAAACGATGAAAGTATGCTGTCCGCGATCCGCGGGGCGTCCATCCTTATCGGCCGAAATCTCGCCTACGTTGTCATACGTACGGTTCCGCTAATGTTGCTGGCAGGGTTTTTGGGCGCAGTGGTGGTCCATCTGTTGCCGCTGCCGACTTTGCTCGATTACGAACCGGGTGTCGTTTCGGTTGGCGTCGTCGCTCTGGTCGGAATATTTCTGCCGGTCCCCGTCGCGTTCGATATCGTCCTGGTCGCGGTGTTGGTATCTGCCGGTGCGCCAATGATCTACTCCATGACCTTGCTGTTTACTTTGGGGATATTCAGCGTCTACCCGTTCTTCATCATCTGGAATACGATTTCCCGCCGGGTGGCCGTGGTGCTAACGGTGGTGTTGGTGGGGCTCGGACTTATTGGCGGTATAATTGCGGAGAATGTTCACCAGGCTGAACTTCGCGATATGCTGCAGTATCTAGAGCAAGAATCTTAGCGAATGGTGGGATTGGTCAGACTCGTAAGTGTCCTGCTGGTGAGCAGCCTGTTTGTTGCCGTCGGCTTGGCACGTGCACAAGACTCGGTTGCGAGAGATCCGCAAGGGCATGCTGTGACCGTTACCTCGACGGCATTCGAAGCCAAATCGGGAACAGATGATATTCCCTTTACGCGTTACGACGGTAGCTTGCTCGGCCTGCAACAAGACAACTATTTCAGCCCACGAGATTTCTATCCGCCATTCTTTAATGGTGGCGGTGTCGCCTCCGGTGATATTGACCGTGATGGTTGGCCGGATGTGGTGGCTGCCAGCGGTGCCTTGGTTATGATTTACATGAACCAGGACGGACAGCGCTTCGCGCCGATTGAAATGGATGTGACGGGCATCGAAGACCTCGCAGTTTTCAATGTTTCATTGGTGGATATTGATGGCGATGGCTGGCTGGATTTGTTCGGCACCACCTATCTGCAAGGCAATTTCATTCTAATCAATCAACAAGGGAAGTTTACGTCAGCTGGTCTGCGGCAACTGCCGCGTGGCAAGGCGGTGTTGACTTCATCTGTAGCCTTTGGCGATGTTGATCGGGACAGTGATCTGGATGTTGTGGTCGGCAATTGGTTCGCCGGCGCCAGCAAGAAACATCCACCTCCGCGTTCGCGAAACGAACTCTGGCTTAACCAAGGGGGGAGTTTCGAAGCACATGCGCTTGAGGAGCTTGTTGGCGAGACTCTCTCTACATTGTTGTCAGATTGGAACGGGGACGGTTGGCTTGATCTCGCTGTAGGCAACGACTTTGAAGAGCCCGACTTTTATTATCTGGGTGATGGTAAAGGCGGGTTCGAGCTTATAGAACGTCGCGACGGTGTCATTCCGCATACGACGCAGACCACTATGAGTTTTGATAGCGGTGACTACGACAATGACCTGGACCTCGACATTTTTATCGATCAGGCAACGGCGCGTGCCACCGGTCCGTCGACGCAGGTGCAAATGCGCGCACTAGACGATTACTGCGACGATATCGCTTCGACGGAGGTTCGCGATCGTTGTCTCGCCAACATGGCGACCAGAGAGGGTTTCTTTTACGGCGCCAATCACCAGCCGACCAATATTCGCAATTGTGCGAAGGTGCCCGACGAATCCGATAAAAGAGCCTGTGTCGGTATGCAGGTAATGATGACGGCACAACGGGTTCAGGACCCGGAGCTTTGCGAGAGAATTCCTAAGACAGAAACTCGTACGTATTCTCTTTGCCGAAATTTTTTCGAGAGTATCTTGCCGCACGACCCCGCGATGCTGGAGCAAGCTATCCCGCAACGCATGAATGAGAATGTGTTGCTGAATTGGGATGCTTCCGCTGAGCATTTTACGGATGCGGCTGATGACGCTGGAGTGGAGTTTACTGGCTGGAGCTGGAATGCGCGCTTTGCAGATGTCGACAATGATGAATGGCAGGACATCTTCGTGGTCGCAGGCTCCTGGTTTCGTGCAACGCCGTCCGGAACGACAGCGAACTTCTTTTTTCACAATGAAGCGGGCAAGACCTTCAGCGATCAAACCGATGCGTACGGCTTCCAGAACTTCATGATCGTGAGCGCGTATACGACGCTGGACTTCGACAGGGACGGGGATTTGGACTTCGTCACGAACTCGATCAATGGTCCGTTATGGTTGTTGCGTAATAACAATCAGGATGGCAACAGCATCACGTTTCAATTGCGCGATGAAGTGGGTAACCGAGACGGGATAGGTACAAAGATTTTCATTCACTACGGGCCTGAAGCCGAGCGTCACCAGATGCGAGAATTAAAGGCGAGTGGCGGCTACTTGTCATTCGATGAGCCATTGCTCCACTTTGGTCTGGCTGACTTCGATAGTGTTGAACGCTTAGTGATCGAATGGTCGACCGGCGGTATTACCGAAATTTCCGGCCCATTCCATGCCGGACATCACTATACGTTACAGCGTCGCAAAGACGGAAAGCGCTAGAAGACTATCGCTATTCCCCTAAACGTCTCGCGATATTTCGTAAGCTACCTCCTCGCGCGGATAGCTGGCCAATTTGCTATGATGCGGGGTCGAAAAAATACCGAATAAAAATAATAATCGGGATTACGCATTGACCAACCGAATATTGAACAGGGGCATCATCCCGGCGCGAATCCTTTTCGTATTGCTGGTTTCGTGCCTTGCAGCATTCGCATTTTCTCAGGACGCCGTGTCGGATGGCGATAAAGCAAAGACGCTTACTGACGTTGTTTCCAGGGAAGTCGTAGTTGCAGAGTCCTGGGGCGATCGAGTCGATAGGTTGATCGATGATATCTCCGACTTTCAAAAAACCGCTGCAGATGCTGACGAGTTGTATGTTGCGCTGGACAACGTACTGCACGATCGTATTCACAAGATCAATGCACGCATGCGGCGCGCGTATTCGCCGTCGGAACCGGTCAACCTCGATAGTGAATTTCCGGTAGAAATCGTCTCCATTGCCGACTTGCATGCCAATGTTGGTGACTTATATTCGGCACGACTACGACTGTTGGAACATCTGACTTCAGAAATGCACCTGGAGGTGACTGCCACTGACGCGATCGGGGTGGGGCAGCTGAAGATGGAAACTGAGTTCATCTGGGAGCAAGTCAGATTTCGTGCGTTAAATTTGCCAGCCGCAATCGACAATCTCTGGCGTCGCGTGCAGATTGCGCCACTGCCAGTCGTATGGCATTTCATACAGTTTCTATTGTTCATTGCCGTTTTTCGATGGTGGCGCAAGTGGTTGCCTGAAACGCTGGGCCGAATGCAGGTATCGCTTGCAGATATTCGGCCGCGAATAACGGCGGTCATGCGACGAATACGGCTCATCTGGTA
>RCNC010002745.1_pt1 | contig 14372 bp, 12 predicted proteins | sample 2041301 | NCBI WGS metagenome assembly RCNC01 (sample SAMN09708231, study PRJNA481090) | Marine sediment metagenome, whole genome shotgun sequencing project. | biome: marine sediment; feature: ocean; material: sediment; isolation source: Sewage treatment plant 13A marine sediment (STP13A) ... | reverse complement strand
GTTTTCCAATATGTGCAATCCAGTGCCCCTGCTACAGGATGATTATTTCAACAGTGAATAATTCCACGTTGGCTGCCTGGAACTGATTCCCTTTGTAACCATATGGTTTATTTCCCACCGAAGTTAAGGTCACCTCGGTGTGTCCGTTGTATTGATATCCTCTATACAGGATCAGATTCCCATACAATTCACCCACTCATTTAATTCGGCATTCTGCAAATGTGTCCTGTGTGAATTTGTGTGCATCCAATAAGCAGTATTTGCGCGGTGCTTCACTGCAGGGCATCAGTATCGACTAAAACTTGGGAATGGCTGAGGAGAGAAAAATGAAATTGAATGAGGATAAACTGCACGCGTTTTTGGGGAAAATGGTTCAGGATGTGGGCGCTGCCGCCAGTGCATCCCTGGTATTGGTTGGAGACAAACTGGGTCTCTACAAAGCTCTGGCCGGACAGGATCCAATGACCCCGCAGGAACTGGCGGATCGGACGAAAACGGCCGAGCGCTATATAAGAGAATGGATGGCCGCCCAGGCAGCATCCGGATACATCGAATACGACCGTGAATCAGGGAAATTCTCCATGACCCCTGAACAGGCTGCTGTATTCGCCGATGAGGATAGCCCGTTTGTGATGACTGGCGGCTTTTATGCTCTGTCCTCAATTTTCGCTGATGAGCCCAGGATCACCGAGGCTTTTCGGACCGGGGCCGGGGTGAGTTGGGGCGATCATTGCAACTGCCTTTTCTGTGGGACTGAGAAGTTCTTCAAACCCAGCTATCGTGCCCACCTCACGTCGACCTGGATCCCGGCACTCGATGGTATGGAGGAAAAACTGAAGAGCGGGGGACTGGTCGCCGACATCGGCTGCGGTCATGGCGCCTCCACCATGTTCATGGCGCAAAACTATCCTGATTCGAAGTTCTTCGGCTACGACTTCCATCATCCCAGCATTGTCCATGCCCGGGATGCCGCGGAACACCAGGGCTTGTCCAATGTTTCCTTCGAAACAGTGACGGCCCGCAAGTTTCCCGGTGAGGATTACGACCTGATCGCGTTCTTCGACTGCCTCCATGACATGGGAGATCCGGTGGCCGCACTGGCGAATACGCGCGAATCCCTGAAACCGGACGGAAGCTGCATGATCGTTGAACCTTTTGCCCAGGACGCGCTGGAAGACAATCTCAATCCCCTGGGACGGGTGTACTATTCCTTTTCGACCATGATCTGTACCCCATCCGCTCTCAGCCAGGAAGGTGGCATGTCTCTTGGAGCCCAGGCCGGCGAGGCGAGAATCAGGGAAATCGCCGAGCAGGCAGGGTTCACGAGATTCAAGCGAGCGTCAGAGACGCCTTTCAACCTGATCTATGAAGCCAAACCCTGAGCGGTGATTGCATCGGCGTGATCAACCTGCCGATCAGGATTTGGCGACTGCTTTGCCGGCGTTATTTCTTTTTGGGTTTCGGTTTGGTTTTAGCGGTGGCTTTTTTGCCGGACCTGGTCCTGGTCGCAGTTTTTTTCGTCCCTGATGTGGGAGTGGACTTGCCCGCAGCTTTTTTCGGGGCTCTTGTCTTGGTTTTGGTGACGACCTTTGACGTGCTTTTGGCCTTGGCCGCGGTCTTTTTCTTTCCCGGTTTAGAGGCGGTTTTGCCAGTGACCTTTTTCGATTTCACCACTTTCCGGGCCGGGACTTCCGCTTTTGATTCAGATGTGACAGGCTTCTGATTGTCCGGTGAACCAAGGAGTTCCAGGGCGGCGGCGGCCTCTTTTCTCACCTTCTCGGCAGGGTCTTCAGTCGCCTGCTTCAGGGGGTCAAGGGCGCTCTCGACCTTCAATGTACCCAGGGAACGGGCCGCATACATCCGCGTGTAGGTGTTGCCGTCCTGCAGCAGGCTGATCAGTGCGTCGCCAGCCGCGGGATCGCCAATCCGGCCCAGGGCCCGGGCGCTGCTCTCCTGCACCAGGGAATCCCGGTCCTGGCAGGCCTGCTGCACAGCTTCCAGTGCGGAGCGGTCTCCGATGAGCCCCAACGCATTCACCGCCGCCTCGCGAATATGGGAATTCCGGTCCTGGAGAGCCGGGAGCAGTGAATCCACGGCCTCGTTGTGCCCCAGTTCTCCCAGGGCCCGGATCGCCGTCTCACGGATGTTGTTCTCTTCTTCGTCCAGCAAACGGGTCAGGCCGGGAACGGCTTTCGCATCTCCGATTCCACCAAGGGCCCGGGCGGCGTTTTCGCGGACATACTTGTCTTCATCTTCCAGGGCTTCAATCAGTGCATCCACGGCGTGCGGGCTGCGGATCTTCCCCAATACCCGCACCACGTCCTCGCGCAAGCCGGCTGACTGCTCCTTGAGCAGGCCGGACAACGGCTTCACGGCCTTTTCCCCGAATGATTCCAGCGCCTCGGTGATATCCAGGGAATCGTAGCGGTCGGCGGACTGCAAATTGCCGATCAAGCCATCCACATCACCGTCCTCTATCATCTGCTTCACTTCTTCTCTCATGTTGCCTCCGTTCGTTCCGGGTTTCCGGTCCGAAACTGTCTGTGAGTGTCATACTTTATGGTGTCATTCATCCCGGCACGCGCGCTGCCTTGAATTAATAAGTCCCTTGAAAAGAGAGGCGGAGTCTAGGTGACTTTCAGTGTTGGTGTCAAGCCCTGAATTTATGAAGAAAAGTTCCAGACGACGACATGTCCCGGGCGATGGACCGGGGCCAAAAACTGGAGGGATTCGTTGGCAAACCCGGTATGGATCCACGAACCAGCCGCACCCCGCTCTGCCCCCTCATGGTGCATGTGTATAAGGTGATATTCGCTCAGGACTTCGGCCGCCAACAGAATTCGATGGAGGAGGTGGAGGTGTAAACATTTGTTTACATGAGCCTTACTGAATCCTGCGGTGTTTGCTCCACAGCACATCCACCCTCCCGAGTGAAGGCCACCTGCTTTTAGCGTTTCCTGAAACATTGTACATTTCCTGGAAGGGAACAACCGGATGGCCCGCCCGGCACAGAATAACCCGGTCAATCGGAGGACATCATGAAGAGAACCCTGATCGTCATTTGCATCGCCCTCGTCTTTTCTCTCGGTATCGCCACGGGTGTTGTGGCAGCGAAAAAGCTGAAGACCATAGATCCCGAGACCTACAAAGGGAAGGAACCGGAAGAGGCCGCCAGGGCGCTGCTCGAACTTGCCCGGGTAAGGGCCGGAGATGGTACGTGGGGGCGTATCCATGTTGCGCGTGTTTACTACCGAATGGGTGAGAAGGAAGAGGGCGAGAAGATACTCGACGAAGTGCTCAAGGAGGAGGCCAAGGCCGGAGAGTGGATGCGGATAGGACGACTTTACTACCATGCCGGCCAGTGGGACGCGGCGAAAAAGGCTTTCGATACCGTGCTGGAGCTTAAACCGGACGATGAGGACTGGCTGGCGGAGATTGGCGCCTTTTATAACCTCCAGGGGGATCGGGAGAAGGCGGAAGAATTGTTCGAGAAGAGCTTCAGCACCGGTCTGCCGCTGAAGAACATCCTCGCCGCCGCGGGTTCCTACGTGGACGTCCCGCCCAGACAGCGCTGAAGCCTTCCTTGACGAATATGCGAAAAACACCTACACCTATATCAACAGCTAACCGCCGGGAGAGTTCTCCCGGCTGCCGTAATCGATCTCATTGACCATCTGAATCAGCAGGAACGGCTGGGAGCATTCCAATGAAAAATAGATTCCGAATCGTGGCGCCGGCAGTGATAGTCATGGCCCTTCTTGGTGGAGGGCTGGCCTGGGGAGACAAGGCCTACGGCGAGCGCGCGGGTGCCGCCCCCGGCGACGCGCTGCGCAGTGCTCTCTCCGACCTCGGCCCCGGTCCTCTTTACGACCGCGTCCTGCCGCTGGCCGGCGTGCCCGAGTTGGACGGGAGCGTTTCGGCCCCGGTGGTCCCCGCGGACCGTTGGCGCCAGGCGCTGTTCGAACTGTGCCTCGCGTCGGTGCCCGCCCCGCCGTCATCCTGGCCCACTGCCACCCAGGTGCGCGAGATGTCTGCGGCCCTGCGAGGGGACGACGCGATTCCGCTGGCGGTGCTCGACGTGTCTTACGGTCGTCTGCAGCCCGACGCCATCGCCCGCGGTGTCCTCTTCATAGAGGACGACCGTCTTGCCGTATCCCCGGGTGCGTCGACCGGTGACTACCTTGACGTGGCGCGTGCCTTCGCGGCCACAACCCTGGCGGCACGGTCGTACCAGGGCGAGAGCGTCGCGTTCGTCTTGCCGCGTGCCTTGTACGTGACCGGCGGGCCCTTGCCGGTGCGCGTCGACGTGGATTTCGACGACGGCCACGGCCTGCGCGAGGTGGAGTTCGACACACCGGTCACCGTGCACTATGCCAGCCCCGGCCCGCGCACTTTGCGTCTCCGTGCGAGTCATGCGGACGGTTCTGTCCTCTGGAGTCGCTTCCCCTTCGAGATAACAGCGCTCCGCGCGCTTGCCCCCGACGTGACCTGGCCGCTCACGGCGGACATCCCTTTTGAGGGCACGACGGCGTCCGGTGAAGCCTTCATCTACCTGGCAGACGGACATCTGTCGATCGAGGATCCGGTGGTGGTGATCGAGGGCTTCGACCTCGACGACACTATGGGGTGGGAGGTGCTCTACGATCTGCTCAACCAGGAGAACTTGCTCGAGGATCTGCGCGCGCAGGGCCGCGATGCGGTGATCCTGAATTTCACGTCGGCCACGGACCCCATCCAGCGCAACGCCTATCTCGTCGTGAAGCTGCTGCAAACGGTGCAGGCAACCATCGCGCCGGGCCACACCTTTCCCCTCGTGGGGGCGAGCATGGGCGGGCTGGTGGGCCGTTATGCGCTGTCATACATGGAGCAGGAGGCGCTGCCGCACAGCGTCAATACGTTCGTTTCCTTCGACTCGCCCCAGCGGGGTGCCGACATTCCGCTGGGCATGCAGTACTGGCTGGACTTCTTCCAGGGTGAGTCGGAGGAAGCCGCGTTTCTGCTCAGCCGTCTGGACACGCCGGCCGCACGGCAGATGCTGCTCTATCACCACACATCACCACCGTCCTCCACCGGCGTCGCCGATCCGCTGCGTGCCGCATTCCTGGCGGAGCTCGCGGCCCTCGGCGATTACCCGGCACAGCCGCGTCTGGTGGCGGTGGCCAATGGCAGCGGTTATGGCGCGAACCAGGGTTTCGCACCGGGTGAGCAGATCGTGCGCTGGGAATACGCCAGCTTCCTCGTTGACATCACAGGCAACATCTGGGCAGTGCCCGACGGATCCGGTCAGCTCATCCTCGATGGCGAGATCGACCTCATCTGGCCGCTGGAGGACTCGTTCATGTCTGTCACCGTTTCCGGCACGCAGCCGTGGGATGGCGCGCCGGGCGGCTCCCGCGACTCGATGATGGAGATGGACCTGGTGGAGGCCCCCTACGGCGACATCGTCGCCCTGCACCCGGCGCACGCGTTCATCCCCACGGTGAGCGCCCTCGCCCTCGCCGTGGACGATCCTTTCCACGATATCGCCGGCGACCCAGACCTCCTCTCTCTCACGCCTTTCACGGCGGTGTACTTCCCCGTCGAAAACCAGGAACACATCCTCATCACGCCCGAGAACAAGGTATGGTTCCTCGCCGAACTCATGGGCCCGAGCTCGACGATTGCAGCAGGATTCACCTGCCAGCCGTCTTCGGGGACACTGCCCTTCGCCACGACGATGACCGCCGTGCTGGACAACCTCTACGATCAGCAGGTCCGGCGGATCGCCGGGCGGATCGACGTTGACCTGGCGGGTGGGCAACACTACTCGAACTGGCGCGCCGGCTGGACGAACATCGATGCCGGGGGCAGCTTTACCACGTCCTGGAACCAGGCCCTGCCGGCGCTGGGCAGCCTGGTCGGGCCGAACGTCTTCCAGCTCCTGGCGGCGGATGTCACGCCGTCGCCATACAACCTGCCGCCTTACCCACCGGCCGGGGACACCGATACGGCCACCTGCTCGGTGACCGGCATCGCACCTTGATTGAAGCGCGGCACCGGCTCAGGGACGACCTGGGCCGGTTCATGTCCTTTCCTTTGACGACGTCAGGGATTTGGGTCCTGAGATCGCTCGGGCTGGCTGCCGCTTTCTTTGCCCTGGCCCTGCAGGGCGCCTGTTCACCCCCTCCTGACCATGACCATGGGGCTCGATTGGTCGACGCACGAAATACACTGCTGGCCCCCGCTGAACGACCAGATCATCGGCATCCCCGCGTCGGACTCACCGCTGGCCTTCATCACTTTCGCCAACGGTATGGGGACGCAGTTCATCGCCGTGATCCCCGATGCCCGCAGAAGGTAGAATTTTCCGTTTGATCGCGAAAATACCTAACCAAAGCTGATTTTTCAGCCTCTCCCTGGTGAAGGTGGGATCAATTGCTCTTCATCCAACTCCTCCAACGTGCAGATGACCGAATTGTTGGTCCAGGAGTCTCGGGGTTTTCAAATCATTTTTATTTTGAGAGAATGATCGCAGTTTTCTCATTTCAACTGAAACTTTTCCCTGCATTGTTACTCGGTTTTGTGTTTTCTACACACCTGAATGTCTACGTACTGTTCTCGGCGAATTCGTGGTTTCGGGAGGAAGAGAGCGGGGGCACCCAATGGGTGAAGAAAAAGATGAATTGATCCAGTGCCCAAAATGTTTGAGCCGGATCCCGTCAGAGAGCCGCTTCTGCAACGCGTGCGGCGAGGATATCACTGCCGCGTCAGAGCCTGTGACGGAGACGAACGCTTCGGATCATACCCTGAGCCACGACGAGCGATCGGGGCAAACTGCTGACGCCGCGACACCCTCACATCTGTTCCTAAATGCCCGCTTTCCGCCGGGCACGATGCTGGCCGGGCGATATCGGGTTGTCAGTATCCTCGGCCGCGGCGCGATGGGTGAGGTCTACCGTGCCGACGACCTCAAGCTCGGCCAGCAGGTGGCGTTGAAGTTCCTGCCCGAGGTGGTCGAACAGGACCCGCATCGTCTCTCCCGTTTTTTGAATGAGGTGAGGGTCGCCTTGCGGGTCAGCCATTCATACGTGTGCCGAGTTCACGACATCGGTGAAGTTGACGGCCATCATTACATCTCGATGGAGTATGTCGACGGTGAGGACCTGGCCTCGCTGCTTCGACGGATTGGCAGGTTACCCGGGGACAGGGCGATCGAGGCCGCACGCCAGCTCTGTGCCGGGCTCGCGGCCGCACATGACCAGGAAATCCTGCACCGTGACATCAAGCCGGCCAACATCATGATCGACGGCCGGGGCCGGGTCAAGATCACCGACTTCGGCTTGGCCGGCCTGGTGGGGGAACATCGCGGTGCTGAGGTCCGCGCTGGCACCCCCGCCTACATGGCGCCCGAACAACTCGCGGGCCGGGAGGTCACGAAGCGCAGCGACATTTACGCACTCGGTCTTGTGCTGTACGAGATTTTCACCGGCAAGCCGGTCCTCCACGGTCATACGCCCGCCGATATAGCTCGTCGGCAGGAGAGCACACCCACCCGCCCATCGTCGATCGTCGAAGACCTTGATCCTGCAGTGGAACGGATTATCCTCTGCTGTCTCGAAGAGGAGCCGGGGAACCGCCCTGGTTCTCCCCTTGCCGTGATGGCCGCGCTGCCGGGAGGCGATCCGCTGGCCGCCGTTCTCGCAGCGGGGGAGATCCCCTCGCCGGAACTGGTTGCCGAGGCGGGAGCGACCGGGGGGATGAAACCTTTCCTTGCCGTGTCTTGCCTCGTGGCCTTCCTGATCGCGGTGGGACTGCTCGTCGGCCTTTCGGAAAGGCGCTGCCTCGTGAGCCGGGCCACCCTCGACACGCCACCGGAAGTCCTCGCGGCAAAGGCACGCGAGGTGATCCGCGACGCGGGATACGAGGATCCTCCAGCGGACCACCTTTACACGTTCCTGTCGAACGACGACTACATCGCGTATCTCCAGGATCTCGAGCCTGTACCGCGACGCTGGGATGTCCTGCGCGACGGCCAGCCGTCGGTCGTCCATTTCGGGTACCGCCAAAGCCCGCGCCCGCTTGAGCGACAGATGAGCGCAGCCATCTGGGGTGTATTGGACGATCCTCCGGCAACGATTCCCGGGATGGTGGAGGTCCGTCTGGACACGGAAGGACGGCTGGTCTCGTTCTCCGCGGTCCCTCCCCGGAAAGTGGGCGCAGAGGAGGCTCCGGCGGTGGAGCCGGACTGGGCACCACTGTTCAGCGCGGCCGGTTTCGACCGGCAGGCCTTCAAGACCGTCGACCCGGTCTGGTTGCCACCGAACTACGCCGACCGGCGCGCCGCCTGGGAAGGCGTCTACCCCGAGGCTCCCGAGATTCCAATCCGCGTCGAGGCGGCCGCTTACCGGGACCAGCCCGTTGCCTTCCGCGTCATTGAGCCGTGGACCCGCGCGGTGGGCACAGAGGCCATCAAGCACGGCTTCTGGACCCAGGCAAGAGACATCGTCTTCACGGTCTGGTTTATCGTGGTGCTGATCAGCGCGGTTCTTGTCGCCCTCCGCAACATCCGCCTCGGCCGCGGAGACCGCAAGACCGCTCTGCGTTTCGCGCTTTACCTGGGCGGGGTGCGCCTGCTGTGGCTGTTTGGCGCCCACCACATCCCCTCGAACGACGAGCTGTACCTGTTCATAGGTCACCTGGCCTATGCACTCTACCGCGTGGGCCTGCTCTACGTCTTTTACCTGGCGCTTGAGCCCTATGCCCGAAAGCTGTGGCCCCACATGCTGGTCTCCTGGGTCCGCCTGCTGGGCGGCCGCTTCCGGGATCCGCTGGTCGGTCGGGATCTCCTGATTGGATCGCTGTACGGCGTGGGCAACGCTCTGATCATCAGTGTCCGTGACTGGATTCCGGATGTCCTGGGCCTTCAGGGATATGGATTGGAAGCTGGCCCCTGGTCCTGGGTATCGCTTTGCGGCTTGCGGCAGGCATTTGCGGCGGTGGCAGGCCTCCACTGCCAGAGCTTGCTCTATATGTTCATCGGCATCATGATGATTCTGGTCTTGCGACTGCTGCTGCGCAAGACCTGGATCTCAATGATCGTGTTCACGGTGCTGATGTTCATTGCATTTCATCCAGGCACGGGTCACCCGATGCCCCATCTGATCGAAACTTTGCTCGTGGTGGGCCTGCTCTGTTTCGTGCTGTTTCGCTTCGGCCTGCTGACCGTAATTCTCGGGTACACTGTCTCCAACCTGTTTCTGCAACTGCCCCTGACCTTCAATCTCACCGCCTGGTACGGCTATGTGACGCTGCTGACACTGTTTTTCACCGTCGGCATTGCGGTCTGGGGTTTCTGGGTCTCCCTCGCCGGCCGTCCCCTCTTTCGCGACAAGATCCTGAAGGGGGAAGCGGAGGTCAGATAGGATAGTGACGACTGTGACTCGCCATACTCCCCTAGCCATAAAAAAAGCGGAATCCCCCGTTGGAGAGATTCCGCCATCTAATCTGCTGGCTCCCCATTGTGGACGTTATTCGAACTTTGCATTGGGGGGGCGCAGGTGACAGACAGCCCGACCATAATGGCCGGGCTGTCTATTCGCCCTGGCAGCCGGGACGAGAAAATGCGTGGGTGAGACGATCAAACCGTCATGCCGCCGTCCACCGCGAACTCCTGTCCCTGCACGAATGAGGCCTCGTCGCTAGCCAGGAAGAGCGCCACGTTGGCTACCTCCTCAGACTTGCCGAAACGGCCCAGGGCCACCTGGCCGACAATACCAGCGGCCATCTGCTCCAGCTCCGCGGCCGGCATGCCGGTCTTGGCGAAGATCGGAGTCTCTATGGGGCCGGGACTGACCGCGTTGACGCGGATGCCACGCGGTGACAGCTCGGCCGCGGCTGTGCGCACCAACTGGTGCAAGGCGGCCTTGGTCGCGGAGTAGGCGCTGGCGCCCGGCATGGCCATGCGATTGACCACCGAGGTCGTGGCGATGATGGACGCACCGTCGTTCAGCACAGGCAGGGCATACTTGATGGCGAGCCAGGGACCCTTGACGTTGACAGCGAACTGGCGGTCGAAGTCCTCTTCGCTGTGCTGGTCCCAGGGCGCGAAGCGGGCGATACCTGCGTTGAGGAATAGCACGTCAATCTTGCCGTGCTTTGCCCCGACCTGCTCGAAGAGCGATTTCACCGCGGTCCCGTCGGCGGCGTCAGACGCCATGACGTCGACGCTACCATCCAGTTCGGCCTTGGCGGCTTCAAGGGTTTTGGGATTGGTGCCGGTGATGACGACTTTCGCCCCTTCTTCGACAAAACGTTTCGCGGTTGCCAGACCGATTCCCGACGTGCCGCCGGTGATGACGGCCACCTTGTTGATCAGCTTTCCGGACATTGATTCTCTCCTCTACATTATGTCACCAAACAGGTGACAGTTTAACTTAAAAAAACACCGCTAGGCGATGTATTCCGCCACCAGGTCGGCGACGGTGGTTCGTTTCAACTCGGCAGTGAGGGTGTCCTCGAGCAGTTTGTTCACCTTGTCCAGCACTCGTTCCATGTTGCGGGCCACCGGACAGACCGATCCGCAATCGGGGTTGTGGACTGTCAGGGCGGGCGAGGTTTCCATCGCCTGGTACACGTCGTGCAGGGTTATGGACCCGGCCGGCAGTGCCAGCCTCGAGCCGCCACCCTTGCCCTGGCGCGTCTCCACCAGGCCCGCATTCCGCAATTCACCAATCAGACCCCGCAGGAAAGATGGATTGGTTCCCACGCTGCGCGCGAGCATCTCCGATCCGACCGTGCGGTCTTTGTTCCAGGCGAGGGCGCATAGCAGGTGAATAGCCATGGAGAAGTGGGAATTGGACAGCATGATGCTCCTCTCGATTACGTTACTTGAACTGTCATCATAACGCAGACAGTTTGATCGAGTCAATCACTTTTTCCAATTGAAGCCAGATCCTTCATTTATCCGATGTTTCGGCGTGGCTCCCCGCGCCGGTGCCCGCGTGGTGGTGAAAAACGGGTATCTCTACCTGCTGGGCGGCGAGGAGGGTTTCTTTTGTCAGCAGCCGTGCGATCCCCCGTATTTCAACGACGTCTGGCGCACCCGCAATGGTGTGGACTGGGAACTGGTTACCGCCGATGCCGAGTGGTCCCCCCGGCCCGGGCACATGGCGGTTGTCTTGTACAACCACATCGTCCTCTTTGGCGGGTATGGTCTCAGCACTGATCCGAGCGATCCCTTCGGCAGCGACAACCCAATGGATGTCTGGGTGAGCCGCAATGGTGAGCACTGGGTGCAGATCAGCGATTCTCCGTGGAACGCGGCTTTCCCCGACCAGGTCAAATATGACTTTGACGCTCTGGTCCTGCGCGGCGGGCGGCACGGTCGGCGGCCGGCCATTTTCACGTTCGGCGGCGATCGGGAAGATTTCGATTTCACCGATCCGCTCAATTACCTCAACGTGGACAACGACGTCTGGCGATTCTCGGTCGGGCGCGGCCGAGGCCACTAAGGCCGCCAGCCGTTTGAGCCCGTGACGGTATTTAGGAAAAAACACCGCTTCGTCAGACTGTTCCTTCGGAGCGGTGTTGAATCGGTTCACTGAGGCTCGCCGTTCCCGATCATGGATGGGGGAGTGGTGCGGCTATCTCCTCATCCGGCCACAAAAAAAGGCAGAACCCCTCTAGCGAGAGATTCCGCCTTCTTCTATGCTGGCTCCCCGGGTGTAACCGGTTACGAACGACTCTCACTTTTCAGGTCTAAGAGCTCCTTCAACGCTAAGATCACGATCTCATGAACTACGTATTTTTCATGAGGCATAGCGTGAATGGCGAGTCTGTTCATTGAAGTAGACCTTTGCCATCAGAATAGCCCTTGTGTTCTTGAAACGTACGCGCGAAACCCATGACTCAAGATGGGTTGCGAGTAAATCCGTCAAGTTAATCGAAATGGATGGGCGTCAGCTCTTGACTCTAGAGCATGAAATCCATAATATTGTTATGGGTAACATGAAACTTTATCAAGGATTCCGACGATGAAACATGACGAGTTCTTTCGAAAGCACCCGGTTTTTACCGGAGAGGAACTGGCTGGCCATTTTTCGTCCCTGGGTGAGGTCGGCGAGCGGGCGCAGGAGGCACTTCTGGCCTATCACCGGAAGGCCGGGCGAGTTGTCCGGGTCAGACGAGGGTTGTATGCCGTCATCCCTCCGGGAGCCGACCCCACTTCATATCCGGTCGACCCCTTCCTTGTGGCCGCGAAGTTAACGCCGGATGCAGTACTATCGCATCACACAGCGCTCGAATTCCACGGAAAGGCTTACTCGGTTCATACACACTTTATATACTCTGCATTCCGGCCGCCTGGACCTCTGACATTCCGCGCGCACGTTTTCCGGGGAGCGAAGTTTCGTCAAGCTCTTCTCCGTCTTGGGAAGGAGCATTTTGGTGTCTCGACCATGGAGCGCTCCGGTCAGGCCTTGAGGGTTACGACGCTGGAACGAACCTTGGTCGATGTGCTCGATCGTCCAGACCTCTCAGGAAGCTGGGAGGAAATATGGCGGTCGCTGGAGTCCATCGAATTCTTTGACCTCGATAAAGTTGCAGATTACGCAATCCTGCTCGGAAATGCGACCACCGGGGCGAAGGTGGGGTTCTTTCTCGATCAGCACCGTGAAACTTTGATGGTCGAGGACCACCATCTCAAGGTGCTTCACGACATGCGCCCCAAGCAGCCTCATTACCTGAACCGTTCAGAGCGAAAATCGGGTCGATTCGTGTCGAAGTGGAACCTGGTGGTTCCGAGCGACGTTCGCGAGCGAACCTGGGGGGAGGTGCTATGAAGATCTCCCCTGAGAAACTCGCAGCCGAAGCTGAGGCAACGGGCTTCAGACCGGATGTACTAGAAAAAGTCGCTCAACTGTTGGGGTTGCTAGATGCCTTGCGGAGTCACCCATTCCTCAAAGGGAAGCTGGTACTCAAGGGCGGCACTGCCTTGAATCTTTTCGTCTTCGATGTACCCCGACTTTCCGTCGATATTGATCTGAACTATGTGGGAGCTGAAGATCGAGATGGCATGCTCGCTGACCGTCCCAAGGTCGAGCAGGCCGTTCAAGCGGTCTTTGCTCGGGAGGGTTTCACCGTCAGGCGGATGCCTGAAGAACACGCCGGCGGCAAGTGGTCGTTGCGGTATGAAAACGGCCCCGGCCGAGGTGGTAATCTTGAAGTGGATCTTAATTTCATGTTCCGTGTCCCGTTGTGGCCGGTGACGATCAGAAGCTCTCATTCCGTCGGGGCTTGGCGAGCCACGGAGATTCCCGTGGTGGATCACCATGAGTTGGCGGCCGGGAAACTGGCTGCGCTACTCTCGCGCAGACAGGCGAGGGATCTGTTCGACGGCCATCGGATTCTCCGAATGGACGAATTCGATTCCGACCTCCTTCGCACCGGATTTGTCGTCTACGGTGCAATGAACAGGAAGGATTGGAGGACGGTCTCTGCCGACGACGTGGTGTTCGATGCCAGGGAGTTGACCAGGCAGTTGGCTCCCACGCTTCGCGTCAATTCGCCGGAGGTCCACGGTGTGGAATCTGCCGAATTCGGAGCCCGTCTCGTAAGGGAATGCAGGGAGGGACTTTCTGCGGTACTGCCTTTCACAGCTTCCGAGCAGGCATTTTTAGATGTGCTGTTGGACCAGGGGGTTATCGACGCGACGCTCTTGACTGCCGACACATCTCTTCAGCGCCGCATACAATCCCAACCGCTTCTTGAATGGAAGGCTCTCAACGTCAGACGTTACAAGGGATTGTCCTGACGAGGCCTTTTCGGCATCGCCGGCCGGATGATGCAATGTTCCCAGACGATTGTTCTTTTGACCTTTCGATCATCTCCTTGCCCGTTAACCGCTGTAATGGAATAGCTTACAGCTAATGGCTTTGCTCAGGTGCCATTGCTCGGTTAATTTGAACATGTCGCACTGCAATTCAATAGAAGGAGATATCAGTCTTGATCCCGTAACGATTTGATGCCTGGACGGATGTGGGATTGTCAGGAGTCGATCGGGGAAGGTTCTGTTAACCAGTCTGATGTCAGTTTCGAAGTGGCGTAAATCTGGCTCCCCGGGTGTAACCGGTTACGAACGACTCTCACTTTTAAGGAGCCACATCTCCTGAGCCGTTAAGATCAACGTTTTCATGAACTACGTGTTTTTCAGGAAGCCCAGCACCCATACACCAGGACGGATTTCGGCTGATCGGTGAGCGGCGTGGTGCCGTGATGGCCGGGAACTTCTGATGCGGATCTGTTCCGGACCGGTCACGCACTGCCCCACATGATTGCGGCGACAATGATCACCGCGAGTAGCACGAGAAAGAAGATCTTCCAGCCGCTCTTGGGAT
>RCNC010001822.1_pt1 | contig 14374 bp, 13 predicted proteins | sample 2041301 | NCBI WGS metagenome assembly RCNC01 (sample SAMN09708231, study PRJNA481090) | Marine sediment metagenome, whole genome shotgun sequencing project. | biome: marine sediment; feature: ocean; material: sediment; isolation source: Sewage treatment plant 13A marine sediment (STP13A) ... | reverse complement strand
TACCTGAAGAACTACCTGGAGAAACTGGATGCCGTTACCCCCGAAGATATTCGTCAGGCCGCCAATAAATATATCAAAACGGAAAATAAAACGAGTGCCTATGTCATACCCGGTGGTCAACCGGACGCTCCCCCCGAAAGTTACTCGGAGGTACGTTCCATCGCGGGCAGCGCCGTTGTCAAGTCGGACCGCCCCCACGATTTCAGCAACATGTCTCAATACCCGACACCGATTAGCTGGAAACATCCGCTCTCTTTTCAGCGCCAGCCCCAAAAAATTGAATACCCCCAGGCAAAGACCATGGACATTGCCGACACCAGGATATTTTATCTGCCGGATCACGAGCTGCCGCTGGTGGATTTGACCCTGCTGGTTAAAGCCGGTTCGGTGGATGTCGATGATTCCAGAATCGGTTTGGCAGCGTTGTTGACCGGCAGCATTATTCGCGGCGGAACCGAAACCCGTTCGCCGGCTGAGCTGGCCCGGGTGCTGGATCAAAACGCCATTCACCTCAGTATTGCGGTCGGCGAGGAGGCGGCGGCCATTCAGCTTTCCGTGCTCAAGGATGATTGGCAATCCGGGCTGGCAATATTGCAGGAAATTTTAACACGACCCGCATTTGATCCGGCGGTCTTTGAGGTTGTCAAGACCCAGCAGTTAACCGAACTTAAACGCCAGGGAGGCAATGCCCAGGCAGTGGCGGGCCGCGAGCGGGACATCTGGCATTTCAAAGGGCATCCATATGGTCGTGATCCACTGGCGGGCCTGACGACAATACCTGCTGTCAGCCGAGAAGATCTTAAGCAATTTTTAAAGGAATATTTTGTGCCCTCCAACATGGTTGCCGCCATTGCCGGAGACATTGACCCGGAAGAGGTCAAAGCGGGTCTCAGTCAACTTTTTAAGGCGTTGCCCCAGACCCGGGCGCCGCAACGAAATCTCGCTGATCCTGCAGAGACATCGCCGGTATTGGCGCTGATTCACAAACCCGGCCAGGTGCAGTCCCAGATTGTTATGAGCCTGCCCAGTGTCAAACGCACTCATCCGGATTTCTGGAAAATAAGTCTTTTGATGAACATTTTCGGCGGCAGTGATTCCCTGATGTACACCCGTTTGCGGGACGATCTCGGTTTGGTGTATTCCGCTGGATTTCATCAAACCTACAAATGGAACGCAGGGTTTCTAACAGGTTATATCGGCTGCAAAGGGGACAAAACTGCGGCCGCAATTGCCCAGACCATCAAGATTATGAACTCTCTGCGCCAGGATGTTCCCGAAAAAGAACTCGAGCAGAAGCGACTGGACGCGCTAAACAGTTTTGTTTTTAATGTGGATACCCCGGCGGACCTGGTAAACGTTTATGGCCGCTATTATATGCGCAACGAGCCCCTTGATACTCTGGAAAAAATTCAGGATGCCTTCTTCACTGTCGGCCGGCAAGATCTTGGCCGGCTTGCCCGGCAATATCTCGATCCGGGTAAAATCCAGATTTTTGTGGTCGGTGATAAGCTGATTCAGGTTAAAAACGATCAAGGTGATGCGTCGACCCTGGAAGAAACCCTGGTGGCCCTGGCCGATTCGCTCGGGCTGCCCTATCGCGAAATAGAATTACGGTAGGACCTTATTGATTGAATATTTTCGAATGAGTATTGAACAGCGAACCGCAGAATAACGAATATCGAACCGCAGAATTTCGAAGGAAGGTTTCGCTTCGCTCAATCTTTTTATAAAATAGATAGGATACATTCCTTCGACATTCGATATTCATGATTCGATATTCGTTATTCGCTTTTTTATGAACTCCGTAAGGTCGAAGTTTTTATTTCGATTAAACAGGCCACTTTTCAGGCCAGCGGCGGTACCGATACCTGATCCATAAACCCGCAGATTATAATAAAAGCGGGATAAAATTTAGAGGATATGTTACGGGCAATTTCACCAGCTCAGTTGAGCTCCCCTTTTACTTAATATCACCATCCATGGGCGTTTCCATGATCATATCCACCAGCCGACCATATTTTGCTCCTTTCCCGGGTTTTTTCTACCAGGCAAACCTGTGCGATATTTTTGTTATTCTCGATACCGTTCAGTTTCCCCGGGGTACCACCTGGCTTACCCGGAACCGATTCAAAAACGACCAGGGTACCTTGTGGATGACGATACCTGTTTGGAAAAAAGGATTGGGGCTGCAACGCATCGATGAGGTGGGGATATGCCACGAATGCCGGCAGGCCCAAAAACATCTGCTCAGCTTGAAACAAGCCTATGCCCATGCGCCCTATTTATCGGATCACCTGCAGTTTGCGGAAAAATTATTTTCAACCGCATTCGACCGGCTCATTGATTTTAACATGGCGATCATCGGCCACCTGTCGCTCAACCTTGATGTAAACACCGAGATCAGACGGCTTTCCGAGCTGAATATTAAAACCGGAGGCGATCATTTACTCATTGAAATATGCCGGTTCTTCAACGCTTCTACCTATTTGGCCCCGGCTGCAGCCGGCAAGCATCTTAATGCCGATCTTTTTGAAAAGGCCGGCATCGAGCTGCATTATGTTAAATTTCCATCCTGCGTATATCCGCAATTATGGGGCGATTTTATCCCTGATCTTTCGGCCTTTGACCTCCTGTTTAATTGCGGGCCCAAAGCACGCGAGATCATACTAATGCGGCAATAATTATTTAGACATTTTCTATTGAGATTTAATATTTTATTCACCGCAGAGCCGCAAAGTGCGCAGAGAGTATTTGTATTATGTTTGACGTTGATCCTCCAAAAATAACGGCGGACAGGAAGGACGGCAAACATAAAGGACAATCCGCCCCAAACGCAAGAAATTACTTATGCGTGACGGAGTGATAATAGTAGGCGATCTTATTGCCCGAAGGGCGCGTGTTTTTAACTTTCTGCCCTTGCTCGTATCCCGCTGCTCTTTAGCGGGGCTTAGTAGAAAGTTAAAAGAAAAGTCTCTCTGCGATCTCTGCGACTCGAGCGAAGCGGGCGGTGAATCCATGCCAAAACAATAATAAACTCATTAGTAATTTGGGACTTACCTTCACTCGTCATTCGTTATTCGTAAATCGTCCTTCGTCAACCTTTGCGCCGTGCTGAAATCGGCCAGGAAGTCATGCAGAAAGGTTTCCATGCCGCGATGGGGCGGCGGCTGGGTGGGGATGAGGCCGGGGGAATATCCCCGTTTACGAAACGGCTCCAGCAACTTATCGTTGCGGCTGATGACATGCACGGGAACCGACCATGGTTGATTTTCCCCGGTTATCTGGACATTGGGCTGATGGTCGCCCAGTACGATGATCAGAGCGTTATCGTCTAAATATCGCATGATGAAATCGGTAATGACATTGAGTTCATATATAATGGCCGTCACATAACCCTCTGAGGCATTACTCAGATCGGGCCACACGATGGGGAAGGTGACGGTCGCCAGTTCGTGGTAAATTTGACCCGCCCCGATCCGGGACCAATCTTTCAGATACGGCGGTTGGCGGTGAAAAGGGGCGTGGCTGGTTACGAGAACAAACTCGATGAACAGCGGTTGAGTTCGGGGTTGAATCTCATGTCGGTAGATGTAATCGAGTACGTATTGGTCCGGCATGGTGGACCATCCGTACATGGGCCCCTTATAGTCGAAATTCCAGGCGTAGTATTCTTCTTGATATCCAAAATAGGCCCCTTGCGGCCAGGGCCACTGCGTACCCGGCATAGCGCTGATGGTTCGGTAGCCTGCTTTGTTAAAAAAACGCGCAATCGTTTTGGCTTTTGAGGTGATCATCAAATTATAGTGCATATGACTGTCGAGTTTTACCCCTCCGGCCAGAGTCCCGTGGGCCAGCCAGGAGGTTCCGCCAAAGGTGGGGGAGTCGAAAAATGTTGAACAAACCAGGAAGCTCCGGTCCTCGAGATTCTTTTCGATATTCTCCAACACGGGTTCAATTTTTGGGAAATGGCGCCTGTTCGCAAATATGGTGTGCCCGTAAGACTCGATAAAAAAGATATATACATCTGCACCGTGCAGTTTATCCAACGATGACGGGATTTGTCCGCCGACCTCCGCAGCGCTTTCAATGACGGCCTGTTGCCGGGCACGATGGGCTTTAACGTGAAGAATAAAATTAAATTCCTCAACAACCCGAATAAAGAAACCCTTGGCAAGGAATTCGCCGGGGATGCGGGCTTTGCCGGTCGGAAGATATGACAGAGCTATGAGACCGGCAGCGATCAGCACCAGAATAAGGCGGCGGTTTCGATGATATGCCAGGAAGTTGTGGATGGTTTTAAACGATAGCCAGACACCCCAGCTGATGCCGGCCAGCAGGATGACCGCAAGAATTGCAGCAAAGGTAAAGGTTTTCAGCGAAAAGGTGGTGTATAAAAGATGAATAAGGTCAGGGATAAATTGGGCATCCAGAAATAGATTGAAGGGGCGGAAAAAATACATGGGCACGAGGATATCGCCGATACGGAAAAGGCGGAGAAATATTACAAAGGCAGTCAAAGGCAGGTAAAGCCCAGGGTGAAAAGGCAACCCCATCCAGGCTGCCGCCAATGGGATCATTATAATCCCCAATACCTCCGGTGAGACCTTAAACAAGGTCAACATATGCAGTTGCGGGGCCGGATATTTGATATTCATCAGGACATTGAGAAAGGCCCAGGCCAACAGGAATACCAGGGTGGGTTTGATTTTTTCAGCTATTGGGGGAAGAGACATTGGGCGATTATTTTTATATAAAAATTTGTCGGCGATTCGCTAATATAGAAGCTAACATCTCTCGCTGTCAATGATCTTCAAAGATGCTTAGAGGGGAATTTTTACGGCAGGCCGGAGTTTTAAAATAGACAAGCGGCTTCCTTTTTAAATCTAAAGCACATATAGTCCAAAGTATTTTGGAGTTTATATTTCTATGTTTTTAGAAATATGGTTGACAAACTCTGCTCTTCTGTTTACTATAGAACCATGGAAAACGAAATAGCAGCAAAACGATTGGCAGAACTGGGACACAACACTCGACTTTTGATTTTCCGATACCTGGTGAAAATCGGTGATGAGGGTGCGCCGGTGGGACAAATCCAAAACAAGCTTGGCATACCCAACTCCACCTTGTCTCATCATATCAACCGGCTGGTTTCGGTTGGATTGATCCGCCAGATACGAGAGAGCCGCACATTGTATTGTGTGCCACAATTCGAGGTTCTGCGGGAACTCATAGATTTCCTCCAGGCGGAATGCTGCACAGAGGGCAAATGTAACCGTTAGGACAGTGCATATTTGGAGATTTTTTTTTGGTCTTATATTTCGAAAATTCTGGAAATATAGAACATCAATCGCGAAGCAATGAAAGGAGTGCAAAATGGTAAATGAAATTATAAAAATAGCCAATTTTATGGGGGAAGCCTTTCTGCACATTTGGCCCTATCTGTTGGTGACGATTCCCCTGGCCGTGGCGGTTAATATGTCGGGCGCTTCCAAATATATAAAACGCGCCTTTGACGCCAGGCCTATCACCGCCATTTTTCTGGCAACCATTGTGGGTGCCTTCAGCCCTTTTTGTTCCTGCGGCGTAATTCCGGTCATCGCTGCACTGCTCATCAGTGGCGTGCCTTTGGCACCGGTCATGTCCTTTTGGATCGCATCACCCTCCATGGACCCGGAAATCTTTTTCTTAAGTGTCGCAACCATCGGGTGGAACTTGGCGGTATGGCGCTTGATCGGAACGCTTCTCTTAAGCCTGAGTGCCGGGTTCATCACCCATTTCGCTATGCAACAGAAATGGATCGGCACCAGTGTCCTTCGCAACCGCAACGCTTCCGTCACCCAAAGTACTTATTCACTAATTCAAAGCGCGTGGCGGGGGCTCACAGAGAGAATAAAGCATTTTTCCTTTCGTCCCGTTGAGTCGCTCGCCGTACCTGTGGCGGTCTGCTGCGATGGTAACACCACCGTTTTTCCCGAAATCCAATCCTATAGTCGTGCCGCTGCTGTCCCTGTTCGGACGGATCGCTCCCTAGACGAGTCGAAGGCGGAAAGTTGCGGTTGCGGCCAGAAAACCAATTTATGGAGTCGCTTGTTTAAGGAATCCTGCAGCGCGACCCTGATGGTTATCAAATTCATGGCGTTGGCCTTTTTCCTGGAAGCCTTGATTATTCTGTATATCCCTGCAGAGTGGATCGCCGGCATTATGGGACAAGGAAATGCCTGGGCCATTTTTACGGCAGCATTACTTGGTGTCCCGACCTATACCAGCAATTTGAGCGCCTTGCCGATGGTCAGCGGTCTTTTGGTTCAGGGCATGAGCCCGGCCGCCGCGCTGGCTTTCCTGATCGCAGGTCCGACCACGACGCTGCCGGCCATGGCCGCAGTTTGGTCCCTGGTTTCACACCGCGTTTTTATTTTGTATGTTTCATTTGCGCTCTTAGGTGCGATTGCACTTGGATACGTCAAGTATATAGTTGGATAAGGATTAAATATGACATTTTAAGAATCCCAATAGCCTACTTGAATATTTTAGAACAGGTTTTACCTTTCATTATGATGGTGCATATTTGAAAACGCCTAATGTGGCTCTAATCTCTGGAACCTATTTGCCCTCACGGCGCCTATTTTTACAATTTGTGCTGGATGCAGATGAACCACCGCTGCTGTTGGGCAGAGATCTCGGTCCTCCCAATCCGGTGGAATATGCCCTCACGGCCCTGGCCGCATGTGTGACCACCTCTATTGTTTACCATGCCGCTGCTAAAGGGGTTACCATTCGTTCGATGGAATCCAGGCTGGAGGGGGATATCGACCTACAGGGATTCCTGGGGTTAAAGGATGACGTGCCCCGTGGCTATAAAGAGATCCGAATGTATGTGAATATCGATGCCGATGCTCCACCCGAAAAGCTACAAGAAATCGTTCAGTTGGGGCCGACCTACTCGCCGGTTTTCGACACAATTACCAGAGCCGTAACGGTTTCGGTGCAACTTGAAGGCTAAAATTGAGTTTATGCCTTCCGGCCGCTGTATAATAAATTTTCCGGAAGGCATAAACATATAATAAGGAATTGGTAATGGTCGAGATCAGTCAGCATGCATCTAATTTTGATAGTGAAGATGATGCACTAAGCATGATTTTAGAGGGAACCGCAAGGGTAACCGGGGAAGCTTTCTTTGCCGCGCTGGTAGAAAATCTTGCCAAAGCAATGAAGACGCACTCCGCATGGGTCACCGAATACATTGAAGCGTCCCAACAGCTGCGTGCACTGGCCTTTTGGGCTGATGGACAGTTATTGACTGACGTTGTGGTTGGGGACGTCACCGGCCATGGTGTTGATGCGGCGCTTCTTATGACTTCCGCCCGGGCCTTTTTGCGCATGCGCGCCTCTCAGTGTGGGGGCATTTCCCAAATAGTTACAGAGATGAACCGCCATTTAACACTGGATATGAAATCAAACCATATTATCGATGCTATTTACAGTGAGATAGATACATTTTCTAAAGGTCTAAAAAAGGAAGATGATATTACTTTGGTGATTATCAAAATAGAAGAAACTTCAAGAAAAGAAGTAGATTGGCAAATATAGAAAGTCCAGCACCCTCATTTGACACCACCTTGGTTTTGGGGTATAGGGCCGCAGGGCCTTTGGCATGTTATTTATCTGACAAAATGGGCATTAACAAGGATGCATTCCTGATCGAACAGGGGCACTTGTAAATCCTTCCTCAATTAAATTTGGGCCCGTATCTTCAGAAAGATTCTGAAATGGCTGGATAAGAACTGACGGCCAGGTATCTACAAATCCGCCATTATCGAGTTCTGTTTAAGCCGATTCCATTACGGCCTGAAGATGAAACGTCGGCACGTAGCTCCCTTTGGGGATATCGATCCGCACCGGATCCTGCAGGCCGGCAACCAGATAATAATGCTCTAAGGCCCGGCGCAGCCGACAGGCTTCAACACTGACTATTGGATCCGTTGTCTGATCAAAGTCTTCTTTTCTGCCAAAAACCTCGGTGGCGATCGTATAGCCCTTAATATGATCGGCTCGCACTCCAAAAGACCTTTCCACGACAAACTGGAGGAACTTTTTTGCCGAGGCGTGGCTTTGAATTCCGGGCTGGACATAATCCGGCGGAGCTGCTCGTCGATGGCCAGTGGTTTTAAGACGGTGTCACCATCCGCAATGGGGCGGCTGTCATCTTTTGGGTATGAAGACATGACTGGATCTCAAAGGGATGTGCTAAAAAAACACATTAGATAAGTATTTTAAAATAGTTAGGGAACCTAGTTTATATATAAACTATCCTAACGTAGGTTCACAAAGTGAACTTAACACTTAGTTTTAGGAAAAATCAATATTAAAATATTGCGAAGATTGCATTCGCCCCAGCCAATGCGCTTAGCGTTTTAAACTGAACCGCCAAGCTGGAATTGACACCTTCTATACCTGATTCAATATTTGAAATATTATTCATGATCCTAAAAATTCCGGGAAAATTTTCCAAAGTTCGGCACATCATCGAAAAGCTGTACAAAGATGATGATACATTCAGGAGTATTTACGAGGATTACGAGACATACCTCGACGCATTACAGTTTTGGGAGCAATCCAGCTCGGATGATGCCGTTGCCCGCCGGAGTGAATACACGCAGCTTGTCGGTGAGTTGGAGGAAGAGTTGATGCAGGCTCTAAATAAAAGTGAGTTGTGAAAGCCATAGAACGAAGTTTTCGGGGCATGGATGCCATTCGCAACTAAGCGAAACTATTATTTTCTTATCAAAACTGCTCCTGACAAATTTGGATTTGAGATCGAAAAAATTGACGATGGGATTGGAGTTTACTTGATCTCAATATCAAAGGTTCTTGAATAAATATGTCCAAATAACCGCGAATGGATGAAAGGGCAAGGATTTGAACAAACAAATGGAACCGCTGGATATGAATTTTTCAGCAATTTCGGAACGGAAATATTTGTCGCCGGCGGTGGTGGTGGTGGAGAGGGCATCATTATCGATAACAAGACCAAAAAAGAAACCTTAATGAAAATGGTCGAATTGCAGGCGGGAATCGGCATTGGCATTAAGAAATTCAGGCTTGTGTGGGTATTCGAAAACTATAAAGACGTGACTGATTTCATCAACTCGGGATGGGAGTTCGGAGGTCAGACCTCGGCCGCCGCAAAGCTGGGTGATGAGGGCGGTGCTTTTGCAGGGGCAAAGTCGATTTCCCCCGGTATCTGGCTATACCAGCTGACTGACGATGGGCTGGCACTGGAGCTAACCGGCAAGGGGACCAAGTATTACTTAGTTGTTGCTTGAAATTTGAGGAATTCACTGTAAAACACTATCATTGAAGAGTTTAAGCGAATCAAATGCTCACAAAACCCTACTGAACATGAAATTCAATTGCAATCACTTCTTTTTAGAGCAAGGTTTAAGGATAACATCAAAACTTTGAAAGGGTTGCTGCCCATCTCTGCAAATTGCAAGAAAATTCGGGATGACGAAGGGTATTGGAACCAAATCGAGGTCTACATTAAGGACCGCTCCGAAGCAGAATTCAGTCACAGCATTTTCCCGGATTGTACTAATAAACTGTATTCGGATTTGGAATTAGCTGGCACACCGCATGATTGTCTCGATGGTATTCAATCTTGTCATGATCTTCGGGCTTCTGATTGCGCTGTCACAGTTGGGCATCAGTCTGGGACCGCTTCTCGCCGGTCTCGGTGTCGCCGGTTTTATCATCGGCTTTGCCCTGCAGGAAACGTTTAGCAATTTCGCGTCAGGAATCATGATTCTGCTCTACCGACCCTATGACGTAGGGGATTTAATAGATGTCGGTGATGTTTACGGAGAGGTAAACAAGATGTCCCTGGTCACTACCAACATTTCGACAATGGACAACCAGATGATCGTGGTGCCTAACAACAAGATCTGGGGCGATGTGATCAAGAATGTCACCGCCCAAGACATGCGCCGTGTGGATATGGTATTCGGCATCGCTTATAATGATGACATCACCAAGGCAGAAGAGATCCTGAATGACATCCTAAGATCACATGATAAGATCCTATATAATCCGGAGCCAATGGTACGTCTTCACACCCTGGGTGGATCGTCGGTGGATTTTGTTGCCCGTCCCTGGGTCAAGATCGATGATTACTGGGATGTCTATTGGGATGTAACCAAAACAGTGAAACTGCGATTTGACGATGAGGGAATTTCGATCCCGTTTCCGCAACGCGATGTGCATGTATACAATAATAGCGTAGACACTGCAGGCGCTGAAAAGCATAAAAGAGAAATCGCATAGGGATTAGATTCAAACTGATCTTTTCATCGACGACCGACTTAGAAAGGCGGATAGACATCTTCCGTGAATCATGATTTCTAATCGCTTTTGGATTTTTATCAAAGCAGAGAAGGACCACTAATATGAATTGCGTAAGTAGGTATTTTGGGGCAGGGTATAACTCAGGGAGACGAACGCAAGCGAACCACTCGATGAGGCGTCGAATTGTGATATTTTCAATGTGAAGGGTTGATATGACTATAATATTTATGAAAAGAATTATGAGACTAAGCAAGCCTAAACTTATAATCTTAATGTTAACAGGGACCCTCTGTCTCTTTTCGCCGATCCATTCCCGGGCCGACAAAAACCCTGAGGAGGTTAAGATCCCCAAAAGCATTTATCCCGGGTTGCATCATTTTCTCGATCTTGTTGATCCAGAAAAAAGTGTTTCCTTTAACCTCGGATTGGTTGCAAGGGTTATGGAATTTATCGAAGGACCCAAGAATGACGACACCCTGTATTTTGCCGACGGGATACTCGGCATCCCTTCGGCCTATCATTAATTTGACAGCCGCGCGGATCTTCGGAAGATAGCGGATTATGCGTTTAATCCGGATATTCCCGGCATCGCCACCATGCCGTCTTCGGTGCGCTTGTTTCATTGGCAGGACGAGAAGGGGCAGCGGCGTCACACCCCGCAAGTGAATCGGTACCTGGGAAATCTGGATGCCCCGGTGGTGGAAAGAGCGCAGCAATATGTGGAAATCACCCCGGACACACACTCGGGTGCCTACTATGGCTACAACCTGCACCAGACGCTGATTGTTTTCAAATACCGACAGCGTAACGTCATCATCACCGTGTCCGCACAGATCGATGTTTCCAGCGTTGGTAAAAAAGGCTATGTCCTGGGCGCCGATGATGACTGGGACTATTTTTATTCCGTCAAAAAAGGGCTGACCATCCCGGCCCTGGGCTGGGCCAGCTCTTACATAAATGCTTCCAGCGCCATCAACATTTATTATGAAATGGATGCGGGATCTTCCAGAGTTCGTCGCGCCATGTTTAAGTGGCTGCGGGCCGGCTGGTCCGGCATCAACATGGTGAAACGAAAGCATATATATAGCGGTCTTAAACGGTTTGCCAAACCATTTAAACAGATTATGGAATATCCGGCGCCTCCGCCCGTGGAAGTACTGGCTACCGATTTCTCGCGAATCAGAAAATTTTCTGATGACACCCTGCGGTCAAAAATGAATACGTATTCCAATATCTTGAAAAGTAAGGTATAACGGGGATAACCTTAACCCCAAAAAAAGGGTAGCCAAATTACTGGGAGACAAAGCTCTCTGGTCCGAAATGTCCGGAGATGAGATGGAATCGGCCTTGGTGATTGAATATATGAAGGCTGTCATCGGCAAGACTCCCGCCTCTGAGATAGAAGAACTCCTGGAATTTAATTCGATTCAGCAGTAACCCTTATGACCAAAGAATCCGTCGTGATCGTTAACGGCGCTTCGCCAGGACTGGGCACGGAGCCGTTGCACGCTGGCTGGCCAAGGCCGGGGCGACGGTTCTCTTACAGATGTTGATTTCTTTCCTGGTGAGTCTTAATTTTATAAATTTGCTGAAATTAGCTGGACGCCGTCGCGGAAAGAACGCTATCCCGCCAATGTTCACATCGGCCGCTGGCATGTGGATTAACGCCAGAAGGCGGAAGTGCCTGATAGTCTCAGGGTGGTGGTTTCGGCCAACAAAACAATTGGGGACAATATGATGGCGTTTGTTCAGTTCGAATGGCTGTATGTAGAGGCACCTTCTACAACCAGGCAGTGAGGGGAGGATTTTTGCGTTAATTCAATCGTTACAAGGATCTGTTGTTTTTTTCCGCTGCATGGAACGATCCGGCAGTCAAGGGCCTCGGGGATCAATACAACCTTTAAAATGTTCTACAGACTGAAAGTGTGGAACGATTTTGCAATTACGGAAGACACTCAATTACTTTTAAATCCGGCCTTGATTCCAGACGAAGATAAGCTTTGGGATTTCGGCCTGCCTACACGGCTGGCGTTATAAATTGAGGAAACCGACCCAAGGACCCGGCTTTGAGTTCATCTCAGAGGGGGGCAGTTTCATGGAGTCAATTAAACTAGCCAACAGAGAGTGAAAACCATGATTCGTAAAAATTTGATCATTTTATATATGGTTATCCTGCCCCTGCTTCTTGTTGGCGGCTGCGCCACCCTGCCGGAAGATTTTGAAAAGCCCGAATCATATGCTACACTGATGCGGACGATACCCGCATGGGCAGAGCCCGTCGTGATGAAATAAATGCCCATCCCGGGCAGTCCGGTTTTTTACTGCTCGGCAACGGCCTGGACGCATTTCTAGCCCGATCTCTATTAGCTGAGAACGCCGAACGCAGCATCGATGCCCAGTACTTCCTCTATCACGATGATCTCATCGGCAGATTGTTTACCGATATACTGCTCAAGGCGGCTAACCGGGGTGTCAGGGTGCGCCTGCTGGTGGACGATATGGATCTTGAGGGCAGAAATTTGGGTCCAGCTGTGGCCGATAGCCATCCCAACATGGAAGTGCGGATATTTAATCCCTTTAGCCGTAAAACAAGCCGAATCATTCAGTTTGTGACTCACTCCGGTTCGGTTACGCGCCGCATGCACAACAAGTCGTTTACCGTCGATAATCAGGTAACCATTCTTGGTGGGCGTAACATCGGGGACGAATACTTCGAAGCCGATCCGGATTTGGCCTTTAGTGATCTGGATGTGGTGGCCATCGGTCCGGTCGTCAAGGAGGTCTCGGCATCATTTGATAAATACTGGAATGACGAATTGGCCTACCCGGCGATCGCACTGAGAGGCAAAGATCCGACACCGCAGGAAATCGAACTGAAACATCAACAGCTAGACGAGTTCATCGTGCAGCAAACCGATTCGGCCTACCTCCAATCCCTGCGAGATTCGGATCTGGCCAAAACGATTCGCCGGGGTCAGGTCCGCTATCACTGGGGTGAAGCAGACGTAATCTATGACCAACCGGAAAAAATTCAGCATGATTTCGACGAAACACAGTACCATCTGGCGCCGAAACTCAAGCCTTATTTTGAAGGTGTCACGCAGGAATTGATCATCTTCTCTCCCTATTTTGTCCCTGGCAAGTCCGGCACTGCTCTTCTGCGGAAGCTTTGTGAGCGGGGCGTGCGCGTGCGTATTATCACCAATTCGCTGGGATCTAATGATGTCGCCATTGTACATTCCGGTTATTCCAAATACCGCAAAGACATGTTGCGAGCCGGGGTTGAGCTATACGAAATGAACAAAAAGCTCACCAAGGAACAACGCAAGAAAAAAAAAGGCAGGGGGGGCTCCTCCATGGTCAGTCTGCACGCCAAATCTTTTGTCTTTGACCGTAAGCATGTTTTTATCGGCTCCCTGAACCTTGATCCACGGGCCATCCACCACAATACTGAAATCGGCGTAGTTGTCGCTTCAAGGGAAATCGCCGATGAACTGGCGGAGAGTTTCAACCAGAACGTCGAAAAAGAGGCGTTCCGGTTGGAGTTGAAAAAAGAAAGGGACGGGACTGACAAGATTGTGTGGCACGGGATTGTCGATGGAGAACAGAAGGTCTTCAATGTCGAACCTCATAGCGGGTTTTGGCAAAGATTATGGATCGATCTTTTGAAAATTCTTCCGATTGAATCGCAATTGTAATGTTGGAATCATTGCGCCTTTTGCGTTTCAATCCTAGCCTTGAGAGCCGTAATCAGGTAGATTTCATGATAATGCCTTACATACGAAAGGAGGAATTGGAGGAGACCTAAGCAAAATAAAATGCAGGTGTTTTATCTGACAAGGTAATGAACGCGAACTTATGAAAGGAGAAAAATCATGAACTGTCAACGAACATTTAAAATGATCATTTTGGGGATTTTCGTTTTAACATGCTTTGTTTCGAATGCTTCAGCTGCGTAAATAATCACAATCGATGATTTCGAGCAGAAAATAGTGACGAAAGAACACCTGATAAAGACGGCCGACAATGTGAT
>RCNC010002478.1_pt1 | contig 14379 bp, 12 predicted proteins | sample 2041301 | NCBI WGS metagenome assembly RCNC01 (sample SAMN09708231, study PRJNA481090) | Marine sediment metagenome, whole genome shotgun sequencing project. | biome: marine sediment; feature: ocean; material: sediment; isolation source: Sewage treatment plant 13A marine sediment (STP13A) ... | reverse complement strand
TAAAGGAACTCGAGCGCCGCATTGAGAATGGCATGTAATTTAATTAGAGAATATGAGCTTTCTCGTCATTGTATTGACTACTTCCCTTCAGTAAAGTGACCGTAAAATATATATAATGACCGTATATAATACTAATTTCATATTATTAACCGCACAATATCTAAACGCGGTCATTTATATGATAATATGATATATTACGGTCAATTATCTTATTGCGCGGTTATTTCCAGGAAAAACGATGGCGATAGAAATTCAAGGCTATGCTCGGTTAATTGCTGAATACAATCTCAAAGCACTGCCATTGATGGAATATTCATGCATAGATAGTGCTGTTAGAGGAAGAGATCGGCGAACTCAGAACGGACAAACCATTCTATATTTTAGCCCCCGCTATCAACATCAGAATTCATTGACCGAGCACCTGCAATTTGCCCTGAAGTATGAAGGGATAAATCTGCACGTCCTCACTTTGTTGTTCGAACAGTCGGCACAAACCGAACTGGGGAATTGGATTCGAACCAGCCCCGCCTCAAGCTATGCTCGCAGAGCCTGTTTTCTTTATGAGTGGATAACAGGTCGACAACTGGCAAATGAAATTAGCGTTCCCAAACGTGAGCGTTATGTCAATGCAGCAGATGACAAATTGCAGTTCGTATTGCCATCTGGTGAAAAGAATGTTCGTTATCGAGTTACTAATAATCTACCTGGTACACCAGATTTCTGCCCCATGGTACGAAAAACTGAATACCTGAGCACCATGGTCGAACAAGACTTGCGCGCACAAATTTCTGCGACAGTGGCCAGATACGATCAACACTTACTGAAAAGAGCGGTCAATTTTCTCTATTTAAAAGAAACTCAATCATCTTTTGAAGTAGAGCGGGAAAAACCGTCACTAAAAAAGGCCCAGCGATTTGCAGACTTGTTAAAACAAGCCGATCCAAACACGCCGTTAACGGAAAAACGCTTTGTAGAGCTACAAAACACGGTACTTGACTCTCGCTTTCGCGAGTTCACATGGCGTAGTGAACAGAACTGGGTCGGCAGGGACCACGGTTATCGAAAGCAGATAGACTATGTCCCTCCCCGACCGGAAGACCTGGTTCAACTAATGAATGGTCTGATAGAAACGGCTTCAAGGTGCAGTCAAGTTGCTATAAAAACCGAAAAGTCTGTTGATGCCAGCGACGTTTATGATCCTGTCATACTCTCAGCGGTAATCTCTTTCGGCTTTGTGTTTATTCACCCATTTATGGATGGTAATGGCCGAATTCACCGGTACTTGATACACGACATTTTGGCGCGAACCAGATTCACACCCCGAGGAATAATTCTTCCCGTATCTGCTGTCATTCTTGCCAATTTAGATGAGTATATAGATGTACTAGAAGCCTTCTCACGACCGATGCGAGACCTTACAGACTACAACCCGGATGACCCGACTTTCCCGGCAACAGGCAACGATTCAGTATATTTCAGATTTTTTGACGCAACACTCCAGGCTGAATTCCTTTATCACGCGTTGAAGCGAACGCTTGAGGAAGATTTGCCGAAGGAAATCGAATACTTAATAGGATTTGATCGTGCCTACAACAGTTTAAACCAGTTCATGGACTGGCCGAATCATAGCCTGGAACTGTTCATTCGAGTTGTCCATCAGAATCAAGGCAAGTTGTCTAAAACCAAACGTAATAGTCATTTTGATTGGATGAACGAATCTGAAATAGGCCAGGCTGAACAAGAGGTCAGGCAAGCTTTTAATAACGAATACTAAGCTTCCCGTTTAGTTTGTTTCGCCGCATCCTGCCGCTCAGTCGATCAAGGTTGGTCGCTTGGGCAGGTGGCGCAGTCCCATCCAGGCCAGTGCAGAAATGTGGCTGGCCACGGTTTCAACAGGGGGCGGCTTGCGGCTTTCTGTCCACCATTGCCCGACAAAAGCGACCATCCCTACCAGAGCGTGAGCGTATATGGGCGCTGTTTTTGAATCGTAACCGGCCGTACCAAATTGCTCGGTGAAAACATGACTGATGCGATCTGCCAGGTCGTACATCAGGGCCGGCATCTCACGGCCCGTAGTAGCACTGCGAAACCTTCTGGGTGCTCCTGTACGTAGGTAAGGTATGTGAGGGTAGCTTTCTCGAACCGTTCGCGTGGTGATCCTGAACTGACGGCCTCAGCGATGTTTTTGAGGATATATTCCACCTCACGATCAACAACTACCGCGTACAAGCCTTCCTTGCCACCAAAATGGTCGTACAGGATGGGTTTTGAGATTTTTGCACGCGCTGCGATCTCTTCGACGGAAGTTGCCTCATAACCTTGCTCGGCAAATACGGCACGCCCAACCTCAATCAATTGTGCGCGTCGGGCAACAGCGGTAAGCCGCCCCGAATATTCTTTCTTTTTTCTCATATTGACAACAATACTACGTTACCGTAACCTACGCTATCGTAACCTACGGTAACGTAGGGGTAAGTTATTAGGGTGATTACTCTATATTGAAGTGATTTAATCAAATTGTAAGTCAAGTCCAGATGGAGGATTGAAGATGATTTCCTATGCCCTTGTATACACATTTTTAGCAATAGCCATGGGAGCCATGATTTACGTAGTAGGTACGCCCTGGCTGACACCGAAGCCACGCAAAATTGGCCGGAAAAAGTCTCGAACGGGCACCCACACTACCCACGGATGACCTTTGCAAGTTGCTATTAACGAAATGGAAATGGAGAAAATGTAATGACTGAGTACACGGCGCCAATTGAAGATATCAAGTTTGTTTTGAACGATTTATTGGATATCCACAGTCATTATCAAAATTATCCTGACTATCAGGATGTTACACCTGACGATATCGATATGATTTTGACCGAATGCGCCAAATTTTGTACAACGGAATTGGCTCCGCTGTATCAAAGTGGCGACAGGGAAGGTTGTAACTGGGAACAAGGAAAAGTTACAACGCCCGCAGGCTTCAAGGAGGCCTATCAAAAATACGTTGATGGGGCCTGGCAGGGAATTTCCCACCCTGTTGAATATGACGGCCAGGGCTTGCCGCCCTCCATTGGTTTGATCGTTACGGAGATGATTGGTACTGCCAACTGGTCCTGGTCCATGTACCCGGGCCTTAGCCTGGGCGCAATGAACACCCTGCTTGAGCATGGCAGCGAAATACAGAAGAAAACCTACCTGACAAAACTAACCCAGGGCACGTGGAGTGGAACCATGTGCTTGACAGAAGCCCAGTGTGGCTCTGATCTGGGACTGATCCGTACCCGGGCAGAGCCCGCAGACGATGGTAGCTATAGCGTCACCGGCAGCAAAATATTCATTTCTGCGGGTGAACATGATCTGACCTCAAATATTATTCATATCGTACTGGCGCGATTGCCTGATGCACCAAAAGGCTCCCGTGGCATTTCATTGTTTTTAGTACCAAAAATCCTGGTCAATGAAGACTCATCTTTGGGTGACCCCAATTCGGTGAGCTGTGGCTCTATTGAACACAAGATGGGGATAAAAGCATCGTCCACCACCGTTCTGAATTTTGATAATGCAAAAGGCTACTTGATTGGTGAAGAAAACAAGGGTCTGGAATACATGTTCACCTATATGAACACCGCCAGGATAGGTATCGCAATTCAAGGGCTATGTCATTCTGAATTGGCCTATCAGAACTCGTTACCCTACGCCAAAGAGCGCTTGTCCATGCGATCTTTGTCGGGAAAGAAGTTTCCGGAAGAAGTGGCTGATCCGATCATTGTTCATCCTGATGTCAGGAAAATGCTGTTAACCCAAAAAGCCATTTCAGAAGGTGGCAGGGCCATGGTTTATCACGCCGGAAAACTGGCTGATGAACTGAGACAGTGTGATGACGAGCAAGAACGCAAAGATATTGATGACAAGCTGGGATTTTTCACCCCTATTCTGAAGGGTTTCCTGACTGAAGTTGGCTTTGAATCAGCCAACCATGGCTTACAAGTGCTCGGCGGACATGGCTATATTGAAGAGTGGGGGCTTGAACAAATTGTTCGGGATGCACGTATTTCAACACTGTACGAAGGCACAACAGGCATCCAGGGGCTTGATCTTCTCGGGCGTAAGATACTCTTGCAGCATGGAAAGCCACTTAAAGCTTTTACCAGGGAAATCCTGGGTTTTTGCAGAAACAACAGCGTCATTTCAAATAATGAACATAAATTCCGAATGAACAAGTTCATCTATCCCTTAAGCAAGGCAGTGGTGAATTGGCAACGTTACTCGCTGCTAATTGCCTTGAGGGCACGAAAAAACCGCGACGTAATAGGATCCGCTTCCGTTGATTATTTGATGTATTCGGGTTACGTGACCATGGCGTATTTTTGGGCCATGATGGCACAGAAAGCCAATGAAAAAATTGCAGAAAAGCCGGATAACATCGAATTTTATCGCGCCAAAGTCAGAACCGCTGAATTCTACTTTGATCATATATTCCCAAGAACCAAAGCACTCGGGAAAACCATGATGGCCAATCCACGATCGCTGATGCGGATTACAAGTGAACAGTTTTGAAGCAAATAAGCCATATTAAAAAAGGCTACCTATTTGGTGGCCTTTTTTAATAATTTGGCGCGCAATGTGCAGGATGCACCGGTGCCGCGAAGCACACGGATGTGCGAGAGCGGCCCCGACAGGATTGATTCGCCACATCCTGTGGCTCACCCTGCGGGCGCATGTAAATAGGCTTTTGTTTCGGATCGGTAAACGCTAATGGCAGGCAAAATTCTTACTACAGGATAACCGCCAAGCGGTGTGCGGATGGAAAGGAGTTGGTGGCTGATCCGGGTATCGGTAACGGCGGCAGAAGGTAGTCTCGCTAAGGAAACGACTCCTGCAGTATAGTGTGGCGCTATGACATCGCCGCATTACAAAGCTTTTATAAGTTATAGCCACCGGGACGAATCGTGGGCCCGGTGGCTCCAGCATTCACTTGAAAAGTACCGCGTGCCCAAGCGCCTGGTCGGCACCCAGGGTGCATTTGGCCCCATTCCTGCTCGCCTGAACCCGGTTTTCCGTGATCGGGAAGATCTCTCCTCAGCTTCCGACCTGACGTCCCAAATCAAGGGTGAGTTAGCCAACTCCGAAACTATGGTTGTTATCTGTTCACCCGCAGCTGCGGCATCACGGTGGGTAGCGGAGGAAATTCGGTATTTTCGACAGTTGGGCCAGGGTGAACGAACTCTCGCCTTGATTGTAGATGGCGATCCGCAGGCCAGTGATCCGACAGAAGCATGCTTCTCACCTGCTTTACTGGAAATGCCGGATGGCAGCAGCAAAGAGCCGTTGGCGGCCGATGTGCGCAAGTATGCCGATGGCAAACGGTTGTCCTTGCTGAAAATCGTCGCTGGAATTCTCGGCATCCGGCTTGATGAACTTCGCCGTCGTGATGCTCAAAGACAAACCCGAAATCGAGTTGTTTATTCTCTGGTCAGTTTGTTGCTGGTTTCAGTAATAAGCTGGTTGGTCTACACCGAGGAGGCGACGCGCGCTTCAGCACAGGCGCAGCGTACGAATACAGAAGAGCTACTGGGTTACATGTTGGGTGATCTCAAGCGATTGGCCCCGATTGAGGGCTTGGAGTTGGTGGCAGCTGACGATGAGAATCAGCAGAAATTTCGCCAGGAACTGGATTTCGAAAAGCTGGACGAAGACGAGCTGATTGAGAAGTCTTTGCAGTGGCGGGATGCCGGTTCTGAGTATGGAAGACTCGGAGACATTGAGGCAGCCATGGGCGCATACCAGCAATCGCGCGCCGCCATCATAGAATTGCACCAACGAGAAGGTGACACTCCGCGCGCCTTGTTCGAACTCGGTCAGGCTGAGTTCTATGTGGGTGAAATATATTGGCGAATGGGTGAAATGGATCTGACCGAGGAAGCCTGGGCCCGCTATGGAGCGGTAACGCGAAGATTGGTCAATGCAGAACCGAATAACGCCACTTACGTGATGGAGCTGTCCTACACCTTGATGAACCTGGGTGCACTGGAGCAATCCAGGCCCAATCCGGATGCCAGCAAGTCACTGCAACTGATCCAGGCGTCTATCCAATACAATCAAATGGCACTCGTGTTGGATCCTGCCAATTTAACCTACCGTGACGAACTGGTCACTGCTTTTGCCTGGTTGGCAGATGCCTGGCTGTTGAAGTGCGAGTTGGGCAACGCTTTCGATTCACGCAAGCAATCCGTAGACCTTCGACGAGAGCTGGCACTGGAACATCCGGAAGAGCCAAAACAAAGACAGCAACTGGCCTACACGTTGACTGGATTGGCGGGTGTACAACAGCAAATTGGTCTGAATGATGCAGCTGTTTCAAGTTTCGAAGAAGCGCGTGATATTTTGCAGCTGCTGCACCAGGATGAACGGGATAATACTGATCTGGAGTGGGAACTACTTTACCGCACAGAGCGTTTGGCAAGGCAGCTGCAAGCCATGGGTAGAAAAGAAGAGGCCTGGGAGCTCATCGGTTCCATAGCAAATCGCATGCTGGCCCTCAGTGAAGCTGCCGATGGCACTGATCACCTGATGTCCATCGAAGCAGCTTTTTTCCGGCTGGATTATGGCAAATTAATGCTCGAACGGGGCGATATTGAGCCAGGAAAAGCCCTGATCAAGGCAGCGGCCAAGGACCTCGCTGAATTGGTTCGTCAAAAACCGGGGTACAGGAATAGCCTGGTCGGTCTTGCTTATGCCTACTTTGCATATTGGCAGCAGTTCGGTAATGAATCGGCGCTTGAAATTGAGAGCCTGCTGGATGGCTACCTGTCAGAACCGGCTGAAGTAGAGAGCTGTCCGGACGCTAATCAGGCCGCTCGGCTAGCCATAATTGATGGTAATGAAGCGTTGGCCAGGCACTATACTGATTACGTGCTGGGCAAAGGCTACTTCGAGGCCGGGTTCATATCCTTCTGTAAAGAATACAATTTGTGTGATCTACCCTAGGAGCCTGTCGGACTTAACCGATCGAAGCGAGGGAAAGCCGACAGGCTCCTGGAACGCGTTTAACAACACCTAAGAGCGGAGCTCTACTAAATGAATAATTCCTTTGTTAAAACGGTTGTATAAAAGTCGAGAAAGGCAACGCGGCCAGCGCAATGATCACCGGCAATGGCCGAATGATCAAAATATGTAGGTCGTGTATGGGATATCAGCGGCGTCGTAACTCGTCACCTTGATTCGCTTGCCCCGCGGCGGAGCAATTTCACCCGCCTACACCATATATCTGCTCCCCCTGAATATCGCCCAATTGGCTTGTCGCACCATCGGCCGGGAAACAGATATGCCCTGCTTCCTGAGCGATGGGGCGTACTTCGGGGCGCAACGCGCGAGTAAAAAAACTGTTGAAGTCCGGATAGGCGTTGGAGTCTGGTTCCAGGGCTTCTGACATATCCACATCGTAGTGGCGGATAAACCACCGAGTAATGGACTTACGGAGCGGAAAGCGCCGACAACGGGCGCTCCAGAGCAAATAACATGGAAAGCACATTCTGGACGGCATTGGGTGCGAGTTCACTGGCGGCATTAGTGACGGCAATTGGCATTTACACCATTAGCCATTTTGAAGCGTGGGGCCGAAAATACAGTATCTATTTCATCTGCTTCGCCACAGGCATGGTGCTGCATGAATTCCCTGAAGGCATCATCACCTATTTGCTGCTTTTGCGCGGGGGTCCCTTACGACGATGCCGGGGATTCCGTGGCGAAAAGTGGGTGCTCCGCCAGCATATCGCGTGTTTGTGCCAGGAACATCTGCTTGCGTTCCGAAACCACTTTTTTGAGCCTGGAGTGAACCGTAGCTGTTTGCAGTTCTTCGAGCAGATTCAACTGGACGACTGTATCGTGCCAGTCACCCAGCAGGGTCTGCAGTTGCTTGCACGATTCAATGACGCTGGAAACATACTCCCCGTCCGCCGAGTCGTTGTTGCCGGCATCCGCCACGTAACGAACATCCTTTACCCGGATACGAAATTTGTGCCAGCTATGGTCATCGTTAACTGCCAGGGCGCGCTCGAGGGCCAACCAGGCCGTGGCCAGCGCCAGATCGAGAGACGCATGGCTGTGGCTGGTCCCACCCACTTGCTCATCAGCCTGGTCCAGGACACCTTTCCATTCATCGAGATGCCGTTGCCAGTGCATGGAGTGGAGCAATTCGATCACCGCTTCGTGGCTGTTGCGAACCCGCTCCCGGTTTAGCTTTTCGAATTCCCGGTACTGTGCAGCGAAAAGCAGTTTTTCTGCAGTCTGCAGGAAGATGTCCCAATCCCGGGCATCGTTCGTGACTGCTGCAAAACCGCCCCAAATCTTGCGGTAGCGTCGTGAACGATGGCTGTCGATCTGCTTCAGAATACTGCGTATGCGCCTGACGCCGACACGAAATGCATACAATTGCTTTGGGTCATATTCGCTGAGCACGTTTTCACCTGCCTGCGCGACGCCAACGGTCAGTTCCAGTAGTTTTTTATGCATTCCGCTGCTCCTGCAGAGCTTTCCATGGTCGTGCAGTCCACGCAGAAGAGCGGTCTGCACGGTCCAATTATCTACACAATGACTGATGCACGTCAAACGCAAAGGCGCTGTTACATGCTATGCAGATAGTATTGATGCCTGGAGGTTTTTCCATGAATAATGCTTCGTCCAACTATTGGGTTCTGGTGGCAGACAGCGGTAAGGCGCGCATCATTGAACTGCGCAGAAAACCTGCTGAATTCCACGAAATACAAGAGCTGGTTTCCGAAAGCCAGCACCAGCCCAGCCGGGAATTGATGTCAGATGCCAGTGGCCGCTCCTTCCACGTGCAAGGACCATCCAGTCATTCCAAGGTACCGCGTTCCGATGCGCACGACCGGGCCAAGCATGCGTTTTCCAGGAAACTGGTTGAAAAGCTTGAGCAGGCGGCAGGCATGAATGCTTTTGAACGCCTGGCCGTCTTCGCTGACCCGAAAACACTGGGACGGTTGCGCCAGCACATGAGTAAGTCGCTGTCTGCCAGGGTAACGGATGAACTGAACCTCGATCTGGTTGGAATGCCCCTGGATTCGTTGGAAAAAAGGATACGAACCGCTCTTGGCTGGGAAGCGAAGCCAGGAAAGTAGTGACAGACAAATTATGCAGTTACCGCCTGATCGCGGTGAAAACCATCGCTAAGATCGAGCCGATCATCGCGATGAGCTCATCTTTTTGTGAATCCCACACGTCACCCTGAGTTCCGAGATAGGCCATCCCGAGATCACTGCCGAAAACCATGGCGGCAGTCCATTCGATGATCTCGTAGATCGATGAAGCGGCCATCAGGATCGTCACGGGAAAAATGTAGCCGAGGGCTTTTGGTAACTTAACTTTGCGCAGCAACAGTTCACGCACTGGATAGGCCAAAAACAGCCCAAAGCACAAGTGAACGAGGCGGTCATAATGGTTACGTTGCCAGCCGGTCAATGTGCTGACGCTGGTGCCGCCAAGCGCCTGCATCCACTTGTCGTACGGTACCTCGGAGTAGGTGTAATGTGCACCGAGCGAGTGCATTGAGAGGAAGGCGAAGATCAATGTACAGGATGTCAAAGAAAGTGGGGCATGGCGCTGAATCCACAACAGCAGCGGTACTGCGATCAACAGGAGCATGTTTTCGAGTATCCAGTCATTGCGATAGGAAGGTTCGATTGCAAGAAAAAACCACCAGAGTGCGTACAAGGCCGTAAGCCCGCCTACACAGAGGCGGTAGTGCTTGCTCGGTCTGGTTTTCATTACCATTCTCTCCAGGTCACAGTTAGCGTTGAACTTACTTCCACCATCTTTGTGAGAATAACCAGGAGCTCACGGTAAGCAAAATGTACAAACCACCAATAAAAAATATTTGATTTATATGGGTTGTGGCTATGAAGTAAATGATGAGCACCGTACCCATGGCGAGACTCACCAAAGCCAGCATGGTCACTATCGAAGATGAGTTGGTTTGTCTACGAATCTTGAAGTTCGCATATGCCATTAACAGTGACACCAATAAAAATGTCACACTGCCAAATTCGAGAAACACTTCCAGGTTGCCTGCAAGAACCAGACAGAATGCCAATGTGGACATCGCAACAATGGAATGGACTGGAATACGGCGTTTCCTCTTTGCCAAAATCGCCGGGAAATAACCATCTTTGGCAATGACAGCCATCTGTCTCGATGCACCAAATAACGTCCCGCTGATTGCACTGCTTGTCGCGAACAATGCACCTACTATTACCAGACCAGTTCCCCAGTGACCAAGCACTGAATCTGCGCCAGCAGCCAGCGCATATTCCTTGTTTTTAACGATATCTTCAAATGGAATTGCCAGGATGGCGCCTAGTGCAATTGTGGAGTAAATCAGGATCGCAAGTAATATGGCGGTATAGATGGCTTTGGGAATGTTTTTATCGGGATTTTCCATCTCGCCAACCGCATTGATTACAAGCTGAAATCCCTCATAAGCCACAAATGTGAGAGACGCCACAACCAGAATCGAAAACACGTTCGCATCATCTCCATCTCGTACTAGTGTTGGCAAGGTCGTACCGCTGTTATTAATGAGCATAAATGAGATCACAGCCAGAATGAGCAATTTTGTGTAAACCAAAAAATCTTCAATTTTTCCCATGCCCTGAACGCTCCAGACGTTAATGAGCGTGAAGAATAAGATAATTGCTCCGGCGACGGATCTGCGGACCCATTCGTTTTCCGCAAAATCAAATCCGCTAATTGCATATGAAGCAAACGTGTATGCGTAGAGCGCCAGTGTGCTGATATAGCCGAATATGACCCACCAACCGATCAGTGAAGCCGCAAAAGGTGAGTTTGGAAATGTCCTCTTGTAAAATGAATAAGTAGCGCCTTCGTCCTGGTAAAAGACACCAAGTTTTATATACGAGTATGCTGCCAAAGCGGCTATTAACCCACCCAGAATGATTGCAAGTGGTGTGTAAACACCAATGAGAGAGACAGAGATACCCAGGACCGTAAATATACCGCCCCCGATCATCCCACCCAATGCGATAGCAATCAGTTCTGGAAGCCCAAGCGCCTTATTCCGTTTTCTATGAATAGTAAGCCACCTCAAGCATCATGAGCGCTCCGATAAGCGAGCTCAAATGGTTACTCTTACGCTTTCTGAGAGTATCATGCATATAGTGAAATTTGCTTTTCGTAAGTCTTGATTCATCAGAAAAATCAGTAAGGAGATAGCCAGGATGAGCAAGAAGGAATGTCAGCACATGATGGGACGTGGAGGGACGTGCATTTGCCCCAAATGCAACACAACCGTGCTTCATCGGCACGGCGTGCCGTGCCAGGAAGAACGTTGTCCAGAATGCAATGCGAAGATGCTGCGGGAAGGCTCTGAACACCATGAACTCTGGCTGAAGCAAAAAATTCCAAACACACGTGATGAGCTTGGCGAGTTACTCGGCGAATGTGTGTCCGACTATCGCTGACGGGACACAGGCCCTGTTTGCCCCTATCACAAGCATAATCGAAGTCAGGATATTTTCCGGACGTTTGCTTGATATTGTGATAAACAGGAAGTATGGCTACAAAGAACGCCGGGCGAGTCCTGCGACCCTGGTCTGAACCCTGGGAGGACGTTTCTTCGATACTTGAAGTTGACGTTAACGAAGGACTTCTATCGGCAGATATCCTGGGCCGTCGCAAGCGATTCGGCCCGAACAGACTGCGCCAGCATGCCAGGCGCAGCACCGTAAACGTACTTACCGCCCAGTTCAAAAGCCTGATTGTCGGCTTGTTGCTCGCAGCCGCTGCTGTGGGTTTCGTATTTGGTGAAATCCTGGCGGGATGGGCGGTCGTCGTGGTGATCATACTCAACACGACTATCGGCTTCTTTACCGAATTGCGCGCGGTGCGCTCGATGGAGGCCCTCCACGCCCTCAGTAACGTGACAACGCGGGTACGCCGGTCAGGACAGGTGCGCGAAGTTGCTGCCACGGACGTGGTACCCGGTGACGTGATCGTATTCGAAGGTGGAGACATGGTCACTGCCGACCTGCGTATTGTCGAGGCCTCCAAACTGCAAGCGGATGAATCAACCCTCACCGGCGAAAGTCTGCCGGTCAACAAAAGCAGCGACCCGGTATCCCTGGACGCATTGCTCGCGGAACGCAGCTCCATGCTTTACAAGGGCACCGCAGTGACCCGGGGCGCCGGGGCCGGAATTGTCGTCGCAACCGGCATGCGAACCGAATTGGGAGAAATTTCCACCCTGGTAGCGACGGCCGAAGAAAAGGCCACCCCGCTGGAGAAGCGCCTTGATCAACTCGGGCGACGCCTGATCTGGGTGACGCTGGCTGTAACGGCCCTGGTGACACTAAGCGGCATCATGGCCGGCAAGGATTTTCTGCTGATGGTACAGACTGGACTGGCGCTAGCGGTCGCAGCCATCCCGGAGGGGCTGCCGGTGGTGGCAACAATAGCCCTGGCCCGGGGCATGCAACGCATGGCTCGACGTCATGCGCTGATTAATCGATTGTCTGCGGTCGAGACCCTCGGAGCCACAGGCGTGATTTGCACGGACAAGACCGGCACCCTGACAGAAAACCGGATGACGGTGGATACTATCGTTCTGCAATCAGGAACGGTCGAGTTCAAGCTCGGCGAGTCTGAGCCTTTTATGAGGGAAGACAGCCCAGTCGATATCACAATGGATCCATTGCTGCGCGCGGGGCTGGAAACGATTGTGTTGTGTAACGACGCTGAGCTCGGAAGTGGTCATGAAGGCAAATATCCGGATGCCGTTGGTGATCCGCTGGAAATTGCACTGCTCAGTGCAGGCGCTGCGGCAGGGTTGAAACGTGCAAGCCTGCTGGCTGAACAGGCGGAAGTACGTGAAGAGGCTTTCGATTCGGACGTGAAGATGATGGCCACCTTCCACTGCGCGGGAGGCTCATACCGCCTGGCGGTGAAGGGAGCGCCGGAAACTGTGCTGGCTGCTTCAACGCACGTACTTACCGGGTCCGGATCAAAACCCATTGACGAGGCCGGGAGGTCCTGGTGGGTGCAGCGCAACGAGGAACTGGCTGCCACAGGACAGCGCGTGATCGCAATGGCAACACGCGAAACAGAGAGCACGGACCTGGCGCCTTATGAAGATCTCACTTTCATTGGCCTTGTCGGCATGGACGATCCGCCTCGCCGGGATGTCCGGGACGCGATTGAACAATGCCATCGCGCTGGTATCGAGGTGATCATGGTTACCGGCGACCAGGCTGTGACAGCTCTCAGTGTTGCCCGAGAACTTGGGCTCGTCAGCACCGGTGAAGCACCGATTGTGCACGGATCGGACATGAAGCCGCCGCAACTGATGAGCCAGGGCGAGCGTGAACAGCAATTGAGTACGCGCCTGTTCGCCAGAGTCAGTCCAAAGCAAAAACTTGACCTGATCGAATTGCACCAGGAAGCCGGGCAAATCGTGGCGATGACCGGTGATGGCGTCAACGATGCACCTGCACTTCAAAAGGCTGACATAGGCATCGCCATGGGTATGCGCGGGACCCAGGTCGCTCGTGAGGCGGCCGACATGGTTCTGCAGGATGATGCTTTTCCATCCATTGTTGCCGCAGTCCGCGAAGGCCGTGCGATTTTCACCAACATACGTACTTTCGTGCTGTACCTGATGTCATGTAACGTTAGCGAAGTCATGATTGTCGGACTGGCAGCACTACTGAGTACAACCCTGCCGATACTGCCGCTGCAAATTCTGTTCCTGAACCTCGTGACCGATGTTTTTCCCGCCCTGGCCCTGGGCGTGAGTCAGGGCGAGGCAGACATCATGAAAAAACCACCGCGTGATCCACGCGAACCGATTCTTGGCCGCCAGCGTTGGCTTCGCATTGCGGCTTATGGTGTGGCTTTTACTGTTTCAGTACTGGGAGCACTGATCCTGGCTGAACGCTGGTTGGAATTGGATCCGGCCAGTGCTGTCACCATTTCTTTCCTGACCCTCGCGTTCGCGCAGCTATGGCACGTTTTCAATATGCGGGCTGATGAAGCTGGCATCTTTCGCAATGAGATAACACGCAACCCCTGGATCTGGGCTGCACTCGCACTATGCTCCGGCCTGATCCTGCTGGCGCTTTATGTGCCCCTTTTCTCAACGGTCCTCGGCCTCCAAACGCCGGGGTTGAAGGGTTGGGGGTTGGTTCTGGCCATGAGCCTGGTACCACTGCTTTTCGGGCAGTGTATGAAAACCTTGATCCATAAACGGGCTCAGTCAGCGGAGAGTGGCGGGTAACAGCTGTCGGTCAAGGTTGGTCGCTTGGGCAGGTGGCGCAGTCCCATCCACGCCAGTGCAGCAATGTGGCTGGCCACGGT
>RCNC010001821.1_pt1 | contig 14381 bp, 14 predicted proteins | sample 2041301 | NCBI WGS metagenome assembly RCNC01 (sample SAMN09708231, study PRJNA481090) | Marine sediment metagenome, whole genome shotgun sequencing project. | biome: marine sediment; feature: ocean; material: sediment; isolation source: Sewage treatment plant 13A marine sediment (STP13A) ... | reverse complement strand
TGTTCAAAAAGTTCCAGATGCAAGGCAGGCGAAATCCCGAGGAATGAGGCGTACTGGCTGTACGTTGAATGACGAGGGATGAAGCCGAACGCCGCAGATGGGACTTTTTCAACAGCCTCCTAAGACTCCTTGCTTCGCTCTCGTATGGTTCGCTGAATCTCCCTCTTTGCATCCTGTCTCTTGATGGCCTCCCTCTTTTCGTACTTCCGCTTGCCCTTTGCCAGCCCGAGCTCGACCTTGGCCTTGCTGTTCTTCAGGTACAAGCTCAACGGGACCAGGGACAGGCCCTTCTCCTGGACCTTTCCGTAGAGCTTCCGGATCTCCCTCTTGTGAAGAAGCAGCTTTCTGGGCCGTGTCGGCTCGTGATTGAAGGGTCCGGCATTTGAATAAGGGGCAATGTAGACCCCGTGGAGGAAGGCCTCGTTCGACTCGATTCTGGCGAATCCGTCATTCAACTGGATTCGACCTTCCCGGAGGGACTTGATCTCCGTTCCGAGAAGGACCAGGCCGGCTTCATACGTCGACAGGATCTCATAATCGTAGCGGGCCTTCTTGTTCTTCGCGATAATCTTGATCCCACCCTGTTTCAAGTGATCCTCCTGCTCTGGGTGCCTGCGGGAAGAACCCTTCCCGGGTTGGTCGCAACATAATGAAGAAGACGAAAGGCTGTTGTCAACGAACTGCATTTGCAAATCAGACCCTCATGCGTAACATTAAGTGTAGACCCCGAAAAGATGAAATCCAAGGAGGAGCCCAGTTAATGGCCAAGGAGCAGCATCTTCAAGAGCGAATCAGCACCCTCTTGGGACGGATTTTGGAACTCCCCGGTGACTCCATTGCGGGAGACGCCCACCTGATGAAAGATCTGGGCGGGGATTCCTGGCAGTACCTGGAATTCAGGACGGAACTGGAGCGTGTCTTTAACATCATTATCCCGGATGCGGAGGTGGACCGACTCGCGACAGTGAACGAATGTTCACAACTCGTCAGAGAGTATCTCGACCTGGAGTCTCCCTCGAAAACTCGCGAGGAGGCCGCGCCTGCAGGAGTTAAGAAGGCGTGGAAGGCGGGGGACAGGTACGTGGGGGAAGACGGGGCGTACTATGTCGACATCGAGGTGGGCCTCCATCACTTGGGTCGGAACAACCTCTCAGAGACGTCACTGATGATGCTCCTGGGGGATATGAGGTGGAGCCACCTCAATCACTTCACCGGCGTTCCCGGCAAGCAGCTCGTGGATGAAACGAACGATCGACTGTACGCGACGTTCTACTACCTCCAGATACAATTTCCGAGGCAAACCCCGATGGCTTCTTTTGGGGAAAACGACCGGCTTACGATCGTAAATACCCTGAACGCCTACGGGAACTCCATGATGGACGGCTACTCCTTCTTCTACCCGGCTTCCTGGCCGATGGAGAAGAAGATCCCCCTGAAGAACGGGAAACAGGCGGAAGAAATGGAGATACCGTACATCCGGTCCTCGAACTTCTTCGTCAGCAGGCTCGAGGGGGCGAGCTGGCAGAAGAAATCCAGGCCTGCCCAGCCCGGCGTGGACAACATCCCGAAGATCGCGGAGGTGCCGGATTCGTACGCGCTGACCAGGAAGGCAAGTGAAGACAGGAGCTTTGGGCCGCCGCCCGAACATTACTCATCGATTACGCCGGAAACGCTCCAGGTCGAGTATCCGATCGAGCCGGACCGCGACCTGAACGGAGTGGGGCTTCTTTCCTTTGCGAACTACTGCATGATCCAGGACATTGCGGAACGCCGGCTCCTTCCGGAGAAGCCTCTGATCCCGATCGGACACGATTTGCTGGACGCAAGGACAGTCGTTTCCCGGCAGAGCGCTTACCTGGCCAGTGCACAACAGTCGGATTCGATTCTCGTGTCCATCGATGCATGGCTCGAGAACCCGTTTCTCGCTGACCATCCGGCACCGGAAATGGCCCCGATCCGGCTCTTCATGAACTACGAGATGGTTCGGCGGTCGGACGACAAGAGGATGTTGGTCTCTACAGCGGAAAAGGTGATCTTCGGCAAGACCCTGGAAGATGCCGATCTGCTGGAACCCCTGAAGAAGCTCGCAGGCTGAGTGCCTCCCTCAAGATGACTTTTTTAACGGAGACACCTGCACCATGAGCTTTCGTATTTTTCCAACCTTGAACTGCACGGTTATCTTCTCTTTGTAGCCCGTCCCCTCCACATTGCGGACCGTTCCGATTCCAAGGGTCTCGTGCTCGACTCTCTCCCCGATGCGATACGTTTGTTTCCGGCCCGAGGAGGGCATAGGAGGCAGGGGAGGCCGGTCCAACTGGCTCTCTCCGTAGTCCAGGACCGAATCCCCATTCCCGGCATCAATCCCGATGGGGTCGGCATCGTCTATCTCATCGAACTCGTCTTCCGCGTCCCGGAAGTCGATGACATCCGGCGGGATCGAGGCGAGGAAGGGGCTTGGGTCTGTTTGCTGCCTCTCCCCGTAAATCGATCGATAACAGGCGCGTGACATGTAGAGCTTCTTCTTCGCGCGGGTCATGCCGACGTAGCAGAGACGCCGCTCCTCGGCGAGGGCTTCGGGGGATGTGTAGGAGCGCTGGTGGGGCAGGATTCCATCCTCCATGCCCGTCAGGAAGACAACCGGGAATTCCAGCCCCTTCGCACAGTGGAGGGTCATCAGGGAAACACAGTTCGCCCTGTCCTCGTACTGGTCGATATCGCTTACCAGGGCGATCCTCTGAAGGAAGGCGCCGAGAGTTTCTCTTCCGGGGGCCTCCTCCTCCATGGCCTGGAACAGGGAGGCCGTGTGCACGAATTCTTCCACATTCTCCAGGCGCCTCTCTCCGTCCTCTTTCCCTTCCAGAAAGGTCTTGTATCCGGTCTGTGCGACCACCGTCTTGAGCAGTATCTCCGGAGACCCGTGGTTCTCGAACCCTTGATTCAGTATCCGGATCAGGCCCTGAAAACGCTCGAGCCTGCCCCGGGAGGCCCCGGAAAGGATCCCCTTCTCCAATGCATGTTCGATCCCCCCCCACAGGCTTGTCCCCTGCTCGTCCGCATAGGCCTGCAAGGTGGCTTGGGTGGCGGGTCCGATACCCCGCGGCGGTTGATTCAGGATTCTGAGGAGGCTGACCGAGTCGTCCGGGTTGTAGAGAAAGCGCAGGTAGGCAAGCAGGTCCTTCACCTCGGCCCGCTCGTAGAACCGCATGGTTCCGATTACGGCGTGGGGAATGCGCAGAAGGAGGAACCTCTCTTCGAACGGACGGGATTGGGCGTTCGTGCGGAAGAAGACGCCGATGCTCCTGTAAGGGATATCGAGCTCTGTTGCGAGCCTCTGAATCTCCCTGGCGATAGATGTTGCCTCTTCGTCCGGGGTCATGGTCTCCTCGTAGACGAGGCGGTCCCCCACCTCGTTCCGGGTCCAGAGACGTTTTTTCCTTCGATTCGGATTGCCCCGTGCGACCGCGTCGGCGGCACGCAGGATGGTCTGTGTGGAGCGGTAGTTTTCTTCGAGGGCGATCACGCGTGTGCCCGGAAAGTCCTTCTCGAAGGCGAGGAGGTTGTTTACATCCGCACCGCGCCAGCGGTAGATCGACTGGTCGTCGTCCCCCACGACGCAGAGTTCGCCCCCCTCCGATGCGATCTGCTGCAACAGAAGATGCTGTGCCCGGTTTGTGTCCTGGTACTCGTCTACCAGGATGGAGTGGAATTTCTCCCGGTAGCTCGCCCGTACATCCGGGCACGTTTCGAACAGGCGCAGGGCGAGGACGATCAGGTCGCCGAAGTCGAGTGCATTCGCTTCCTCCAGGCGACGCTTGTAGTCTGCGACGACTTCCTCGATGATTCTTCCCGTGGGGGACTGCTGCGGAACGAGGAGGGCCGGGTCGATCCCCTGGTTTTTCGCCTTGTCCAGCAGGTTCTGGATCGCCACGGGACGGACCTGCTTCGCGTCCACCCGCAGTCTCTTCAGCGAGGACTTGATCACCCGCAACTGGTCGGCTGTGTCGTAGATGACGAAATTCTTACGATAACCCAGTCGCTCGATATGCTGCCGCAGGATCCGGGCACAGGTCGCGTGAAACGTGCCGACCCAGATCCCCGTCTTCTCCGTGCCCAGGAGTCGCCGGACCCGAAGGCGCATCTCCTCTGCTGCCTTGTTCGTAAAGGTAATGGCCAGGATGTTCCAGGGGGCGATTCCGCGATGGAGGACGAGGTGAGCGATACGGTAGGTCAGGGCGCGGGTCTTCCCGCTTCCCGCGCCGGCGAGGACCAGCAACGGCCCGCCTTCGTGAAGCACGGCTTCTGTCTGCTGGGGATTAAGCTCTCGGTCCAGGTCCATGCACCCAGTTGCCGTATTACTCGACGGTGACGCTCTTCGCGAGGTTTCGGGGCTGATCCACGTCCGTCCCTTTGATCACGGCTACATGATAGGCCAGCAGCTGCAAGGGGACCGTCATGAGGATCGGGTTCAGAAAAGGGTTGCTTTCCGGCACGTAGAGGAGGTCGTCCGCCAGTTTCTCCGCCTCTGTGTCCGCGTAGTTTACCACGGCGATCACCTTGCCGTCTCGTGCCTTCACCTCCTCCAGATTGTTCAAGACCTTCTCGTAGAGTTCATTCCTCGGCAGGACCACCACCGTGGGGCAATCCTCGTCGATCAGGGCGATGGGTCCGTGCTTCATCTCTCCCGCCGGATACCCTTCCGCGTGGATGTAGGAGATCTCTTTCAGCTTGAGCGCTCCCTCCAGGGCGACCGGGTAGTGGATGCCTCTTCCGAGGTAGAGGAAGTCCGTGTGATGGGAGTACTTTCGGGCGATCGCCTCCACAGACTTTTCCCTTGACAGGACATCCTCCACGAGCAGGGGGAGTTTCTTCAGTTCCGTCAGGTATCCCTCCATGGCGCGGGTCGGGATTTTGCGCTGGATCCTTCCGAGATACAGGCTCAGGAGATACAAGGCGGACACCTGGGTCGAGAAGGCCTTCGTGGAGGCCACGCTTATCTCAGGCCCTGCGTGGGTGTAGAGAACCCCCTGGCATTTCCGCGCGATGCTGGAGTCCACCACGTTACATATCCCGAGGGTGACCGCTCCCTTGCGAATCGCCTCCTCGGTGGCCGCCAGGGTATCGGCGGTCTCCCCTGACTGGGAGATCGCAGTGAAGAGGGTTTGCTTGGACAGGATCGGGTTCCGGTACCGGAACTCGGAGGCAAGATCGACTTCGCAGGGGATGCGGCAAAGCTCCTCGATCATGAACTTCCCTATGAGAGCCGCGTGCCAGGAGGTTCCACAGGCTACCAGACAGATCCTCTTCACCTTCTTCAGGGCTGCCTCGTCGATCCCGATGTCTTCCAGATAGACTTCCCTGTTCCGGCCCTGGATCCGACCCCGGACGGTGTCCGCGATGACACGGGGTTGTTCGTGGATCTCTTTGAGCATGAAGTGCCTGTATCCGCCTTTTTCCGCCATCATCGGCGTCCAGCTAATGTGGGTAGGGTCTCGCTGGACCGCCTCGCCGGACAACGTGGTGATCTGGTAGCCGTCTCTGCGCAAAATGGCCATCTCCCCGTCTTCGAGGAAGATCATGTCACGGGTGTGGTCCAGGAGGGCAGGGATGTCAGAGGCGATGAAGCGTTCCGATTCCCCGATGCCGACGACCAGGGGGCTTGCCTTCTTGGCCGCGATGAGGCGGGAAGGCTCGTCCTGAGAGATGACGGCGATTGCATACGATCCCTTCACCTGCGCGAGGGCCATGCGGACCGCCTCTTCGAGGGGAGTCTCGTCCTCCTGATAGAGGTCGATCAGGTGTGCGATGATCTCGGTGTCGGTCTCGGAAAGGAAAGATCGTCCCTTTGCCTGCAAATGGTCCCGGAGTTCGAGATAGTTCTCGATGATTCCGTTGTGGACGACCACGACCGGGCCGGAACGATGGGGGTGGGCGTTTGTCTCCGAGGGCTTTCCGTGCGTGGCCCACCGTGTGTGACCGATCCCCAGGGTCCCGTCACACGGATTTGCCTCCATTTCATCCACCAGTCGGGACAGCTTCCCCTCCGTCCTTCGCGTCTGGATCTCACCGTTTTCATCGAGGAGGGCAATCCCGGCGGAGTCATATCCCCTGTATTCCAGCTTCTTGAGCCCCTCCAGGAGCAAAGAAGCCGATTGTCTCTCTCCGATGTAGCCCACGATTCCACACATATGGGGTCCTTTCGTACGGTCCGCTTGGATCCTTCCGGGTCCGCCTTGCCTTTGCTAATCTTCCAGGATGAAGGTGAAGTGACAGGTCACCCGGTATTCCATGATCTTTCCGTTCACGATCATCGCGTCCTGCTTGAGAATCTCGAGATGCGTGATGTTGCGAAGGGTCATGTTTGCTCGGTTCAGGGCTTCGTCCATTGCTTCCTTCCATCCGAGCGGCGATATCCCGATCACCTCGGTCACTCTTGCAACCGCCATGGTTCTTCTCCTCGTCTGTGGTGTGCTTTTCCGTTCCGAGTCGTTCCTACGTTAATCGGCCATTTTATTCGAATTCCTGAAAGGGCCCGGTCCCGAAAGCCTCTCTCTCACTTCCTCGAGCGCGGGGATCCCCGCCCGGCCCCCCAGGGACCGGCAACTCAGTCCTGCGGCGACAGTGGCCCAGCGGATCCTCTCCGGGACCGACCAGCCCTGCAACAGCCCGTAGATGTAGGCGCCGTGAAATACGTCTCCCGCGCCTGTCGTGTCTCTTGCCTCCACCCGCAGCGCCGGGAGCCGGCACGGGACGTCCTCCCAGAGACTCACACTGCCCCGCTCTCCAAGCGTGACGGTGACGACTTGAGGCCCCATCTTCCGGAGTTCGCTCAGGCGAGTCGTGAGGGACGCCTCGGGTCGAAACCGGCCGATGAAATTCTCCGCCGCGATCAGGTGGTCTGTGTGCCGGACCAACTCGAGCATTCCCGGCCGCAGGGAGCCTGCATCGAGGATGACCGGGATGTTTCGTTCCTTCGCTTTCCTCGCCAGATGGAGAGAGGCCTCGACGAAGAGCCCGTCCAGGTGCAGGGCTTCGGCATCGCCCAGGAAGTCCTCCGGGACGTCCGCAGCCGGGAACGATGAAGTCTCAGGACGTCCCCAGAAGATCGTTCGCTTCCCGGTTCCCTTCTCGACGCAGATAAAGGCGAACTGGCTGCGTTCTCCCCTTTCGATCCTTACCGCCGAGGTGTCGACCTGCTCGTCCTCTAATCCCTCCAGGATGACGCCGCCGAAACGATCCCTGCACACGACCCCGGCGAAACGTGCAGAGATCCCCCAGCGTGCGAGCACGACCAGTGCCGTGGCCACGGGGCCTCCACCCTGCACGAGAAAGTCATTGAATTCGCACTTCGTGTCGACCGGGGGATACTGATCGATCGTGCAGAGGTAGTCAAGGGAACATTGCCCCAGACCGGCGACGATGGCAGACCCTCGGCGCCTTTGTCGTGATCGATCCGCAGAGCCGGCATTCGTCGGGTCCATGAGGCCTAGAAGGTTTGCGCCTTGAAGGTGAAGTCCCAGTGGAAGAGAGCGCCTCTGGGAAAGCACTGAACACTGGAGGTCTTCCCTTCCTCTACCTGTACCTCCAGGATGCCTTCGACGCTGGAAACCGCCTTCTCATCCTTCCACTTCTGGTACCGGAGGGTAAGTTGATGGGTGCCTTCTCCCATAGCCCTGTCAAAGAGGAGAAAGCCCTCCCCCTGTTTCAGCCGCACAGACGTGTCAAGGAGGATTTCTTCCCCATTGAGCGAACATTGGTCCACCAGGATCGTGTCCGCAAAGAAAGGGTCCAACGTGTTGTGGATCTCCACCTTCAACCGAGTCTTGCTGAGCAATTCCTCTATTCTTCTCTGTTCCTCCGCCACCCGGCGCTGTCTTTCGACCTCGTCCTGGTGTGCCCTCTGAGCAATCGGAAGGAGCGTGGAAACCAGGTTGTCCCTCCCGGCAAGATGGATCGACTTGCCGTCCATCTGTTTGCTCAGGCAGTCGAGTGCCTCCTTTTCGGAAGGGTCTTTCAGGTTCAAGGAAATTGTGTAAAAGCGCAATCCTTCCGGCCGGTCCAGGTCCAACGCCCTCTCACAAAAGGACGCTCCCTCCGTGTCCGCCCCGTCACAGAGAACAACCAACAACTTCGTATCCAGCCCGTCCGGGAAGTCCTTGAGCGCTCGTTTGAGCTGTTCTCCGAGAGATCCCTTGCCCCGCGGATTCAAGAGCCTTTCTTCTTCAGGGAACCGTGCCCTGTTCTCCTTTTCCACCGGGATCCTTAGTCCCGGGTCCTTCCCTCGGGCCCCCTTTTCGGGCGGAGGATACACCCGAAGACCCATTGCCACGTCCGTGGGTAGTTTCTGCGCTATGCGCTCTACGGCATCTGCCACCTGGACAATCTTGGGCTTTCCCTGGAAGGGGGCCCACATGCTTCCCGACCGGTCGACAAGGAACTCTATGTAGAGGTCGCAGAACCCTTGCCAGGGCCAGAGAAGGGCGATTGCCAGGAGGGTGGTCACGATACACCCCTGATGGCCGAACACGGTCCGACGTCCGGCGTCGGGCCTATTTCTGGCTCTGGTTATTCCAAGCATGACCCTCTTTCAAGCCTTCTTGTAGAAGATGAGCCCAAGAAACATGAACAGGAGGCCACAGCTGTTCAGCTTCACGTTGAATCCAATCGAGACGGATAAGATCCAAAGATCAATCGACAGAGGCGGGTCCAGCCCGAAGGCCTTGCTCTTGGAGAGGGCATCGTGGAGGGATCCCTCCGGAAGCACGGCGCCGAGAAAGACCCCGAAAAGGTTTCCAATGATTCCGGAAAGTATCAGGACCAGGATAGCGGCCTGAAATCGGTTCTTCTTCTCTTCTCGAATCAACATTTCCTGTTTTCCACCTTCTTTTTGGAAAATGAGTCGACCTGGTCGCGACCGAGTCGCGACCGGGTCGTGAGAAAGACCTTCAACAAATATCACAACGGAGCGAATTTTGAAACCGAAATGTGCGACGCTTCTGATGGAATGGGAAGCAGGGAAGAGGGGGATTGACAATTGATAACGCAGTGCGTTATAAGTAGTGGGGTATGGAAAACAAAGGGAGGGACCGAGAAATGAGCAAGAAAGACAAAGGAGAAGCGAAGATGGGGATTTCTAACAGGATTCGGGGGGGCCTTGAGGACTCCTGGCGTTCGCTGAGCAAAATCGAAGCCGAGGGGGAGAAGCTCGTAAAAGGGCTGGCTGGGACGCTGGAGAAACACGGGATCGACGCGAGCACGAAGGCGATCGAGGATCTTAGTCGAGATGCCCGGGCCTTTGTGAACCAGCTGAACCAATCGATCGAGGAGAGTGCAGAAAAGGTCCTCGAGGGGTTGAATGTTCCCACAAGAGAGGAGCTTGATTCCATGGCGAAGCAGCTCCGGGGAAATCTGGAAGAACAGGTCCGAAAGGGGATCGGGCGACTTAACTTGGCCACGCGCAAGGAACTGGAGACGGTTGCCAAGGACCTGAAGAAGCTTCAGAAGGATATTATCAATCTGCGCAAGGCGGGCGTACCGAAGAGCCCGAAGGCTGCCCCGAAGAAGACCAAGGCTGCTCCGAAGAAGAAGCCGGCTACTCGGAAGAAAGCGGCTAAGAAGTAAAATTGGCTGTTAGCCATTAGCCGTCAGCTATTAGCTCCCAGCCATAGCCCAACCAGGACTGTCTTGCTCTCGTCCTCGAACGGAGGGGAGGGGTGGGCTAAAAGCTAACAGCTTGTCGGGCACGGGCACGCACACGCACACGCACACGGGCACGAAAGGGATCTGGGCATCTAGGGAAGGATTTCCTTAAACGGCTGCGGGATGAAGGTCAGGAGGAATACGATCAGGCCGATCCAGCCCAGGAGCTTTCTCCCTGGGTCCAGCGGGACGGAGATGTCCCGGGTGGGTGGGTGATCGAGCCGGAGGAAACACATGAGGACGGCCCAGACCACCCACACGGTGGTGCTGGGCACCATATTCCCAAAGACCCCCACGAGTCCTAGGAACACCGCGAAGGACCTCAACAGAGGACTTCCCTGGGTCGAAAAGGCCAAGCGCACAGCCACCCAGCAGAATGCGAACGCCCACAGCCAGCCCATCGGGTTGATTTCGGCGAAGACTCCGTGGACGCCCCACAGCAAAATGGCGATGAACACGCTTCGAGAAACTATGCGATGGCGGGGCCCGAGGATCCCGTAGGTTACATGCCCCCCGTCGAGCTGACCCATGGGAAGCAGGTTGAGGGAGGTCAGGAAGAACCCGAGCCAGCCTGCGAAGGCAACCGGATGAAGGAGAACCGTCTGCGATTCCCCCAGAGGGCCGAAGACCCACCTTGTGAGCGCCATGAAGAGCAGAGAATCACCCAGTTCGATGCCCCCTCGGGTAGAGCCGGCCTCGATTACCTCCGAGAGGTTCAGGCCGATCAGGGTGGCGGGTACGGCCACCAGGAGGCCTGCCAGGGGGCCCGCGATGCCGATGTCGAACAGGATCCTGCGGTCCCGGATCACGGCGCGCATCCGGATGACGGCGCCCATGGTCCCGATAATCGTTGGGACCGGGATGAAGTAGGGCAGACTGGCCGGCACCCCATAGTGGCGTGAGGTGAAATAGTGGCCCATTTCGTGGGCCAAGAGGATTCCGAGGAGAGCGGCCGAGAACGGGACGCCGGTGAGCACGCTCTCAAGGGAAGTGAACGCCTCCGCTCCCCTTGCCTGTAAGGCCCCCGCGATGATCGTGGAAAACACCGTCGCAAGAAAGAGCAGCACGTTCGTGCGGAGTCTTGGAGGCCGGGAGGGCATATCGCTCATCCCGGTGCCTGGCGATCTGTCATCACGTGGGGGTGAAGGATCTGGTTTCATGATCTCCCGTCGCCCGTGGGGACCCTCTCGAGAACCACAGGATCCCCTTCTCGTAGGCCCAGGGCACGGTCGGCCCGGGCCTGATTGCAGGCGACCTCCAGGTACCCCATGCTGTTGACGAGAGACAGCGCCTCTCCCTCGGGAGTCGATTCATAGGATGTTGAGATCCCCGCAATCTTCTTGGATGCTGTGTGCACGGTGAAGGAAGCTCCCCGTGCCCATCGGGAGACGACCTTGTCGGTCAGGTTGGTAATGCAGTTGCCGAAGCGGTCGATCCACACGACCTGGCCTCTCAATGTCCCGGTCTCCTCATGATGCGCGGGCAAGGAGAGGCTCGACGGATCCGCAGCGGCCGGACCGAACGCGTCCGGGGGGGTGCCTGCAGCCAGGTGCGCAGCAACCGGTGCGAAAACGTCCCTGCCGTGAAAGGTGTTGCTTACAGGGTGCAGGAAGAGCTCTCGTCTTTCCAGCCTCCAGGCCCCCTGCAACGGGAGGTCAGCCATGAGGAGGCCGAACATGCCGTTGTCGGGCCCTACGTAGAACCGGTCGTCGATCTTGAGCAGCAGCGGGGTTCTCTGTCCCCCGACTCCCGGATCAACGACCGCCACGTGGACGGTTCCCGGCGGGAACCGCGGGCACGCTTCCCGAAGAAGGTAAGCTGCCGGAAGGATCCGGTGGGCAGGCAGCTCGTGTGTGATGTCGACGATCCGTACGTGCGGATGGATCGAGAGGATTACGCCCTTCATCGATCCGACGTAGGCATCCTGGAGTCCGAAATCCGTGGTCAACGTGATGATCGCCGGGGCCGGTTCCACTCGATCCATCAGAACCCCTCCAGGGGACAGCCCGGACATTTGGGTCGGGGGCGGCAGAAATCCTTTCCCACGTTCACCAGGAGCGCGTGGAACTCATTGAAGAGTTGTACGTCCTCCGGCAGGTGATCCGTGACCCACTGCTGGGCCTCGGCATAGGAAGTCTCCTCCGGAAGCAATTCGTGCCGTGACAGAATGCGTATGGTGTACGTGTCGATCACGAAGACGGGTCGCCCGGCTGCATACAAGAGGATGCTGTCCGCTGTCTCCGGGCCGATCCCGGAGAGGGCGAGCAATTCCTCCCTGAGGGTCTCCGTGGGCAGGTCGAACAATGCTTCGATCCGGCACTCGAACCGGTCGGAGAGCATGCCGAGCAAATTTCGAAGCCTCTTCCCTTTCTGCCGGTAATACCCGGAAGGCCGGATCGCTTCGGCGAGCGTCTCCTCCGGGAGGTGGAAGAGGGCCTCGGGTGTCAGCGGTCCGAGTTGTTTCAGGTTTGCGATCGCCTTCTCCACGTTTCTCCAGGCCGTGTTCTGGGTCAGGATGGCGCCGACTAGGACCTCGAAGGGGGTCTCTGCAGGCCACCACTCCCTTGGCCCGTAGTGATCGAAGAGGATCCGGTAGATGTCGAGCAGCTTGTCGTTCATGCCTGTTCGGACTCTTCGGGACGGGCGGCAAGCCTTTCCAGCACGGCCACCGCGAGGAGGGGCAGGTTCAGCTCATGGTGCCCGATCAACTGATAGCCTCGTCCCCCCATCCGCACAGGCCTGTCGACGACGTTGACCGAAGGGCGGTAATGCTTGATGAAGTCCATGTCGACCGTGGTGAATGCCTCGATCCTGTTCCCCTGATTGCGGGCCAGGTTCAGGGCCTTCATGAAGACCTCGGGCAGCACGACCGCCGATCCGACATTCAGGTATGCGCCCCCCTCCAGGCGTGCAATTTGCGAGGCGAGCCGATGAAAATCCCGGAGGGATGCCTCCCCGATGGCAGCTCCGTCTGCGAGGGGATGCATATGGATGATATCGGTCCCGATCGCCACATGGACCGTAACCGGCAGGCCTCTTCGGTGTGCCTGACAGAGAAGGCTCAGGTCCGCGTAAGGGGGATCGCTCTCGGCGAGACGCTGCGCCACGGCCTCGCCGAACCCCTTACCCTCCTTGCTCCCCTCGGAAAGGGCCTGGTTGATCAGCCCGGCGGTCTCTTCGGCCACGCCGAACATCCCTTCGTCCAGGGCCGGGCCCACATCCTCGGATGTCTTGCCCCAGAGGGCGATTTCCGCGTCGTGGATGACCCCGGCCCCGTTCATGACGAGTCCCGTGATGATTCCCCTTTCCATCCAGGAAACCAGCACCGGGGCGAGTCCGACCTTGATGACGTGCGCGCCCATCCCCACGATGATCGGCTTCTGTTCCCTCGCTGCCTTTGCGATCCGCTCGGCCACTTCCCGGAGGTCCCGGCCGGCCAGAAGCCCGGGCAAGGCATCCAGGAAATCCCGAACTTGCATGCCCGATGTCAGGGGAGAGGCGAAGTCCTCCACCGATACCTTGGAGAAGCGGTCCTTCACCGAAAGGGTCCGTAGCTCTGACGGGTCAGGTTTCTTCTTGCTCATATCTTGCTCTCGTCTTCTTCTCCCGGATTGGGTTCGTTCAGGGATGGGAAGAGGGCCCACTCGATCCATTCACACAGAAGATGCTCCACGAGGAGAAGGGTTTCCTGTATGCGGGGCGTCTGGTCGGAGACGGACACACAAATCGTGAAATCCGCCAGCTCCCTTGCACGTCCACCGCCGCCCCCGGCCAGGGCCAGCGTTCGGATCCCCATCGCCTTTGCCTGTCGGAGCCCTTCCAGCACGTTTTCAGAGTTTCCGCTCGTGGTGATGGCCAGAAGGAGGTCTTCGCTCTTTCCCAGCGCTTCGATCTGGCGCGAGAACACGTAGCGGAAGTCTGAATCGTTTCCGATGGATGTCAAGGTGGAGGTGTCGGTCGTCAGGGCGATCGCGGGCAGGGCAGGGCGATCCACCCGATAGCGGTTCACGAATTCGGCCGCCAGGTGTTGTGCGTCCGCTGCACTTCCCCCGTTGCCGATGATCAACAGCTTTCCCCCTTTCCGAAGAACGCGGACGACCTCGTCAAAGGCCTCGGTCAGCGTGTCCAGGTGCTCGGCAAAGAACCTCTCCTGGGTCTCGAGCGACTCCTGAACGCTCGCTTGAATTCTCCGGATGCTCTCCGGGTCTCTTTTTGCCATGGATCGGTCCCTTTCCGTCACAAACCCTTTCACAGGGGGAGGCCCTGACGTTCGTGCAAGAAACTCGCTTTTCGCATTGACAATTCCGGGTCCTTTTCCTTAAATGGCCACCATGTGACGCGGCCAGGCAACAGGGAGAAAAAAGGAGAACCCATGTCGGAACACGTATCGGAAGTCACGGATGCCAACTTCGAGCAAGAAATCCTGGAGTGCCCCTTGCCGGCCCTGGTGGATTTCTGGGCTGCCTGGTGTGGGCCTTGCCGGATCATAGGTCCAATCGTAGAGGAGATTGCCGAAGAGTACAAGGATCGGGCAAGAGTGGCCAAGATGAACGTGGACGATAACGTCAACACGCCGGCCCGGTACGGAGTTCGGGGGATTCCGGCGCTGTTGCTCTTCAAGAACGGTGAACTCGTCGACCAGATCATCGGTGCCGTCCCCAAGGCGCAAGTGGTGAACCTGCTCG
>RCNC010001820.1_pt1 | contig 14381 bp, 12 predicted proteins | sample 2041301 | NCBI WGS metagenome assembly RCNC01 (sample SAMN09708231, study PRJNA481090) | Marine sediment metagenome, whole genome shotgun sequencing project. | biome: marine sediment; feature: ocean; material: sediment; isolation source: Sewage treatment plant 13A marine sediment (STP13A) ... | reverse complement strand
GCCAGATCCATTTCAAAAAGACGTTCCTTGTCGGCTTCATACGTAGCCCTTTCCATGCTGTGCCAGTAGAGCTTGCTTCCATCGGGAGAGAAGAAAGGCACTCGGTCGTAACCGGGCATCCCTTCGGTCAGGTTGCTGGTAAGTCCGCTTTCCAGATCGTAAAGGTAGATATCTGAATCGGTGCTGAAGGAATATTCCACACCGCCCATTTTCTTGCAGGTATAGGCAATGCCACGGCTGTCGGGGGTCCAGGCCAATTCCTCCAGTCCACCGAAGGGTTTCATGGGAGAGTCAAAGGCCTCGCCTGGCATCAGGTCAGTTCCACCGGAGAATGTTCCGTCGAAATCAGCTATGAACACATGGCTGTAAGCGCCGTCTTCCCAGGTGTCCCAGTGACGATACATAAGGTCATTGATGACGCGTCCATCCGTCTTCTGCAGGTCGGGGTGGAGATCCTGAGTAGTCTTGTCCACCTGAACTTCCTGTGTATACAGGACCTTTGTTCCGTCAGGAGAAAAAACCAGTCCAGTGATGCCTCCCTCCACATCGGATATAAGAGTTTTCCCGGAGCCATCTACTCCCATAAGCCATGCCTGGAGGCTGCCGGAAGCTGAACTGATATATATAATCTGCTCTCCATCGGGATGCCAGATGGCATTGAATTCATTCTGGGGTGTTTCGGTAAGTTGAACTTTTTCCGACCCATCGCTATTCATCACAAATAGTTCGCGATTACTCCGGTTTTGCTCAATGCTGTAGTAACTTACTCCATAAAGGATAAGTTGTCCGTCGGGCGATACCTGCACATCACCCAGGCGGCCGAAGGACCACAGGACTTCAGGGCTCATGATATCGGAACTCAGTGTTAACAGGTTTTTTCCAATGAGCGGCGATTCAGTCTCCTGCTGGACATTTACCTGGCATGCGCTTAATAATCCAAGGATTGAAAGAAAAAGAACAGTTTTTTTCATGATCTATACGTTTTTTCAGAGCGATAAATGTATGAAGAATTGATGTGAGTACATTACTCCTGGAGCATCAAATCAATGAGCCGTGACAATGTCCTTGAACAGGTCGACCTTTGCCGGTTCGGCAAGTAAACGCTCCCAGGACCATATGACTACTCCGGATGAAGGAGCTTCCAGAGCTGCTTCAAGGGTCTGCCTGAACTCCTCAAGGTCAAATTCTGTTTCCAGGTAGGCCTTCCCCACCTGGATGCTAGGCAGGATCGTTCCTCCTGTTTGCATATAGATATCTTCCACGATGTGATGTACCCAGGATGGTGCTTGTTTGACCATATGAGCGTAGGTCATGGGAGAGAGGTAGTCGCTAAATTCTGAAAGTGCCTTAATATCCTGTCCGGCCACCTTTTGAATTGCTCCATTGAAATCCTCTTTAGCCCAGGGAACCAGGTGGATATTAACCAGGATATCGGGCTTCTCTTCCCTGGCTGCTTCTGCAATTTCTTTTGCCATGGAAGTGATCAGATGGCAACGCCAGGCGGTCCACGCATCCCCATACTCATTCAGAATCCAGTCGGACTGCTCCGGGATACCGCTTAACTCATCTGGTATACTAATCCCGGTTTCAGTCTGGAAATGATTCAGACAAACTGAGTCGAAACAGGAGACAGGAAGAGAAGCCGGGTCCCGGTCGGGATATACCTTCTCCCAGTATACAAAATGACGGATAAAGTCGATGCTGATTCCGTCGGGTTGATGGTCACGGACAATACTTCGGGCATGTGCTACGACCTGCTGCCGGTATGCCTCCCGGGAAGGGCAGACAAATTCAACCCACTCCTCTGCAGCCACTTCTCCATTCCGGTTTATGGCTGCTATATCAGGCTCTTCGGATAGAGCTTCGGGATTAAAAAAGACCGGGAAAATCACAAAGGTGGAGATCTGATGATCCATGGCCTCTTTCATAAATTCCGGATCAGATATTAGGTCCTGGCTGCAAAATCCTGTATTAATGCCCAGTTGGTTCCATTGTTCGAACAGCAGCGGATAGGGTCCACTGTGTTCGTAGATTTTGGCTCCGATTATTGTGTGTTGTGTATCTGGAGAACAGCCTTTAAACACAAGCAGGAAGATGAACAGGAGGGAGAAGAAATATTTCATCATAGTAACTATATTGTAGTCTTTAAATATAGTGCATAACTTTCAGATTCTGTGATCCGGAAACAGGCTTTAATACCAATTTTGCCAGTACTGCCGCCAGCTACTCCGGATCATCCCCGGTTTTTCCAATAAACTGCTTTCCCTGGCCCCGCGCTTCCTGCCCATGAATCTGGTACTATCATCGCTTCGGAAGATTCAGGAGCGTATTAGAAAAGAGGAGAGGGCCTAGACTCCCATCTTTCAACAAGTTGCATCCTTTCTGTTTTTCCCTTACATTTAACTACGAACCTAAAATCTGATGTATGAAACGATTCGCTTTCCTCCCAATAATTTTGGTATTTGGATTTGCCCTTCAGGCCCAGGAAAGGGGGACCAAGGATATACTGTCATTATCAGGCCGCTATGGCCTGCCAAAGGAATATAAAGAGGTTTATGAGGGGAAGGCTACCGAGATAGGTATGCTGAATACTTTGACTGCTGGTTTCAAGCTGGCGCCCAAAACCATGTTTGCTATCAATTTGAACCATTTCTATTTCAATGTCAAGGATGAGGCTGAGATGCCCGAGGATGTTGCCAGTCCCATCGTAGTCAATGGATTGATTCTTAGAGTCGGAATCATTCAAGAGTTCAATAATGGGGGGAAACTACAACTGTTGATTGCTCCCAGACTGATGTCGGATTTTCAGAACCTGGACGGAAACAGTTTCCAGATAGGAGGGGTGGCCTCCTATCAGAATAATCTCAGTGAGCATTTGAATATGGGTTTTGGCGCCATGTTTAATCAGGAATTATACGGGCCTTACCTGGTTCCTCTTGTTCTGCTCGACTGGCAGGCATCGGAACGCTGGTACATTGAGGGCATGATACCTATTACCCTGAAGGTACACTACAGGGTCAATGAGGGACTGGATGTGGGCTTCAACCACTTTGGGCTGACTTCAACCTTCTACCTGGGAAATGAGAATTATGCAGGTGATTATATGGAACGGCAGAGCATCGATCTTTCCCTTTTTGCCAGGCAGCGGCTTTACAAAAACTTCTTTATTGAAGGAATGGTGGGGCGAACGTTTGGAAGAAGTTACACGCAGTATGCGGGTGACCAGAAAATCAGCTTTGCAATACCACTGGTGACCTTCGGGGACTCCCGGACTGCTAAGAATGTGACCTTCAAAGACGGTATGATTTTCACCGTGAAACTAATCTTCAATATGAAGGTGCCTGAGTGATCATGAAAGCTCTTTTCCCGGGGAGTCTAAGCTCAGAATGATTAACTTAAGGATTGATAAATGTACAGATCTCTTCTGATTATAATTGGCTTTGTTTTTCTTGGAAACCTGGTGGCACAGGATCCCCTGGAGCTGAAGTGGACCGTGGTCTACGAGGACGAAGATACTCCAGGGAATCTGCTTATAGCGGAAGCAACTGTACCGGGAGCTATTCAACTTGATATTGCAAAGAATGAGGGCTATGGTCCTTATTACTATGGAGAGAATTGGAAAGATTATCTCTGGATGGAGGACCGGGAATTCGTGTATGTAAGCAATTTTATCAAACCAAGCATGAAGGATGGAGAGCGTTTGGTATTTCGTTCTCTGGGCATAGATTACGAATTTGAGATTATTTTCAATGGAAAGAAATTGCTTAGCCAGGAGGGCATGTTTACTCCGGTGAGGCTTGACCTGACCAACTTACTTTGGGTTAATAATGAGCTCCGGATCAGGGTATTTCCCATACCAAAGAAAGATTCGGAATCGGCCGATCGCAGTCAGGCAGCAGCTTCGGTCAAACCAGCAGTCTCTTACGGTTGGGACTGGCATCCCCGCCTGGTTCCAAGTGGTATATGGGATGATACATGGCTGGAGATACTTCCCGAATCACACCTTGATGAAGTATCAGTGCAGTATACCTTGAATGAGGATATGACCAAGGCATTTATAAGAGTGGAGACTGTGGGTAAGGATCTGACAGCATGCAATATAAGCTGGAGTCTTGCGGATTCCTCCGGGAGCAAGGTTGATATGGGGTACCTGAAATCATACAATGATAAGGGAGTGCTCCTAACCGAACTTGTCAATCCGGAGTTATGGTGGCCACACGACCACGGGGAACCCTACCTGTATACCTACACCCTTGAGTTGGCGGATCAGTCTGGGAAAAAGCTGCAGACCTACAGGGGTCATCTGGGTTTTAGGATGGTGAAGCTGGTGATGAACGAAGGTGCCTGGGCAGAACCAAAGGGATTTCCAAAGACCAGGAGCGTAGCTCCCATCCAGTTGGAGATCAATGGGCTAAAGATTTTCTGCAAGGGAAGCAACTGGGTGAATCCGGAAATTTTTCCGGGGATAATAAGCAAAGAAAGGTACGAAGAGCTTCTTGATCTTGCCCTGGAGGCCAATTTTAATATGCTCAGGGTCTGGGGAGGAGGTATTGTTAATAAGGAGTCCTTTTATGATTTGTGTGACAGGAAGGGAATCCTGGTGTGGCAGGAGTTTCCACTTGCCTGCAACAACTACGAAGACGATCCCGAATACCTGAGTGTACTGAAGCAGGAAGCAGAATCGATTGTCAAACGAATTCGAAATCATCCTTCCCTGGCCATGTGGTCTGGGGGCAATGAGCTTTTTAATTCATGGAGCGGGATGACAGATCAATCATTTGCTATAAGATTGCTGAATGCCCTATGCCTTGAGCTGGACCCTTATACCCCCTTTATTAGTACCTCCCCATTGATGGGAATGGGACACGGGCATTATGTGTTTCGTGACCAGGAGACAGGAGATGAGGTCTACGAGACCATGATGCGTGCTCATAATACTGCCTATACCGAATTTGGAATGCCTGGTCCTTCACCAGTGGAGATACTGGAGACCATTATTCCCGAGGAGGAGCTTTGGCCCCCACAAGCTGGCACTTCCTGGGAGAGCCACCATGCCTACAATGCCTGGGTGGGTGATACATGGCTGATGAAGGATATGATCGAGGATTATTTTGGACGTGCGACCAATCTTGAGGAGCTTGTGGAGATGGGGCAGTTGCTTCAAAGTGAAGGTTATAAAGCCATTTATGAAGAGGCCAGGCGACAAAAGCCTTACTGCTCCATGGCCCTGAACTGGTGTTACAATGAGCCCTGGCCCACAGCGGCCAATAACAGCATTATTAACTGGCCCAACTTGCCCAAGCCAGCTTTCTACGCAGTCCGGGATGCCTGCAGACCTGTTCTTGCAAGTGCTCGAAACTACAAGTTGACATGGAGGCGGGAAGAGCCGTTCTCAACTCAGCTTTGGATACTGAATGATCGCTACCAGACCCTTGAATCTGGTGTGGTAAAAGCTACCCTGATGGCCGGGGAAAAGGTTCTGGATCTGGGTAGCTGGGAGTTTGGGCGTGTAGATTCCAATTCCAACCTGGAAGGGCCCGTATTGAAAACTGTACTACCACGTTGGAAATCAGATGGTTTCATTCTTCATCTGGAGGTGGTTGGGCACCCTGAATACAGATCCGAATACATGTTTTTATTTTCTGATTAGTACTTAGGTATTAAAAGCGTTCCTAAGTTTCCCCGTGCATGGGATAGCTGAAAATGGGATCGGTCTTCATGGCTTTCTCTTTGATGGCCGCAATCTCATCTTTATCCATGGGTTTGAATTTTGTGGCCAGACCAAGGGCCATGGAAAAGAGGTCTTCATGACCGGGAGGAATGGCAGCAGTGACCGGATGTGAAAGGGTAAACCTGAGTCCCGCGCGGGCCTGCTCCTTGTCGGTCAGTGGTTTATACCAGGTTTTGTCAATGTTTCGCTCTTCATCTTCTTCCCATTTTCTCCAGGCCATTGCTTTCAGTGCAAGGATTCCCATTCCTCTTTTCTGTGCTTCTTCCATAACCTGCGGGCCAAAATTCCCATTGTACCAGGCGGCATAGTTGACGGGGAAGAGAATGGTATCAAAATCAAAACCCTTCATCAGGGCCAGGGCTGCCTCCACCGAATGGGCTGAAAATCCCAGGTATTTCACCTTGCCTTCATCGCGTGCTTCTACAAAAGTCTCCATGGCACCACCCTTTCCAAATATAGTATCCACATCCTCCAGAGTGGTGACTGCATGCAACTGATAGAGATCGAAGTGGTCGGTATGAAGGTATTTTAGTGACTGCTCCAGCTCCCGGCGGGATCCGTCTTTTTTTCGTTCACCGGTTTTGCAAGCCAGGAAAACATCTTTCCGGTAAGGTTTCAGGGCGGGACCCAGCATCTCCTCAGCATTGCCATAGGAAGGAGCTACATCAAAATAGTTAATACCATAATCAATGGCCTCCTTGACACGGCTGGCTGCCTGTTCCGTGGTAGCTTTGTCAACAACAATGCCTCCGAATCCAATCATTGACAACATTTCACCTGTTTTTCCCAGGGCCCGTTTTTCAATTTTCCCCTTAGCTGTTTCACGGATAATTGCTGATAAATTGGCGGGGAACATACTGATCAGGGGTACGGACATAGCTGAAGTTTCAATGAATTTTCTTCTTTTCATGGCTTGTGGTTTTAAGCCAAGTTAAGAAATCACTTTCTTTAAGTCAAATTATTCTACCGTCGCTTCAACTTGTGATGCCCGCTCAAGGGTAGAATAGAAATCGGTCATGATAGCATCTGCGTTAAAGTTTTCCCAGATGGTAATCATCCTGCTGTTTCCGGCTTGTTCAACCCAATTGTTGTCCACGTAATGGGGAGATGGAATCTCAGAAGCTTCGGCCCAGGAGGGATCTTTGACAATGGCCACTGCTGCCATATCAAAAAGCGACCTGAAACACCCATCCTCCAGGTCGGTAATGTGCCTGAACAGATCTACTGAATAGTCGCCAAAGCAAGTAAATGTACCCCCATGCCTTCCGGTAACTGCCTCATCGACAACAGGGCCCATGCCCGGCATGCGAATGTAGATATTTTGCCGTTTTGCCTTTACGGCTGCTGTTCCGGAGCTTTCGCCATAACGAACTGTTACCATCTCAAAGGGTACATCTGTTTTAAGGATGTAGTTCATGGATGCAATATCGTTATCCAGGTTGTATTCGCCCGGAGCGGGATAGTTGGCACCCAGCCAGACAATCCGAATTTTCTTGGCAATGGCAGGTTCCTTTTCCAGGGCCAATGCCACATTGGTCAACTTCCCCACGGGCAGCAAGACCAGGGTTTCTTTCCGTTTCTTCATGGCTTCCTGAATGATGAAATCTACTGCCTCTGATCCATCGAACTCATCCTGCTTAAGCTGAGCTCTTATCTCTTCGAAATCGCCATTGGCACCTTTGATCACCCTTACTTTATCTTTCCATCCTACCAGATCCACAACTCGCTGGGCCTCTTTCATATGCTCATCAATCTCTCCACCATTATAGGTGGCGTTGGTGGTAATGCCCAGTATATTGAAACTCTGATCATTGAGCAGGAGGTAGGCCAGTGCATGCTGGTCGTCCAGTTCGTTATTGGCATCGGTATCGAAGATCACAGGAATGCCTGCTTCAGATGAATCAGACATCTCGCTTTTACTGCTATTGCAAGCAGTGATCAGAAAAAGAGTGAACAGGGTAGTCAGGAGGTAAATGGAGTTTTTCATAGTATTGTAATATCGGTTTATAATTAGTCGCTTCGGGCGGTGAATTTACGAAATAGGATCCAAATAAGAAGAAGGTGAAACAGGAATGTTATTCCAGCATAGAGCCAGAAAGCACCCTGGGAACCTGAATGAAGGGCACGGCTGGCCCAGAAGAGAGGAGAGTATGCTCCGCTCCAGTTGTAGGGTGCAGGCAGAGCAAAATCAAGTAAGGGTCCTATCAACAGGATTCCAAATCCCTTGGAGATAGCCATCCCCATAACTTTGTTATCGGCAAAGGCCCCCAGCACAAGCAGCAGTATCAGGGATTGGCTCGAGATCAAAACAGACACCACAATCACCTGCAGGATATTCAGGGTGCCTGTGAGCCCAAGAAGGAGCAGGAAAAGGATGATAAAAACAAAGCTAAGGAAAAGGGGGATGCCCATTCTTAGTTTCAGGTAACCGGATTTGCCGGTGGGAGTGACCGAAATGGCAGTGATGATTCCCCCATCTCGTTCATCCAGCAGGATAAATCCGTAGACCATCCCCATCATCATGGGGATTAGCATCAGAAAGAATGTTCCGGCCTGCCAGTAATAGGGGGAAATATCTACGCTCCACTGTTTCATCACCAGAGCTTCCAGGAAGGGAAAGAGGAGATGCATCAGAGCCCAGAGAATAAATGGAACCAGCAGGCTGAGGATCAGCATGGGATCACCTTTCAGTAGTTTATAGTCGTATGGGATGGCGCGCCAGTTCACTGGAAATTATTTATAAACAAGATATCGTGTGACCCGCCGGATGGCATATCTGTAGGCTATGTATCCCCAGACTACCAGCAGAACAATATCTAAAAGAATCCTCCAAACGGGTAGCGGATTCAAGGCGCCCAACATCAAATCCAGTGAGGCCACATAGGGCAGAATCAGGAAGATGGGATGTTGTTCCAGCAGCATATAAGGGAGTACAGGGAGGATTAATAGCATGGTGACACCCATCAGGAGACCAAAATATTGATTGATGGTATCGATTCGTGCAGCAAGTCCCAGGCCCAATAGCACAAAAGTGCCCGCGGTGAATGCAATTGTTGCCAGTAGGAGTGGGGTGTATGCGCTGAAGTGCCATACGGGCAAATAGACCAGTATGCTCATGCTTATGGCAATCAGTGAAAGGGAGAGGGTTTTAGACCAGATATATTGAGAAGGTTCCAGGGGAGTCACAAATAGACTCTGGATCACAGCCTGCTGTTTCTCAAGCAAGACCAGCGCCCCAATAAAAATAACCCCCAGCATGGTGGTGTCGGAGAGGATCAGGATCAGGCTTACCAGCATCCGGTTTTTTTCCGGAAGACTTAAAAGGACGGTGACATAGATAGCTGTGAATACAAAATAGACCAGCCAGAAGCCCTGGCGCCATTGAAGTATGATCTCTTTTTTTAGCAGCTCCTTCATCTTCCAGGCCGGGTTATTGCTTAAGCTGTTGACCGGTGACCTTGATAAAGATATCCTCCAGCGAGGCTTCCTGGGTATGGATGGTCAGGATCTCCTGGTTCTCTAATATCTCGTTAAACGTTGGATTGAAAGCCAGCTGATTTATGGGGAACTCATCAGAAAGAGTCATCCCATTCTCCATATATTCCAGTTTTACAGTTTTCTTTCCGTGCTTAAGCCGAAGTTCCTGGGTGGTGTCAATCACAGGAAGCGTACCTTCCACCATAAAGGCCAGTCGGTTGCAGAGCTCACCTGCATCGTCCATATGGTGGGTGGTAAGGAAGATGGTAACACCCTGCTGCTTTAGATCCAGGATGATATTCTTCATGATACGGGCATTGCCTGGATCGAGACCGGCAGTGGGCTCATCCAGGAACAGCAGTTTGGGTTGGTTCAGCAGAGAGCGGATAAAACTGAGCCTCATCTTCATTCCCTTTGAGAATGCCTCCACACGTGTATCCCGGTCACCTTCCAGCTGAACCATCTTCAGGAGTTCTTCCGGATCACGGGTTTTTGATTTAAAAAAGGAGCCAAACAATTGCAGGTTTTCCAGGGCAGTCAGCTTCAGATAGAGGTTGGGGAACTCAAAGGCAACCCCAACCTTCTCATAAAAGGAACGCTCCATTTTTGAGAGATCAGTTCCATTGATATGCACTGAGCCTCCAAAACCTTTTAGCAATCCGTTCAAGACCTTTTGAGTGGTACTTTTCCCTGCTCCCGAGGGACCCAGGAAACCGAAAATCTCTCCCTCTTTGATCTCAAAACTTATATCTTTTAATACTTGCTTTTCGGCACCCGGGTAGCTGTAGGTAAGGTTTTGAACCTGTATCATGGGGTGTAAAGCTAATGCTGGTGGAAAGCGTCTGAGATAAAGGAGAGCACCTCCGGCAGGGACTCTCGCCAATATGTCCAGGTATGGCCCCCATTGCGGATCCGAAACTCATGTGGGATCTCCTTTTTGCGCATGGCAATATGGGCCAGGGAATTCCCTTCATACAGGAAATCATCATCTCCACAATCGATATACCACCGAACCAATTTGGTCTGATTGTCAGGCATATCATTGATCAGCTCCACGGCACTGTGACGCTTATACCAGGTCTCCATCTCCTCCTTGCTTCCCTGCTCCGTACCACGCCTTTTCAACTGCTGCTCCATATCTTCCAGGCTCAGTGGTCCGCAGTAGGCGCTGAGGGGACAGGCTGAGGAGAACAGCTCAGGATGGTGCAGGGCATACATGAAGGTGCCGCCTCCGCCCATTGAGAGTCCGGAGATGGCCCGGAATCTTTTCTCACCTTTGATTCTATAGGTCGATTCCACGTAGGGCATAAATTCTTCGAAAAAGAAGTCCTCGTACCTCCATTCATTCAGCATGTCATTGAAATAGCCACGCTTCCCACTGTTCCCGTCCGGCATGACGATAATCATTGGCGTGGCAGAACCTTCCAATATGGCTTTATCGGCAATATGCAATACCTCTCCGAACTGCACCCATCCGGTCTGATCGTCGCCGGCGCCATGCAGCAGGTAAAGTACGGGGTAGCTTCGCTCTGATGATTCGTAGTCGGGGGGCAGATAAATGGCGTATTTGCGCTCCATATTCAGGATTTTACTCTCCATTGTGAGCTCGTCGTGTACTTTCCCAGTCTGTGCATTCAGGTTGATGGCCGTGATTATAAGGGCCATAAGAAAGGCAGCTTTTCTGATCATGATGGTGTAGTTAAATGAGTTTATACGTTCACCCATAAAGGTAAAATCTAAAATCATTTACACGATCCTACTTTACTTTTTTTTACTTCCAGTCGTAGGGGGTCACCTGGTAGACGTAGTAGTTCAGCCAGTTGGAGAAGAGTAGACTGGCATGAGCACGCCAGCGTATTACAGGATCCTTTAAGGGATCATCGTCAGGAAAGTAGTTCTCAGGTACCGCTGTATCAATCCCTTTGGCGCGGTCTCTTTCAAATTCGTCTCTCAGGGTGAGGGGATTGTACTCCAGGTGTCCGGAAATAAAGATCTGGCGGTTATCTTTTGACAGGACAATATTGGATCCAACTTCGGATGACCATGCAAGGGGGATCAGATCAGGATGCTTCTTAATATCCTCCAGCCGATTCTCGGTATACCTGGAGTGGGGGGCCGGGAACAGGTCATCGAATCCACGAACCAGGTGGTGTTTCCGGTCGGTGATATGGTGATCAAATATCCCGAATATCTTAGATGGAAGGGGATATTTCTTAATGCCATAGTGATAGTAGAGTCCCGCCTGCGCTCCCCAGCAGATATGCATCGTGCTGCTTACATTAGTCTTGCTCCATTCCAGGACCTCGCACAGGGCCTTCCAGTAATCAACCTCTTCAAACTCGATGAGCTCCACCGGGGCGCCCGTGATGATCAGTCCATCGTATTTTTGATCACGGATCTGATCAAAGGTTTTGTAAAATACCTCCATATGCTCCCGGGGGGTGTTTTTTGACAAATGCTCATCCATATAGAGCAAATCCAGCTCCACCTGCAGGGGTGTGTTGGCAAGTGACCTCAGTAGATCTGTTTCAGTAACCATCTTAACCGGCATCAGGTTCAACAGGGCAACACGTAATGGCCGGATGTCCTGTTGAAGAGCCTGGTTCTCCTCCATGATAAAGATATTCTCCTTTTTCAGCTCCTTGATGGCCGGAAGGTTTGTGGGTACGTTAATGGGCATGGCGGTTTATTTAAAAGTATAACTTAAACGGATCGCTTTTGTTTGCAAAATTAAGAGATTACTTGACTTTACCTATGCTGTTGTCGTAACTTGAATCATTAATTAAGGCAGCCATGAAACTGACCGCTATTGCCCTCTTTCTCCTGATCTTTCAAACTGTGGTGTCGCAGGAGAGGATTGTGGAGGAGTTCCCTGAAGTCTTTGTCAGGGCAGCAGAGGAACAAAAGAGTGTTATTTTCATCTTCGACCATCCGAATTGCGGGTGGTGCGTGGTGTTTGACAACTATCATGCATCGCCTGAAGTAAAAGAAATTCTGGATCCGGAATATCTGATTCATAAGATTGATATATCGGATTCTGACTCGGCAATGAGTCTATTTGAACACTACAATTTTCGAGGTGTACCTACCTGGATGATTTATAGTTCAAATAAGGAATTATTCACTGATGGGTATTATGAAAATGGATTTTATGAGGGTTACCCGGATGGGCCTGAAGGTTCAGCTATGTACCAGGACGCCATCAGCAAAACTTCCAGACACATAAAGAAAAAACAACTTCGCTTACTGGGTGAAAAACTGGAGTACTTTGGTAAAGAGTAGAACAGGTGGGTTCTAACTGGTGCCAAACCTAAGATGAAAAACGCTTCCTTCTCCGGGAATGGAGTGTACCCTGATATGTCCTCCGTGCAATTGCATTACATGTTGAGAGAAGCTGAGTCCGATGCCGGTTCCCGATTCTTTGGTGGAGAAGAATGGGATGAAGATGCTCTCAAGCTGCTCTTCCGGAATACCTGCTCCGCTGTCGCTCACTGATATTACCGTCGCATGATCACTTTTAGAAGCAGAAAGGGTAATGGTTTTGGAAGTCCGCTCTTTAACGGCCTCCATGGCATTCTTTACCAGGTTGATCATCACTTGTTCGATCATTCTTTCGTCCATAAGGAGTTCAAGTCCCTTGTTGGCCTGGCCAAGCTTCAGATGAATCTTTAGCTGTTCTGCTTCCTCTTTGAAAAGCCCAATGATCCTTTGGAGAAGTGGGGCTATCTCCGTTGCTTCCGGCTTGAACTCTGGAGTTCTGTAAAGGTTGGTATAGGCATCCAGGAAAACAGAGAGTCCTGAAGCACGCCGGTGGATGGTATCGAGTCCGGTTTTGATATCTGCGGCTTCTTTTTCGCTAAGACGTTCAAGAGGGACCATTTCCCCTTCGGGCTGGAGTCTTTCCGAGAGATTGCCAGCAATCAGCTTAATGGGACTGAGGGAGTTTAGTATTTCATGCCGCAATACCCTCAGTAATTTCTGCCATGCATCCAGTTCGTTCCGGTCTATCTCCCGGCTGATATCACGCACCGAGAGCAGGGTGATCATTTCACCTTTGAGCACAAAACCAGAGGCAAGGAAGATCAGGTGGTGCTGGCCATCCGGAAGAGATATCTTCTTTAAGGTCTCTTTGCCCGGCGAAAACTCTTTGAAAAAAGCGGGTAGATCTGGTGCTACATCTTCCAGAACATCCAGGCGATCCAAAGCAGTGATTCCGAATAGCTCCAGGAAAGCGCGGTTTATCATCCTTACTTCTCCATTTTCATTGAAGGCCACCAGGCCAAACTGCACATGGTTAACCGTCTCTTCGAAGAAGCGCTGCTCGGCTTCACGGTCGAGCCTGACCAACCTGAAATCGCTGATCAGTGCGTTGAATCCCGCATGTATGGCATTGAAGTAGGGATCTCGGTGCACTCTTGAAAATTGCATGGTTGGATCGTCGTTTACAAGGGCATTAATCAATTTTAAGAGATCCCGTCTGATTCGGGTGAGGTACCATAAGAGGGCTGCAGTCTCCACGATAAGAGCAAGCACAAACAAAGAGTTTGTCACTGGGAATTCAGGCTTCTGAAGGAAGACTCCCAGGCCTATAGCTGTAAGGACAATGGCAGCCACAAAGGCCAGAATGGACCATATGAAACGGCTAAACACCATACTTTTTCATCTTCTGGTAAAGTGTGGATCGATTGATGCCCAGTACTTTTGCAGCGGCGCTGATATTGCCCTGCTGCTCCCTCAAGGCCTGTTGAATTACTATTTTTTCATGGGCTTCCAGGTTCAGGGTGGCAGGCGATGATGATGCCATGTTGCTTTCAAGCCTGGGTGTGAATGTAAAATTGGAAATCGCCTCTTTTTCCGACAGGATCACTGCCTTCTCTATGGCATGCTCCAACTCGCGGATATTGCCTGGCCAGGGGTGCGACATAAGCTGTTCCATAGCCCTGTCTGATAACTTTAGTCCTGCTTTATGATAATGATCGCTGTACTTCCTCAGGAAGAATTCAGCCAGTATGGGAATATCTTCAAGCCTGTTTCTCAGGGGAGGAATCTCCAGTTCAATGGCATTGATCCGGTAGTAGAGATCTTCCCTGAAGGACTTCTCTTCGATCATTTTTTGCAGGGGCATATTGGTTGCTGTAATGATCCTGACATCAATAGGCTTAGGAATGGAGGA
>RCNC010001818.1_pt1 | contig 14387 bp, 9 predicted proteins | sample 2041301 | NCBI WGS metagenome assembly RCNC01 (sample SAMN09708231, study PRJNA481090) | Marine sediment metagenome, whole genome shotgun sequencing project. | biome: marine sediment; feature: ocean; material: sediment; isolation source: Sewage treatment plant 13A marine sediment (STP13A) ... | reverse complement strand
CGGGTTGTTCTTTTTTCGTCTACTTAAAATCTGTGAAACTCTTTCGATTTCTTTTTCACGACCTACAACAGGGTCTAATTTATTCTCTTCGGCCATTTGAGTGAGATCCCTGCCAAAATTGTCCAAGACCGGAGTCTTGGATTTTTTGTTTCCTTTTTGACTTGATGAAGCGCCGAAAGTACTTTCCTTACCCTCATTGGCATCATCAGAATCGCTTGGGAAAGATTCGGAAGTTGGCGAATCTACGATGTCATCATCGCTGGTAATCATAAATTTAAATTGTTCTTTTACCCCATCATAATCAACTTTAAGTTTGTGAAGTAATTTGGTAGTTGGGTCATTTTCATTTCTGAGAATACACAACAACAAATGCGCAGTGTTTATTGAAGAACTCTGAAAAAGTTTTGCTTCTAAAAAAGTTGTTTTTAAAGCACGTTCTGCCTGTCTAGTTAAATGTAGGTTCTTTTTATCTTTTTGAACACCACTTGGGTTAGGGTTAGACGGACTTAGAATTTCCACTTTTCTTCGTAAGTGGTCCAAGTCTACTTCTAACGCATCCAAAATGCTGATTGCCTTGCCATTTCCATCACGCAAAAGCCCTAGCATCAAATGTTCAGTACCAATAAAATCATGGCCCAATCGTAGTGCCTCTTCCTTGCTATAAGCAATTACATCTTTTACCCTTGGTGAAAAATTATCATCCATATATTATCCTTATCATCCATAAAATTAGTAAAACTATACCAATCTAGATCAAATACCATACCTATAATCGATAAACATGTCGTAAATGACGAAAAAAGCCCCGAATTACAAAATAATTAACATGGAAATTATCAACTAAAATAGCTATATAAAGTGTTAATAAATTCTTTTATAAAGTGTTTGATATGTGCTTTAAAAGCTATGAATTTACGTATATTGCCTTGTTTTTTTAAACAAATTAAATAGATAAAATTATAGAATGGCAGAAGGAGAAAAATTGATTCCTATTAACATAGATAAGGAAATGAAGTCTGCTTACATTGATTATTCAATGTCGGTCATTGTGTCACGTGCCTTGCCCGATGTCAGGGACGGTTTAAAACCGGTACATAGAAGGGTTCTATACGGTATGCACGAATTGGGTGTTCGTTCGAACAGTGCCCATAAAAAATCTGCACGTATTGTTGGTGAGGTTTTAGGTAAGTACCACCCACATGGCGATACTTCTGTTTATGATTCGATGGTGCGTATGGCACAGGAATGGAGTTTGAGATATATGTTGGTAGATGGGCAGGGTAACTTTGGGTCTATTGATGGCGATAGCCCAGCAGCTATGCGTTACACTGAGGCCCGTATGCGCAAGATAGCTGATGATATGTTGGCTGATATAGATAAGGATACTGTTGACCATCAGTTGAACTTTGATGATTCTTTACAAGAACCTACGGTTCTACCAACTAGAATTCCAAATTTATTGGTAAACGGAGCCTCGGGAATTGCCGTTGGTATGGCCACTAATATGCCGCCACACAATCTGTCGGAAGTTGTTGATGGCACGGTTGCTTATATAGAAAATAATGATATTGAGATTGATGAACTGATAACACATATTAAGGCTCCGGATTTCCCGACTGGTGGCATAATTTATGGGTATGATGGTGTTAAGGAAGCTTTTCATACCGGTAGGGGAAGAGTGGTAATGCGTGCCAAGGCAACTTTTGAAGAAGTACAGGGACGTGAATGTATTATTATAACCGAAATTCCTTATCAAGTCAATAAAGCAGATATGATCAAAAAAACTGCTGATTTGGTCAATGAAAAGAAAATTGAAGGTATATCTACCATTCGCGATGAATCCGATAGAAAAGGTATGCGCATCGTATACATTCTTAAAAGAGATGCCATTCCGAATATCGTCCTTAATACACTTTATAAATACACTGCATTACAATCATCATTTAGTGTTAACAATATTGCTCTAGTCAATGGTAGGCCACAAATGTTGAACGTTAAAGAGATGATCCATTATTTCGTGGAACATAGACATGAGGTTGTTGTAAGAAGAACCAAATTCGACCTTAAAAAGGCACAGGATAGGGCGCATATCCTTGAAGGTTTAATTATAGCTTCAGATAATATAGATGAGGTTATCGCCATCATTAGGGCATCTTCCAATGCGGATCAAGCAAGGGAGAACTTGATGGAACGATTTAAATTGACAGAGATTCAAGCCAAGGCCATTGTTGAAATGAGGCTTCGTCAACTTACTGGTCTTGAACAAGATAAATTACGTTCTGAGTACGAAGAGGTTATCAAAACCATTGCTGATTTAAAAGACATCTTAGACCGAAAAGATCGTAGAATGCAAATCATTAAAGATGAGCTTCTAGAAGTAAAAGATAAATATGGTGATGAAAGGCGTTCAGAAATAAACTTCGCAGGTGGTGATTTGAGTATAGAGGATATGATTCCTGATGAACAAGTAGTGATCACAATATCACATGCGGGTTATATTAAAAGAACTCCGCTGACTGAATACAAGACCCAAAATAGGGGTGGTGTTGGTCAGAAAGCATCATCGACAAGGAATGAAGATTTCTTAGAGCATTTATTTGTGGGAACCAACCATCAATATATGTTGTTCTTTACGCAAAAAGGCAAGTGTTTCTGGATGCGTGTTTATGAGATACCTGAAGGTAGTAGAACATCGAAAGGAAGAGCGATACAGAATTTGATAAACATAGAACAAGATGACAAGGTCAAGGCATTTATCTGTACACAGGATCTTAAAGATGAAGATTATGTCAATAATCACTATGTGATAATGGCCACTAAAAAGGGTACAGTTAAGAAAACTTCATTGGAACAATATTCAAGACCTCGCCAAAACGGTATTAATGCCATTGGTATTCGAGAAGATGATGAATTATTGGAGGCAAAACTAACCACGGGTACAAGCCAAATTTTCCTTGGACTAAAATCAGGAAAGGCCATTAGGTTTGAAGAAGGAAAGACGAGACCTATGGGTCGTAATGCTTCAGGGGTTCGTGGCATACGGTTGGCCGATGATAATGATGAGGTAATAGGAATGGTTTCTGTACATGATTTTGATGAAGAAATTCTTGTAGTATCTGAAAACGGATTTGGTAAGCGCTCAAGCATCGATGACTATAGAATTACGAATCGAGGAGGTAAAGGAGTTAAAACCATTTCCATTACAGAAAAGACAGGTGGTTTAGTAGCTATCAAAAATGTATCTGATTCCGATGATCTTATGATAATCAACAAATCTGGAATAGCTATTCGTATGAGCGTTGAAGACTTGCGTGTAATGGGTAGAGCTACACAGGGGGTTAAATTAATAAATATCAAAGGTAGTGATAGCATTGCGGCGGTTGCCAAAGTGATGAAAGATGACGAAGCGGTTGAAGAAGTTGACATCTTGGATATTGAGGTAGATGCAGAAGATGGCACGGCTCTTGATAATGGAAGTACGGACGAAACAAAAGAATAATCATTAAACACTAATATTTTAATTAAATCGAAATGAAAACTAAAATTTTAATCCTTGCAGCAATGTCCTTTACAATGATTGGCTTTGCTCAAAAAAATGAGATAAAAGCAGCAGATAAAGCCCTTAAAGGAGGTGATGCTGCAGGAGCTAAAAGCTCTCTTGAAGCTGCCGCTGGAGTAATATCCGCAGCTGATGTAAAAGTTCAGGCACAATATCATTTCCTTCGCGGAAAAATATATGCCGATTTGGCCAAAAAAGGCGATAATAGTGCTTTTGACACTGCGATTTCTTCTTTCAAAAAAGCAGATGAAATTGAAGTTGCTAGTGGTAAAGCAAAGTATGGAAAAGAAATCAAGGATCATTTGGCAACAATAGCAGGTGATTTAGTGAATTCTGCTGTAGAAGATAATAAGAACAAGAAATTTAAAGAGGCTGGAGAAAAGCTCTATTTGAGTTATACGCTTAGCCCGAAGGATACTATTTATCTGTATTATGCCGCTAGTAGCGCGGTTAATGGCGGTGATTATGATCAGGCATTAGGCTATTATAGCGAACTTAAGGAAGTAGGCTATGATGGTGGTGGAATGGAATATAAGGCCACAAATGTTGCCACTGGAGAGGTTGAAGTTATGGATAAGGTTCAAAGAGATTTGATGGTGAAATCAGGAACCTATACCGATCCTCTTGATGACAAAACACCTTCAAAATCTGCGGAAATTATTAAGAATATTGCACTTATATACACCCAATTAGGGCAGGACGATAAGGCCTTGGAGGCCTATAGTGCGGCAAGAGCCAATGATCCAAATGATGTAAACTTAATTTTAAATGAAGCAAATTTACATTACAAATTAGGGGATAAGGAGAAATTTAAATCATTGATGTCAGAAGCTGCTACCGTTGCTCCTGATAATGCAGATTTACATTACAATATTGCTGTAATTAATATGGAGCAAGGTAATATTGAAGAAGCAAGAACCGCTTATAAAAGAGCTTTGGAAATTAATCCTGGATATACCAATGCACAATTGAATCTTTCTACAACTTATGTTAATGAAGGTAACGGACTTATTGATGAAATGAATTCTTTAGGAAACTCTAGAGCCGATATTGAACGTTATGATGAATTAAAGAAACAAAAAGATGCTTTTTTCAAGCAGGGAGCTATGGTTTTAGAGGATGCTTTAAAAAGCAATCCTGACAATCAAGGTCTTTTGACACAATTAAAAAATATCTATGGCGCCATGGGCGACAATGAGAATTTCATGAGATTGAAAAAGATCTTAGGAGAATAATCAATCGATACAAATAACAATAAAGCCCTGACCTTATCGTCGGGGCTTTTTTATATGATTTGTTTTATGACACGAAGTTGGTGTGTATAGTTCCTGGTATCAATATTGAAAATGCCGGTATGATCAATACGGTCTATCCTTACTTTACCATGAACATGAATAATGTAGTTGTTATCCATTATGATTCCTACGTGATCAATTATTCCTTCGTTATTGTCAAAAAAAGCCAAATCCCCAGCTTCACTTTCCTCTATAAAGCTTAATGCAGTGCCTTGTGTAGCCTGTTCTGCAGTATTTCTAAGTAATTTATATCCGTTTATTCTATATACCATTTGAGTAAATCCAGAGGCATCGATACCAAAAGGTGTTTTGCCACCCCATAAATAGGCTGTATTTAAATAAAGAAGTGCAGTATTAATTAGATGGGGTTTTTCCTGTTTTGATGAAATTAAATTTCCTTCATGTACATGTTTAGTTGTTTTATGAAATACCGAACCTAGTACTATAGGTAAGAGGTTGCTTTTATTCATTTCAACAAATGAAACCAAATCAACCGTATGTTCAGGAGAATTATCATTGTGTAATATGGCATACTCGTTTTCATCGATTAAGATAATCTGTAGATTTTGCACCCAGCCCTCACAATTGTCAAAAGCGACACGGATTTTACTCCAATTCTTGCGTTGTTCCAACACTTTGAAATGTTCCCCATATAATAATTGCGACACCATTTCGGCAGTTTCATCTGCGTTGGATCTAATTGGAACAATGCTTAATTGGCAAATACCGTATTGCATAGAATAAATAAAGCTACATTAGTTTCTTTCCAGAATAATGGCAGAAGCTCCACCGCCCCCATTGCAAATTGCGGCAGCACCAATTTTGGCATTTTGCTGTTCTAGAACATTCAGCAGGGTTATTATTATTCGGGCACCGGAACAACCAAGGGGATGGCCTAAAGATACCGCCCCACCATGCACATTTACGTTAGCGTCATTCAATCCAAGTAATTTCATGTTGGCGAGACCAACTACAGCGAATGCTTCGTTAAACTCAAAATAATCCACATCATTAATAGATATTCCTGCTTTATCAAGAGCTTTGGGCAATGCTTTTGCTGGTGCTGTGGTAAACCATTCAGGTTCGTGCGCTGCATCGGCATAACTTTTAATTGTGGCCAGTGGTGTAAGATTCAATTCTTTCGCTTTTTCGGCACTCATTAATACTATAGCTGCGGCACCATCGTTGATTGTTGAGGCATTTGCTGCAGTGACCGTACCATCTTTAGTAAATGCAGGCCGTAGTGCTGGTATTTTTTCGATTTTCACGTTCTTGTATTCCTCATCTTCAGAAACTATGATCGGTTCTCCTCTTCGCTGTGGAACTTCTACTGGAACTATTTCATTGGCAAATTTACCTTTGCTCCAAGCATCTTCAGATCTTTGGTACGATTGTATGGCAAAATTATCTTGATCTTCCCTACTAAAATTATGTTCAACAGCACAGGCATCTGCACAAACACCCATCGCATTTTGATCATAAACATCTACTAAACCATCTTTTTGCATGCCATCTATCAATGATGTGGGTCCAAATTTTTGCCCAGTTCTCAGGTACAAATAATGGGGAATAAGACTCATGTTTTCCATGCCTCCAGCAACGGCGATCGAGATATCACCAAGAGCAATTGCTTGAACAGCTTGCATTGTGGCCTTCATACCTGAAGCGCAAACCTTGTTAACTGTAGTACAGGGAACTGTATTCGGTATTCCAGCAAAAATGGCAGCTTGTCGTGCAGGAGCCTGACCGGTGCCTGCTTGAACAACATTGCCCATCAAGACTTCATCAACGAGTTTAGGGTCTAGTTTAATTTTATCCAGAGCACCTTTTATGGCTGTCGCACCCAATTTTGGGGCAGGAATTGTTGAAAGTGAACCCATAAAACTACCAATAGGTGTTCTAACCGCCGAAACTATAACAACCTCTTTCATATGTACATTTTTATGATGTAGCGAAATTAATAAATTAAAGTGCAATCAAAATGAATGTTACGGCAAAAGGTCTATTATATTTTCTATTTTTGAAGATAGATATGAATTAGATACATACTCTTTGGAAAAGCTATATAAAAACCAATCCCTTATTTATAAATACTTCCTTTACGCTGTATCTATTTTTTGCATTGTTTTCTTCTTTCCTAAAGGAGGCAAATTCAAGTACGAATTTCAAAAAGGTAAACCTTGGCAATACGAAAACCTATACGCACCTTTTGACTTTTCAGTACAGAAGACTGCCGAGGAAATTGCCTCTGAAAGACAAAAGATTACTAAAGCCTTGTTCAATTATTATCGTTATGATGATGATATAACCAAGGAGGTTTATGAGGAATTCGATGCTAAATTTTCAGATTCGTTCAAGAATGACCAAATAAGTCCACGACAATTTTCTGCCTTAAAAAAGGCTGGACAGGATATTCTGGATAGAATTTATCAAAATGGAATTCTTCTTAAATCAAATCAAAATGAAATTGGAAATCAGATTTATCTTATAAAGCAGAATGAAGCAGATCAAATCAGTTTTGATGACTTGTATAGGATTCAAGATGTAGAGAGTGTTATAGAAAGTGTTTTAAGAGAAAGACGATTGAGTGATTTCAATACATCCTTTCAGTCACTGTTCTTTAATCTGGTTAAGCCAAATGTTGTCTATGATAGTAACCTTTCGCAAAAAGCCTTGGATGATGGACTTTCAAAAATTTCTTTAACTAGGGGGACTATTGATGAGGGTAAACTCATTATTGCTAAAGGCGAAGTTGTTGAATCGGATAATTATAAGATTCTGGAATCCTTGAAAAGTGAGTTTGAATCTGAACTTTGGGCCTCAAGTAATTATTATTTCATTTTGTCTGGGTATACAGTTTTAGTTGCCTTGGTGCTTATGATGCTCTTTCTTTTCCTTAAAAAGTATAGGCCCGAAATTTTTCAAAATGGAACCAAAGTCACTTTTATTTTCATCAATATTTTACTAATGGTTTTTATAACCACCTTAGTTGTAAAATACAATGAGGCCTATGTCTTTGTTGTTCCATTATGTATTCTGCCATTAATACTTAAAACTTTTTTTGATGCAAGGCTTGGGTTATTTGTGCATGTGCTTACGGTCTTGATATTGGGTTTTGTAGTCCCCAATAGTTTTGAGTACATTTTTATACAGATTATCGCGGGTATTGTAACGATTCTTACCGTGTCAGAGCTTTACAAAAGAGCAAATCTGTTTATATCAGTAGGTCAAATTACGTTGATTTATATGGTTGGTTATTTGGCCTTTCATATAATTCAACAGGGAAATTTGGATAATATCGTTTGGTTGACCCTAGGGTTGTTTTTACTGAATGGCATGATCACACTTTTTGTACAACCATTGATATATGTTTATGAAAAGATTTTTGGTTTGGTTTCCGATGTTTCCTTATTGGAATTATCAGATACAAATTCCAAGTTGCTGAAAGAACTTTCGAATAAAGCACCAGGAACGTTTAATCACTCTTTACAAGTAGCGAATTTGGCTGAAGCCGCAGCAAATGAAATAGGGGCGAATGCTATGTTGGTTCGTGTTGGGGCGTTGTATCATGATATAGGTAAATTGGGCAATCCAAACTATTTTACAGAAAACCAAATTACGAATGTGAATCCACATGATGATCTTAAGCCTACGGCTAGCGCTAAGATTATCGTGAACCATGTTATTGAAGGAATCGAAATAGCAAGAAAAAATAATTTACCCGATAGAGTTATAGATTTTATAAGATCACACCATGGAACAACTTTGGTCTTTTATTTCTTCAAAAAACAACAGGAATCAGGGGAAGAATTCGATGAAGCAGATTTTAGATATCCTGGCCCTATGCCATTTTCTAAAGAAACAGCAATTCTTATGATGGCTGATTCAGTGGAGGCAGCTTCCAAAAGCCTTAAAAATCCCACCTTTATGATTATCGATGGATTTGTGGATAAGATAATAGGAGGGCAGATGAGTGCAAATCAGTTTTTAAATGCAAATATTACTTTTAGAGAGATTGAAACCATCAAGAAAATCTTTAAACAAAAACTTACCAATATATACCATTTAAGGGTAGAATACCCAGAATAAGTTAGTTACAGAATTCTATGTAAAAAAACATAAAAAATAGTTGCGTTCTTTCGAATGAAAAAGTACATTTGCAACCGCATTTTAAAATGCTAGTTCATTGAAAAATATAGGAGAGGTGCCTGAGTGGCCGAAAGGAGCGGTTTGCTAAATCGTCGTACCCTAACAAGGGTACCCAGGGTTCGAATCCCTGTCTCTCCGCTAGAAACTGCGCGAGAAGGCAGTTTGATAATTTTGATGACCATTTCGGGGTGTAGCGTAGCCCGGTTATCGCGCCGCGTTTGGGACGCGGAGGTCGCAGGTTCGAATCCTGCCACCCCGACCATAAAAGCTGAACAACTTCTTGTTCAGCTTTTTTTGTTTGAACAGGATTGAAACTTGTTTCAAAAGCGAAGTAAAAGTAAAAAAGCAATAAACAAAGTGTTTGCCTTTAATAGGCAACAAACCCTTCTAAAGCACTATTTCACAACTGCAATCAAGGGATTCTTCAAATATTTTAAGAATTTTGGCTATGCCTATTATGGCTGAGGTGTAGGTATTTGCGATATAAACAATGATTGTAGTGACTCCAGTAAATGATAAATTAAGAATCAGCAATATTTTCTTTAACAATGATATCTATTGGTATATCAAGGTTTAGATCAGAAGAATCCTTTGTTGTTAAAAAATTATATAACCCTTTTATCGCGGCATAGCCTTGATACTTGGGTTTTTGATTAATAATGAAATTGATTTCGTTGTTTTTTAAACAAGCTATATTTTTCTCGTTCAAATCGAATCCAACAACAAATGCTTTACTTATGTTATGTTTTTTAAGTATTGGTGGAATGAGATGAGTTCTAGAATTGGTTACAAAGATTCCCTTAAGGGCCTTTTTATTAAACCAATCTTTCATTTCTTTGGTAATCGCGAACTCAACATTTACAGGATGATTTATGGTTTGGATATTTACATGCTCGTCAATAGTCTTAAAGAACGTTCTAAAACCATTTTCTCTTTGTTCGCCAGTAGCATGAACGCCTTTGTCATTGATAATGTTAACGATAAAATATTGCCCTTCACTCCCTACTAGTCCATGTAGCAGTCTCCCGGCGACCATACCTGCATTGTATGAATTTTGACGAATGAAATTGGCAGGACCTTCCAATTCTATTTCCGTATCCAAAAAAACGACAGGAATCTTTTTGGACTTGGCAAGATTCAAGAGACCATTGCTCTCATTTTTAAAAAATGGCACGGTGACTATGGCGTCATAATTTTCTTTGAAAATTTCCTTGCTTTGATCTGCGAATGAAGTGGAATCCGAAAAATTATAAAAGTCCGCTTCAACACCCAATTCGGAAAGCTCTTCAACTGCTTTTATAATGCCATTTTTTGGAAGTTCCCAATAACTCCATCTCCATGGATTTTCGTCTTTAGGAATTAAAATGGCAAATTTGATTTTTTTTACTGAGGCCAATTTAAGCCTACTAGCAGTTGTATTCTTTACGTAGTCTATATCCTTTATAATTTTGAGGACTCTTTTTTCTGTTTCCTTTGATACACCTGGTCGCTTATGCAATACCCGATCTACAGTGCCTATAGAAACATTTGCCAATTTTGCTATTCGTTTTATCCCCATTCCTATATCAATAAAATTATTTGTTTGATTGACTCATTAGTTTATAGTTTTAGTTAGAATATAAAATATCATAAACGCCCAATGCCTATTACAAACGGGCAACAAGTATATTTTTGAACTGTATGGACATTTCCCTATTGGGGTGAAGCTGAATGCCAATGGGGCCTTTAAGATTGGCATTTTCAAGGGTATAGTTCATCACTTCCTTTCCGTTGAGCCAAACTTTGTAGGTGTTCCCTTTGGCCATCGCTTTAATCGTGTTCCAATCATCAAATTTCAATAATTCCTTGATGCCTTGTGCTTCAACAGGATAGCCTGACTTTGGAACATAGGGCGATGCGGTCATATCCCTTTTTAAGGAACCGGATTCCCCAATTTGTATTTGAGCATTTTTTTCATCATCCCCACGCATAAAAATACCAGAATCAACGGTGCCTTCTCCAAATTTGAAGTCCATTTGAACCACAAAGTCTTTGTACTTTTTCTTTGTCCATAAAATCGATCCTTTTTTATCTGGATCGCTTTTTGCCCATAGTGTACCCGCATCCATAGTCCACCAAATATTACTTTCAGGAATGTTCCATTGTTTTAAATCCTTGCCATTAAAGATAGATTTCATCATAGGCTCGCTGCCTTGCCCAAAATTATTTGCAGTCATAACAACTGTGAAAATCAATGAAAAAAGAAGTCTCATTTTCTTAAATTATAAATTCAAATTACTATTTATTGAAATCGGCAAAGGATTCATCGATAGCTTCCTTGGAAAGCTTTGAACCATTATGCACGAGAATGCGATATTTAAAGGTTACCGACTCGCCTTGGTTTAGTTTGAAATTCAGCGTTTCCTTTCCTTCAGAAAAAATAGCCTGCCCTAAAGGGTTTGCCGCAAAAAGGCCATACCCTCTAGCATGCCAATAGGTAGGATACCCTACATTTTTTTCGTGATCGATTATGGTTAGTGAAACCATTTCGGCCTCCATGTTACCTTCTAATTTAACCCATTTATTTCGAGTACCCCACACAGCATCACCAGTCAAACCTTCACTACTAAAATAATTTCCATCGACACCTTCATTGTTTAATGCCTTAACCTCAGTGACGTTCCCTTCTGCATCGGTATAAGCTGCAGGCTTGTCAGAAGGAAGTTCCAGCTCACGTGCAACACGCACCCCAATCATACCTTCTTTATTATCTTTAAATGACACTTCTTGAAGAGCTACTAAGGTGGTTGTTCGGTCAATGGATCTTGTATCCCCTTCTTCACTAAAAAGAAAGTGGGTCGTTTCCTCTAAAAGATCAACATTATTTGGCGTACGCCAAACAGCTTTGACACTTAGCATGCCTTTATCTTCGTTCAGGCCTAAAATTTCCTGATGGAAAATAGTACCGTATTTATGCTTATCATCCGCCGAAATAGCATATGAATTATTCCAAAAATCCAATCCATTAACATCGCCATAATTTAACCAAAGCCCAGCATGGTGTGGATGATCAACACGCTCATTGGGCCTTGGTTCAAAGGGGAAACCCCTAGTGACAATTTTATCACTTTTGGTTCTTATCGGATACAAAATGGGTTTGGGAGTTTGCCCATCATACTTATAACTGGTGAACAAGTCGCCATTTATCATGACGTCAACTTTTTTGTTTTGTTCATCATTGATAAAACGTATCTTGGATGACTTTGTCTGGTTACTTTCTATTGAAGCATCAGACTTAGCAACTTCCTTTTTATCCTTGCAGGATATTAACAACAAAGTAATAATCAAGCAACATCCAATTATATTTCTAGGTATTTTCAACATGCTTTGCTATTAATATTGGAATACTTTTCCACCAGCCAAAACATTTTGGGTAGCCTCATCAAAGGTAGCTTTGAGTCCAGTTCTAAGTGCTGCGGTTGTCATGATGTTGGCAATGGAATGGTTATACCCAGCCTCTACCGGACCATTTGTGGCCTTGCGACTGCGCACACATTCCATCCAATTCAACATATGCAATGAAGTCATATTATCGGCACCTGTGTTGGCAGAGGTAACTACTTTCGGAGCGTTATCTGAAAGGTTAAAACCTTCCAATTTGTTGGGTTGCATACCCATTGCTTTCGAATGTCTTTCAGATAGTCCTCCATTATCGCTTACCTTGTTCGTATCTAAGTTCAATTCCCCTCCATTGGAATAATAAATTTCCTTAGTTCCACCGGCAGAGTTCGTAAATCTAGAAGAATAGGTTACTTGGAAGCCTGAACTCATATCGTCAGCAGGACCATAATCAAAAACAGCAGACATGGTATCGAAGTTTTTTCGTCCATCTTTCCATAAATAAATGCCACCATTAGCAGCAACACTTCTTGGGTGATTCAAGCCAGAGAACCAATGGACGGTATCGATTTGGTGCGACATCCATTGGCCAGGAATACCCGAAGAGTAAGGCCAAAATAATCTGTACTCTAAATATTTCCTTGGGTCCCACGCTGCTTCTGGGCGATTCATTTGATATCGCTTCCAATCGGTATCCGATTCTCTAATTTCACTTGTTAATTTAGGCAAACGCCATCTGCCAGGTTGGTTGACATTCCAGGTCATTTCAACCATAACTATATCACCGAATTTACCTGATTTAATAAAATCATTGGCCGCGTGATAGTTGGCACCACTTCTTCTTTGAGACCCGATTTGAAATACAATACCCGAATCTTTGACCGCTTTCATGCCAATGCGGGCATCAGTCATTGTTTCAGCAAATGGCTTTTCACAATACACATCCTTTTTAGCAGTAGCAGCTTGCACTGTATGAAGGGCATGCTGAAAATCGGCAGTTGATATAATTACGGCATCAATCTTGTCCTTAGCATACATCTCCTCGTTATTCTCCCACTGTTTGATTTTGTTGCCGGTCATTTCTTGGATATAGGCAGCACCTTCATCCCTGCGACGATTCCAAATGTCTGATACCCCAACGATTTCAAAATTCTGCGTTTTCGAATGACCCTTAAAAGCAGGGATCAATGCACCTTTTGCACGATTCGAAAACCCAGAAATACCAACGCGAACACGATCGTTTGAACCTAAAATTTTTCTGTAGCTACTTGCACTCATGGCGTTTGCCCCTAAAACGATTCCACCGGATGCCAAGGCCGTATTCTTTATAAAATTGCGTCTTGTTTTTTTCATAACTCGTGTTTTAAAATTCTCGTACTTTAATATTTTTGAAGGAAACTTTGTCGCCGTGATCTTGCAATAAGATCAGACCCTCCGGTATCTGTCCAAAATTCTTCCATTTTTCATATTTGCTATGCTCCACCAAGGCTCTAAAAACTTGACTGAACCTATTGAATTCCACTACTTTCACATGATTTAACCAATGCTCAACAAGACCGTCTTTAACAACGATGCGGGCATTGTTCCAGGAATTCACCCCTTTGAAGTTTTTACCTCTAGAACTGCCATTATTTTCCGCTCTGATCAAATCATATAACGACCCTACTGTTCTGTTACCATTTTTTCCTTCTTTAGCATCAGGATGCTTTTCGTCATCCAACACCTGAAATTCCAACCCGATGGCCGAACCTTCTCCTTTGTTCAATTCAGCATCCACAAAATATTTAATACCACTATTGGCACCTTCGGTCATTTTAAAATCAACACTTAACTCAAAGTTGCTGAATGAATTCACCGTTACGATATCACCACCATTTCGAGACTCTGCACCTCCAGAAGATAAAACAGTTAATACACCATCATTCATTACCCATCCCTTCTCTGGGAATTTATCAAGTTTGGCTCCTCTCCATCCTTCCGTAGTTTTTCCATTCCACAATAAGCGC
>RCNC010001815.1_pt1 | contig 14393 bp, 12 predicted proteins | sample 2041301 | NCBI WGS metagenome assembly RCNC01 (sample SAMN09708231, study PRJNA481090) | Marine sediment metagenome, whole genome shotgun sequencing project. | biome: marine sediment; feature: ocean; material: sediment; isolation source: Sewage treatment plant 13A marine sediment (STP13A) ... | reverse complement strand
AAAATTCGGAATTTGCAATTAAACAGGAGTGGTGCGTCTTTTTCTGGCCAAGAAACCACCCAAATTAATCTGTTTCACAGTATGGCGACAAAAACTTGAAAACTTCCTCCAAATTCCACCCAATCACAGAACGAGGCTGCTGCTCTGGTTTTTTTTGTTTTCGAAAAACACCAATTTTAGAGCCCACAGCCCCCTCTCGGCCATTCATTAAATCCCCATAGAAAAAAGCTGGCAGTTCGGGGTGATAACCCGCGCTCCAGTTCTCAAGGTTTTATCAACAATTGCGCTTGGTTAATTTTGAATTTTGATGGCGATACGGGATTTTGTGCTGTGAACTACTGTTGAGGTCTGGTCAGGGCGCAACAATTGATAAAACCTATTCTGTACATCTTCTAAAGATGGGGAAAAATGTTCTTTAAAAAACAATCATTTTTACTTAGGGTGAGTCACCCGGTATTATCGAAAATGGGTCATTTTTCACAGGGGAATGTGTCTATCAGCGACCTTATCATGATAGGCTGTATCGGGGTGTCGTATTCAAGCCAGCTTTTGTTTTTCTCGATAAATCCATCCAACATATCCAGGAAATTATCCTGTGACACCGCCATATGCTCTGGCGGGCAGAAAAATTGTTTACCCCATTTGCCTTCTGCATCAATGTTAGCCCAGCTATAGCCATCAGCCACACCGTTAACAAAAGACTTAATCAGTTCAAAGGATGCACCACCGCTATCTCTGGACTCTATGTAGGAACCAACAGATACCTCCTTGAATTTTTCCTCTGCACTGGAAGTACTGATACAAACAATCATTATTGCTATTGCTAGTATTATTTGTCTAATTGCCTTCTCTTTTTGATTGGCAAAAAACATTTATAAAATTCTCCATTACCTCTGATCTGTACTTGTTTTTTCAGCCTAAATAGGCTTTGTAAATACCCATAGGATGAACACTATCAAACCAACAATTATGGCAACAAACAATGGCGTCTTCCCATAACAAAATAAGCGCAGTATTATCGTTAATATCGCCTATTATCATCATCTATAATTCCAATTTCTTAAAGATTGTCCTTCCCTGAAGTATAGTCACTAAGCCTATCAAGGTTGCGGCTTATTTTGGTCCGTACCGCTTTGTGCCGGATCCTGCTTTAGAGTAGTTCAGGAACCCCAATTGGGGTGATCTACTATCTTCGCAGAGCCATAATTTTATGGAAAATCCCCTTCACTGTCGGAGTGAGGCGCTCCCGGTTATACATATCGCCGCATTGTCGAATTGCCTCGGCAGCAGTTGGATAGGGATGAATAACAGATGCCAGGCTGCCAAGCCCCATACCGCTCTGCATGGCCACGCTGATCTCACTGATCATGTCACCGGCATGGCTACCAACTATGGTTGCCCCCAGAATCTCACCTTTACCCTTGGCCACATGAATTTTGACATATCCCTCATTTTCACCATCAACGATTGCCCGGTCAACATGGAAGAACTCCCGTTTGAAGGTGACATAGGCAATACCACGCTCATCCAGGTCTTTTTCATATAAGCCGACATGAGCAACCTCTGGATCGGTATATGTAGCCCAGGGAACCAGGAGGTCGGTGACCTTGTCACGACCAAAGAAGAGGGCGTTCTTGATAACCAGGCGTGCCATAAAATCCGCCATGTGGGTAAACTGATATTTACTGGCAACATCTCCAACGGCATAGATATTGGGGTTAGTGGTCTGGAGTCTTTCATTTACCGTAACGCCTCTGCGTTCGTCGAAGTCTACGCCAGCAGCTTCCAGACCGAGATGTGAGACAGCTGGTTTACGCCCGGTGGCAATGAGGAGGGCATCAAATTCAAGAACTCTCTCTTTTCCACCCTGTTCAATTACTACCTTGATCGGTTTATCAATTTCATGCCCATCAACTTTTATATAATTTGCATTAAAGGCAAATGTAACACCATCTTTAAGCATAGATTGTTTCACTATTTCTACTGCTTCGGGGTCCTCCTTCGGCATTATCTTCTCACTTCGTGAGAACACGGTAACCTCAGAACCGAACCGCCGAAAAGCCTGCGCCAACTCAAGCCCGATTGGTCCGGCACCGATGACACCCAATCGTGCTGGCAACTCCGTAAGGTTGAATATAGAACCATTTGTCAAATAGTGGGATTCTTTTAACCCTGCGATATTGGGGATTGCGGCAGTCCCACCTGTGGCAACAACTGCTTTGGAAAATTGAAGGGTTTTGCCATTTACTTCCACACTGTTTTTGCCCGTAAAAACAGCACGCCCCTGAAATACATCAATGCCAAGCTGGCTTGAATACCTCTGCGCAGAATCGACTGGAGAAATCTGTGCTCGTAACCTACGCATACGCTCCATTACAAACCCAAAATCCACAGTAACATCGCCTTCCACCCTGACACCGAATTCATGTGCATCACGCACCGCTGCAGCAGCCTTTGCGCAACGCAGCAATGCCTTTGAGGGCACGCAGCCAACGTTTAAACAATCACCGCCCAACAGATGCGATTCAACAAGGGCAACCTGGGCTCCCACACCTGCCGCTGCCGCAGATGATACAAGTCCGCCGGCACCAGCACCGATAACTACCATATTGTAGGAAGATTTTGGCTCCGGATCTCTCCACTTCTTAGGATGTACGTTATCAAGAAGTTTGGCGTTATGTTCATCTAAAGGAGAAATGCCCACTGCCTCTAGATCAACCTGCTCTAAACCGGCTAGTTCAGCATCAGGTCCGGGTATTGACGGTTGTAGGGAACTTTTCCCTTCCATGTCAGGAGTGGAGACCCCAAGAAAATCACTCCATTTGACCTTGCCGTCCTCGGATACCTCTACAGAGAGTGCACCGTGATCCTCATCAGCCGAAAAACGATAAAAGAGATAGTCATTTTTAAATGCATGCGCCCGCTGAACATGATGAAAAATTCCAGCCTGAAGCATCAGGTTGCCGAGCCGAACAGCATCTTGCTCATCCGTTGCCATGCCTTTTTCTATGAGCTTTGCTACAGCCTCTTCGCCGACAAAACAGTTCTTGTAGGTCTTTGCAGGAAATCCATGTTTCCGGTCACTTAGATCGACAATAGTGCGGAAGTCCCTCGTTATTTCGGCAAGCTCTCCACTCTCCAGAGAAAATTGTTCATCCACGTTATTCCTTGGGCTCATGAGGCCTCCTTGGAGACAGATTTATAAATTACTCAAATATTTCCGCATGACACCAGTGCATCAGCAACTCGTATAAAACCAGCTATATTTGCACCCTTACGATAATTTATCTTGCCTTCTTCTTCACCATACTGCACACATTTGTCATGTATTTGCTGCATGATAGTGTGCAGCTTGTTATCCAGCTCTTCTCGTCCCCAATACATCCGCATACTATTTTGCGTCATTTCCAGACCCGAAACTGCAACACCTCCGGCATTGGCCGCTTTACTGGGAGAATAGAGGATTCCGCTGTCGAGATATGCATCAACACCTTCTTGTACAGTAGGCATGTTTGCCCCTTCAGCAACCGCCATACAGTCGTTTTTAATCAATGTTCTGGCATCATCACCGCTTATCTCATTCTGGGTGGCGCAGGGTATGGCAATATCACAGGGAATTGACCATGGTCTTCTGCCCTCCAGAAATTCCACCCTATAATTACTGGCATACTCTGAAATTCTGCCGCGCCGAACATTCTTTAGATCTTTAATGTATTCTAGTTTTTCTGTATCAATGCCATCAGGATCATATATTGTCCCCGATGAATCTGACATCGTCACCACACGTGCTCCAAGTTCAGTGAGCTTCTCAACGCTGTACTGAGCGACATTTCCACTGCCAGATACCAAGGCTACTTTTCCATCTATTTCTGCATTATGGTGTTTCAGCATATTCTCGAGCATATACACTGTCCCATACCCTGTCGCCTCAGTACGGATAAGACTGCCTCCAAATGAGAGGCCCTTTCCTGTAAGAACTCCTGAGAATTCGTTGACCATATGTTTGTACTGGCCAAACATAAAACTTATTTCTCTGGCACCCACTCCGATATCGCCTGCCGGAACATCGGTGTTAGGTCCTATATGCCGGGCAAGCTGTGACATAAACTTCTGACAAAAACGCATGACTTCCCGTTCTGATTTTCCTTTGGGATTAAAATCAGCGCCGCCTTTTGCTCCCCCCATGGGCAAGCCGGTAAGGCTGTTTTTGAAGGTTTGTTCAAAAGCCAGAAATTTCAGGGTATCGAGCTGTACATCATGGTGAAAACGGATGCCCCCTTTATAAGGGCCGATGGCATTACATTGCTGAACGCGATACCCCCTGTTTGCCCGAATGTTACCTTTATCGTCTTCCCAGTTCACCCGAAATATCAAGACCCTGTCAGGTTCTGTCAAACGTTCCAATATTTGATGTTCCTCATAAATTGGATTTTGACGAATAAAGGGTATGATATCAAGCGCAACTTCATATACAGCCTGATGAAATTCAGGCTGCTCGGGATTGCGCCTTTTTAAGCCCACCATAAAGCAATCAAGGCGTTCTTTATCTTTTTTTAACATAGCTACCCCCCGCTATTGGTTTTGTTTGATGCTGACAAACTACTTTAGTCGAAATGTACCTGTAAGCTGATGTATAGCACTTGCATATATGAGTGACGCTAGAGCAAAACTGCCGCATCGCTAAATACTATTGAAGTCTTTGTGATATGAGTAATGTTCTTATGCATTTATTCCACCAAACGGTATTTTTTTGGCAAAAGATATATATCCCGCAACAAACGTAACGATTTAGCCTTTTATTCAATCTAAGTACGTGCTCAATAAAATCTTTACCTAAAGCTTAAAAGTACAACAACTGGATAAAATTTCCCTAAGAACACTTTATGTTGGGCGGAGGTAGGAGCACCTATTAATCATCTACCGCAAAGCAGCCTCAATCAATTCATTGCCAACCGAGTTCGCAACTAAGCTCTTTTCATGCAGCTGAATTATCCTTAAATTCAGAGAATTCTTTGAGTGCCCGTTCTTCATCAGGAATACGAATGAAAAACAAAAGCACACCATTGACAATCGAAAAAATAATTGCCGTATTCCAGGCACCAATAAAAGCCGGTATTGCTGCAATATCAAGGATTACTGCCAGATAATTCGGGTGCTTGAAGAAACGATAGGGACCGGATTTCACCAAAGGTAGATCCTTGATTACCACGATTCGTGTATTCCATCGCCGTCCAAGGGTAGAAATGGCCCAATAGCGAATCACCTGCGCCACCAGGATCAGTAACAGCAGAAAAGGCCAGAGTTTTGGTATCGTCGGCTTCAACAAAAGCCATTCCAGATTAAATGCACCTATCCACAAGGTGTGCAAGACGACAAATAACCAATAATGATCTGCTCCATATTCCCGCCCCCCCTGCTGCAAAGCCCATTTGTAATTTCTTCTGGATACCGCAAGCTCAGATAATCGCTGGATGATAATAAAACAGGTTAGGAAGACGAGCAGCATCATGAAATTTTCAGCAGCAGCTGGTCTGAGCTAAAACCGGGGCCCAAAGCAGACATCAGTGCATATCCCGTTTCAAGGCGAGTGTTTCGAAGCATATCTTCCAGAACAAATAAGATAGAGGCAGAGGACATATTCCCATAGTTACGTAAAACTTTGTAAGCTGAAGCTAGTGCCTCCTTGGGTTTGCCAATGACATCTGCAAAAGCCTCGAGAACTTTAGCGCCGCCGGGATGGGTGATATAGGAGAGAATCTCATCGGGTGATATACCCCATTGTCGGCAAGAATCAGCGATGACTTTTGGAACATTGTGGCGCACGAAGGATGGGATGTCTCGAGAAAACCGTACTTTCATTCCTGAATCGATAATATCCCATCCCATGATATCATATGTGTTGGGGAACAGCTGATGAAATGACCCGACAATCTCGGGACCTTCGCTTCCTCCTTCCACGATTAGGGCAGCAGCTCCATCTCCAAAGATACTCGTGCCGATGAGATTTGACTTTGATATATCATTTTTCTGAAAGGTTGCGCTGCAGATTTCAACAGCAACAAAGAGCACTGGCGCACCGCTGCACGTTGAGCTTAATTCTGCAGCTCGTGCCAACCCGGCTACGCCTCCAGCGCATCCCAACCCAACGATTGGCAAACGTCTTGAAGTCAGGGGAAGGTCGAGTTCCTGTATTAACACGGCATCAAGACTTGGAGTCATCATGCCGGTTGTTGTGACCACAACAACTCCAGCCACTTCGGCAGCACTGACACCTGCTTGTGCCATAACAGTGCTGGCTGCCTCACACGAAAGTTCAGTTGCTGCTTCAGTGAACAACTGGTTCAACTGGGCAAATCCATGATCCGCTGCGTACCATTGAGGATCGCGCGCAAAATGGCGGCGGTCTATGTGTAAGTGATCGAAAACTCTGAGAAGACGATCCAAATTATCAACTCGTTCACTGAACAAGCCCTCAACGACCTGCCTCACCTGGGCTTGATCGTATACATATTTTGGTACAGCGGTGGCCACACCTTTAATGCGTATAGCGCTCATATCGGTACATCCTTTCGGTCATTTGACAGATTGAAATGGCAATCAAGCAGGACGATGAGACCCACTCCACTGGGAGCAAAAAAGGCGGGTTTCCTGCCGCCTGCTACGATTGATACATGGTGGTCTGCAAGCCAATGTGCAGGAAATATACATCAGCTGACAAGATTTTCTTCTAGAAACGGGATCAAGTCCTGCAGCGCCAGCACGAATGCTATCTTGCTGTAAAGTTGAGAACCGCCAGAGGTTCGAGAACACGGAAGGTAAAAGATTCCGTAAAATAAAACTGTAGGGTCCCTCAATTGATCGACTGGTGAATGAGGTCACCCCTTGGGCAATGAGTGCCTCAACAATATTCACTATTACCTCCGAAGATATTTAGTGAAACAAGGATTCCTCATATTTGACAATGGAACAGATATATGATCGAACCGTCCATGTGTGCACTATTGATGGCCATACTTGCGAAAATTATCGTTTCGAACAGCGCAGATTATGTTTCACTTTCAAAAGAAAAATCAACCATGCTTGTCATAATAGTCATGATTGTATGGAGCAGCAGAAAAAAATTAGTGACTGCTGGTTGCCAAGAGGCATCTTTCTCTGACCAGGTGGTAAAGGTCTCGCCAAGTGTTCAAAAGCAATCTTATGGTTTTTAAATAGTATGGAATTATTAAAGTGATATACGTAAAGTGTGGCGGTGTAAATGGGAACAACGAACCCCGAGGATATCATTGTGTTGCTATTGTTTATGGCCGTATGACTCCTTCGGCACTACAGTAAGTATTATAAAACCACACTGTAGGAGCAGGTAATTAGAGTTTTCGGAGAATGCAGATGAATACAGACGTAAACAAAACACGAGATGAATTGCTTCACGAACTGAAACAGCACAGAGAGAAAGCTGTCGAGAAGGATACATTGAGAACACAACTGGAAATCGCTGAGAGGGAGTGCCAGAGTCTGAAAATGCGTATTGAAAAACGTCATCTAGATTTTACTCGCCAGTCTAACGAGCACAGCGCAGCAATAAAGGCGCTGGGAATGGCACAATTAATTGTTGATCGTAGCCCAGTTGTACTTTTTCGTCGTAAAGCCGGCGATGACCCGCGGCTAGAATACATTTCAGAGAACCTCCGACAGTTCGGGTATGCTCCCGAGGAGTTTTTTAAAGGTGAGATAAAGTACCCCGATATCGTTTTCAAAGAAGATATGGAGCGAGTTAAAGAGGAGATAGATGGTTTCGCAGACGCGGACCTGGAAGAGTATACCCAACTGTACCGTATTATTACAAAATCCGGAGAGATACGCTGGGTTGAGGATCAAACTTCAGTTGTGCGCGATGATGCGGGTATCAAGACCCATAATCAGGGTATATTGATAGACATCACCGAGCGCAAATTAGCAGAAGAAAAATTACGTAAAAGTGAAGAGAAATTTCGTCGTATTGTTGAGACTGCCGCTGAGGGGTTTTTGTTGATGGATGAAGATCTCAAGATTGTCGACCTCAATGATACCTATTGCCGAATGCTCGGATATTCACGCGAGGAATTACTGGGCAAAACCATGTTTGATCTGGCCACGGATAATTTCAGGGCATACCTGCTGGCCAACAATGAGACCCTTCTGGCTCAAGAATATCGTGAATTTGAGGGCAGCGTGGTTACAAAAAACGGACATACAATTCCGATACTGGTCCATGGTAATTCATTGCAGGATGACCAAGGATCAAACATTGGTAATGTGGCATTTGTCACCGACATGACAGAACACAAGAAAGCGCTGATTCTTGCCAGTGAAGTTCAGAAAAGTCTACTGCCCCAGGAAAAGCCCGAAGTCAGCGGACTCGATATTGCTGGTCGTAATGTATCCTGTGATGAAATTGGCGGTGATTATTTCGATTTTCTCTGGCGTCAAAATTCTCCAAAAGACTCATTTAGTATTGTTGTCGGTGATATTTCAGGCCACGGGGTTGATTCGGCACTCTTGATGACAACGGCAAGAGCATTCCTCAGGATGCGGGCTTCTCAGCCCGGAACGATCTCAGAGATTATATCTGAAATGAACAGCCATCTCGCCAGTGATGTTCTTGATAGCGGTAAATTCATGACACTGTTTTATCTTGCCATCGACCCAGAACAGCGAGCCCTCAGCTGGGTGCGAGCCGGCCATGATCCGGCACTTGTCTACACCCCGGACATTAATGAGTTTGAAGAGTTAGATGGGAGTGGTATCGCTCTTGGAGTTATTAGCGATTTTGAATATATCGCAAATCAGAAGAAAGGTCTGAAAAATGGCCAAATCATTGCCATCGGCACCGATGGTATTTGGGAGGCGTTTAATACAGAAGGACAGATGTTTGGCAAAAAACGGTTGCGTGATATTATCCGAAAGCATGCCGAAGCATCCGCAGATGAAATTCTCGGTGAGGTGTATGCCGGATTAAACAGTTATATGAGTGGTACTAAATCTGAAGATGATATCACTCTGGTAATAATCAAGGTGGATGGACTCAAGGAAACGCCCGCCTGCCTGAATGAGGCATAGGTGACCATCTAGAACCTTATACAGATTGGTATCCATGACAAGCAGATTTTGCTAGTGATATATTTGTACAATTAATCCGGTACCCCCTTACTAACGACGAGGTTTATATGAAAATTTTTAACACCATATGGCGAATATTTATCGTTTCAGTGGTATCTGTTTTACTCTTTACGACCTATGCCATAGGAGCTGATGGGGCTGAACCCATTGTTTTTGAGCCCATTAAAGTAACCGGTATAACTCCCGCAGAGGTCGCTGAGGCCGACTTGAAGCCGGGGCTTACCAGCTGGTATTATCTGGATTTTTTTGAACGCGACCTGCAGGAGCTTCCGAAAAACGAGCGCTCGGAATATCCATCCTTTCCGGGAAAGCCAGTTTTGCAGCTGAATTACCAGTTTGATAAGCAAAACATCTTAGACAGTGGCACAAATCGGGGTGTCGGGATACGAATGAAAGGTTATATTCATTTTCCGGAAGTGGGTCATTATGAAATGCAGGCACTGTCTAATGATGGTTTCATCCTATACCTTTCAAACAAACTTGCGATCAACGATCCAGAGCAGCATTCGGACCGTCTTTCTAATATCGCTGATGTCTCCATTAAAAGTCCGGGTTGGTATCAGATCGTCATCGAATACTTCCAGCGAAAAGGAACCGCTGCGCTCAAACTTATGTGGAAGACACCGGGCAGTACAGATTTTATTCCACTTCCGCAGTCAGCTTATGCACACCTTCCGTAGGATGAGCTTTCTGTATTTTTACATTTTTGTAGCTGGTCTTAGTGGTTCATATGTGTCAAGTTGCAGATGATCATGAGCCTGGGCAGGTATATGTGTAATTAAATTACTGTACAGAACATGATCTTCTGTAATATCTGCAATCGTTGGGGTGCCCATCAATCGCATCACCATGGTTAATTCCTCTTTGAAAAGAGAGCACATTCTTTCAACTCCAGCCTGGCCGTAAGATGCAAGGCTATAGAGAACCGGGCGCCCAATTCCAACAGCTGTTGCACCAAGGGCCAAGGCTTTAAAGATGTCACTAGCACGCCGAATACCACCATCCACATACACCTCAAAACGCGACTGCCAGTTCGAGTCATGTTTATTAAGCGCATCAATCGCTTCTGGCAATATTTCAATTCCAGACCGAGCAGTATCTAGTTGTCGACCCCCATGATTTGAAAGAACAACGCCGGCACATCCCATTTCGTATGCCATGACAGTGTCTAGTCCACACCCAACACCTTTCAGGATAATAGGCAATTTCGTGATGCTTTTAAGCCATGTGATATCGTCCCAGCACAAGCTTGGGTCAATAAATTTACTGATAGCCCTGGCAACACCCTCACTTCGGTTGACGTCGTCATCTTTTTGAACATCGGCGTTTTTTGTAAATTTATTTCGCATATCTTTTTGACGACGCCCCAATTGTGGTGCGTCAACCGTCACAAATAAAGCTTTGACACCACCGGCCTCTAACCGCTGGACATATTCTTTTGTGCGTTCCCTTTGCGCATTTACATACAATTGAGCAAATTGCACTTGATCTGGTTGGCGTACTTCCAGCATTTCATCCAGCGTGTAAGAGGATAACGTGGGCAGCATGTAGATAACACCGGTGTTGGCTGCAGCGCGTGAAATACCTAATTCACCATCATCATCAGCCAACTTGCCGAGTGCTGTTGCACTGAAATAAAGAGGCAAAGAAGATTTTACTCCCAGTATGGAAGTCGTCATATCAATGTTTTTTACATTGACCAAGATGCGCGGCTTAAACCAGATACGTTGGAAAGCGGTATGGTTTTCGCGAAGTGTAATTTCATCATCAGCACCGGATGAGTAGTAGCCCCAACCTTCCTCTGTCATTGTGCGGGCTGCGACGTTCTCAAAATCAAAAGTATTCAACATGGCGTCAATTGGTGGCTTTTCCCACGGTTGATTCTGTTGAGCCACGGTTGCAGCTGGTGTAGATGTTTGTTGTGGACCTCTGGAGGGAGCTTTTCCCTCAGCAGCAACGACATGCTTTTCAGGGTCGACCGTGCTTACATCGAGAACTCCAACACAGGCTTCAGGGGAAAGGAGTCGCTGGATAATATCCTTCGGGTGCACCGGATTGAACAGGTTGGAGACGTCTTTTCCCGCATTATCCGTGATTATTTTTGATCCTCCGGGGTGTTCTTTCTGAAAAATCGATAAATCGTAAACCTTGCCGTTTATTACAACCCAGCAGTCGTCAGGATTATTGTGACGTTGCACTTCTTGCATTGTAATCTTTCGCATCATAGAAAACCTTGGCCTATTTTTGATCTTTAATTCTTATACCCCCCTTTTTCAGGAAGATAATGAACGTGTGGATCGCCGAATTTCATGAGAAAGAGGCGTCAAGAAATAACATGATCAGACTAAGTCACTCGCGGAGGGAATGCAAGTATCATATTGTCTGGATTCCAGGATAAAAGGTAGACAAGTAAGAAGTCTCTCCTGATATGGTTAACTATTCGTTACTGCATAAATATCTTATTTATTTTGATTATCTATACAAACTGTTTATATTTGATTGGAGATTTACAGGAGGCATCAACTGAAGAGAAATTAACTCTAACTTCATATACTATTGGTGGCTTATCCTTTTTCAGGAAAACAAGCTCTAATTTATTGGTATAAACGAAAAGCAAATAGAAAATTGAACAGCTTATTAAGAGCGGTAGAAAAAGAATCGGCAACAAGGTAGGGAACCGTTTATCTGATATTTCAATATCTTATGGATCAATTCTCAAACCAATCAACAAATATTTTCTAATTCATCTGAAATTAACGGAGGAAAAAAATTATGGCCCGTAAACCAGTATGTGTGAGTCTACTTCAATCAAAAAAAGGTTCTGAAGAAGCTTACTTTGCAGAACGAGATCAAAAACTGCTGAGACAATTAAGAGAAAAGACCTCTAAAGAAGCAAATAAAAGTTATTCTGAGGATCATAAATATCATTGCTTTCGCTGTGGCACAGCGAGCCTGGTCGAAATTGATGAAGGCAATGTAAAAATAGATATTTGCGTAAATGAAAACTGCGGTGCTCTTCACCTGGACCCAGGGGAACTTAAAGAGCTCCTGAATAATCAGCAATCTCTTCCATCAGCAAGGAAGGCCTTTTTATCCATTTTTAAGTAATAAATAATCAAGGATTGACTTTAGAGAAATAGTTGTATCTCCAGAGTTCTTGAAGGCTTCAGGCAGAGTAAGTAAAAACTCTGCCTTTTTGCTTTATTGTAGTGGACAAACGTAACAGTTTAGTCCCAAATTTCAGTTCAAAGGGTGGGCAGAAAAAAATCAGGTAGAGTGGTTAAAGAGGGCCTTTTGAGCTGTTGCAGACTTCGCAGTGAAAAGGGTTTGTAGAAATTGGAGAGGGTGTTGATTCTGTCGTTGGGCTGTTAGTATTAGGCTTGGAAGGATGCTATGCGTTCGTGATCCATCAGCGGATCTGGTGCCGAAGGATATTTTTCTGAAAATAACCAGGTTCCTAATTGATTGCTCTGCTTGGTTGTTTGTTGGTTCGACGTCTGGATATTTCAGAAAGGTAAATAACCGATTATACTCCTTTTTGGGACTGAGCAGTCTGTTTCTAAAGTGTTCAGCAGTTTTATCTTTAAGTGGTGTCATGCAAATTGTTGTCAGAAGTGAGTACAACCGTTTTTCGTAAGCTGCTGCGATCTCTGGTTGAATATGCTCTCTGCACCTTTTACGATTTATCTCACAAGCTTTTGTCAACATCTGTGCAATACTGTCGCAAAAGCGTATAGACTTACAATCCCGGAAACGTGGTTTTTTGAGAAGGATTTCTTTTTTGATTTCCTTTGCCTTTCTAATCAAATGGGCAAGACATGATTGCCGTTCATTGGCATTAACTCCATTGTAGGCGGCGTAGCCATCAGTGTTCAAAACACCATCGAATGTTTTACCCAGTATCGACTGTGCAACTACAGTAGAGCGGTGCCTGTCAATATGAAAGAGAGCCAAGTCTTTATTGCCTGCATACCAGACATAATGCCCAATACCATCTTGTCTCCAGCTGGTTTCATCGGCATGGATTGATGTGGCAGCACGGACTTTTTCTTTTAAATCTTCGTATAGAGGCTCTGCTTTGTCAGTGGCCGTTCGATCAAAGGCCATGGCTGTTGCCGGTACAAACGGCATATTAAATAATACTTTGAAAAGCTCCTCTACTTTACGATAAGGGATGCGTAGGCCATAGCGAAGAAAAACAGCGGTAGCTTTGGTCACTGGGCCGATGTGACAGTTAGGCAGCTCTCCCTCTGCTTTCTGGATTATAGTTTTATTGCATTGCGGACAAAATGCTTGGGCGTGTTTGAAGTTGGTGACGCGAGTCCTCGGTTGGAGAACGATATCTTCCTGTATATGATCTCTAACATCTTCAACTGGTATCAACGTGGAACAGCTACAGTGTGGACATCCCGTCGGAGCTGGGACGTTGATTGTCTGGTCTATGTGATCAGGCTTACGACGAAACCAACCGGGATGCCCTTTCGGTGCGCCACGCTTTTTGTTCTTCTTTTTAGTATCGACCGTGCTGGTCTCCTCATCAGCTTTTTCACCTTTTCTCCTGTTTGCTTTGAACTGCCGTTGGTGGATAGCTTTCAGCTTTACGCGTAGTTGTTCATTCTCTTTTTCCAGCTCAGCGATTTTGCTCAACGCTTCAGAAAGCCTATCTTGCTGAATATCTCTCACTCTCCAATGTTCGCAATGCTCCCTGTATGAACGCTGGTATGATACCCCCACCCACTTTGTTGACATTCCATTAAGATAAGGGCAGCAAGCCTTATAAGGGCATTGGAAATCTAAGGGTGGATATAGCCTGGGCAAAATCAGCTCCTACTTCGATTCAAGTTTTAAAATCTCCCAATTTACCGCAGACAGCTTCTGAAGAAGAGACCGAACTCGTTTGTTTCGATCAGTCATAACCTTTACCACCGGGACAAGTCCTTTGCGCACACTCCGTGTAACTGTTTTTCCCTTAATCTTAGTTGTTAAATTATGATTCATCATCTTGGGTGAACATCCCACCGACCCGATAAGCAAATCAAGATTGTTGCAAATTTCTTCCTTGAGAAGCTCTTGTTGCTTTTTTAGCAATTCAATAGTTTCCACGTCATCACCTTTGTTATTCTGCTTTTATACAGAGTAACAATACTCTTCTAAAAAGTAAAGTAAAAAGAACAGATTGAGTCTGCTTTTTACACAAAAGAGTTGAAAAGGTTAGAAGTGGACTAAACTGTTAC
>RCNC010001814.1_pt1 | contig 14397 bp, 7 predicted proteins | sample 2041301 | NCBI WGS metagenome assembly RCNC01 (sample SAMN09708231, study PRJNA481090) | Marine sediment metagenome, whole genome shotgun sequencing project. | biome: marine sediment; feature: ocean; material: sediment; isolation source: Sewage treatment plant 13A marine sediment (STP13A) ... | reverse complement strand
TCAGGATAATTTTCCAGTATTTCATGAAGATGTCCCCTCGAAGTGCCAAAAGGCAACGGGATGAATGCGCAACACATGTCCGACACAGCCGCAGGATCGTGCCGAATGCACGATTTCTGCAAGCCGGAGCCGGCCGCAGGTTCAATTGCAGTATTGGTGCCAGGAGGTTGAGGGAACCAAGGTGGCCGGGTGGGGTTGACCCGGAGCCGGATTTGAACGATAATAATATCTGGAGGTTCTTCGGAGCCTTTATTCCGCCAAAGATATGGCCTGGGTCCTCCAGCTACCCCTGAACGATCGCCCCCTGATTTTGGCTTTGTGTACGGGTATACCCACGATCGTGCCAGGAGGAATGGCCATGAAACATCCCCGGGTCGCCACAGGCGCCTTATTCCGAATCAGTCTCATCCTGTTGTTGGTGCCGTTGATGGCCGCTCTGGGCGGCTGTTCGCTGTTCGGCGTAGCCACCAAGGGCAATCTCAACGAATTGGCCGAGCAGCAGGAACTGCAGAACCAGGAGATCCTGAACGAGGTCCACGCGTCCGAACAGAAAATGGACGTGCGCGTGACCGAGGTCGAAGACACCGCCCGCCGGATCGACCAGGACCTCATCCGCTACGAATCCGAAATCCAGTCGGCCAAAATGCATCTGCAGGCCATCAAGATGGACATGGATCTGTTCGAGGAGAACCTGGACCGCGCGGCTTCCAACAGCAAGCAGGCCCTGCGGATCCAGCACGAATCGGTCATCAGCGAACGCGATCGGCTGCGTCAGCGGCTGAACGAGATCGATGCCTTGATCCTGGGCTGGGAGCAGCAGCGGATGCTGGAGCCCGTGGGGAACATGACCCCCATACCGGGCAATCTGATCGTTCCGGAAAAGGAATTGGAATCCGACGGAGCCACGAGTGCGGCTTCGGCGTCCAACGAGACCTCGGTCTGGAGAAACCGCAACTCGGGCGACAGTTCCCGCTAGAAGATCAATCAGCCTCGGGGGCCTCTGTCCGGGGGGCCAGGCCCCCGGTTGCTTCCCCTTGGGCTGCCTCTATTTGCGCCTTTCCCCGCCGCTTGATCCAGCGTCCGAACCGCGCCAATCCCCAGCCCCAGCGCGTGAACATCCAGTACAGGGTCGGAATGGCCATCAGGATCAGGACCGTGCTGCTGCCCAGTCCGCCGATCGAGCTGAGGGCCAGGTTCTCCCAGATGTCCTTGCCCGCCGTCGCATCCTTCTTGTAGAGCAGGGGCAATAGCCCGGCGATGGTGGTGCCGCTGGTCAGCAGGATCGAACGCATCTGGATGCGCGTGCCGTCGATGATCGCGCGGCTCAGGATCTTCTGTCGCACCTGGCCGGGCAGCCGCCACAGGTCGAATCCGCCCAGTCGTCGCTTTTCGGGAATCTCGCCCTCTTCGTTGCCGTGGGGGAATTCCTCCTCGACGAGAATTTCGCGTACCTGCAGCCGGAACCGGTTGATCAGCAGGATGGCGTTGTTCACCACGATGCCGAACATCAGGATCAATCCGATCTTGGCCGAGGAGTCGAACTCGGCGCCGGTCGCCCAGAAGATGCTGCCGACCCCCACCAGGGCCATGGGTATGGAGAGCAGGACCAGCACCGGCAAGAAGAAGCTCTCGAACATGGCCGCCAGCGCCATGAAGATGAAGATCAGGGTCAGCCACAGGGTCTGCTTGAGCTCCTCTTCCTCTTCTTCGGTGACCTGCTGGCCGGACATGTCCTCGGCCGTGTATCCGTAGGGCAGTTGAATGCCCTCCATCATGTTGTTGATGAACTTGCGCCGCATGCGGTCCGTGCCGATGTACTCCCAGTTGATCAGCTGGCTGTAGCGCTGGTCGTGCCGGTTGATGGAACTGATCTCCGGCCGTTGTTCGATCGAGATCAATCGTCCCAGCATGACCTTCTGGCCGCGGCTGGTGGTCATGGTGCGGCCGAGGACCTGGTCGTATTCGATGGATTCGGAGTCGTCGAAGGTCAGCATCAGGCGCTGGTCTTCGCCGTCGAGGACCATGTGCCAGGGTGTCTCCACGCCCAGCAGGCGGCGGATGTGTCCCATGACCTCGGCCATGCTCAACCGATGGGAGGCCAGGACCTCGCGGTTCAGCAGGATGACGGTTTCGTCGGTGGCGTTGCGGCTGAACCGGTCGCCGCCGGTCAGACGGGGATTGCGCACGCGGCGGTTCCGATCAAGCCTGGCCAGCACGCCGTCGCTGATGGCCTTCAGCTCCTTGCTGTTGTAGCCGGTGATGCGGATGGTCGAATTGCTCTGGCCCCCGCCGCGGCCGCCCTTCATGTAGGGGTCGCCGAAGCCGTTGATCCAGATGAACATTCCGCCCAGTTCCTCGGCCAGCACGATGAACTTGTTGCGGAACATCTCCGGGTAGGCCGATTTGAGCAGCTCATCCTCGAACTCGAGATTGATCCAGGCCCGGTTCTGATAGGCGCCGCTGCGCATGTGGGCGCCCTCGGGCAGGGGCAGGATTTCCTGCTCGAACAGCTTGATGGTTTCGCTGGACAGCTTGACGTCGGTCCCGACCGGACGCTCGCAGTAGACGACGATCTGCTCCTTGGACTGGGGGCGCCAGAAGCCGCCGGTGCGAACCTTGTCCTTGAACACGAAGAACGTGCCCACGAAGAGGGCCACGGTGACGATGGCCGGGTAGAACCAGATCTTGAGGTGCATCCGCGTCAACTGGCCCACGTAGCTGACGAAGACGCCGACTCCGATCAGCAGCCCGCCGGTCACGCCGATCCAGGGCAAGGTGTTCATCGCGGCATGGCGGCCCTTCCAGATCAGCGCGACGGTCAGGGTGATCGCGGCGATGATCACCACGCCCAGGGCCCAGCGCCATAGCATGGCGAAACCGGAGAGGGCGAACTCCTCGTCAGCCGCCTTGGAGTCGCGCATCCCTTTTTCCGCGGGCCCCTTCAGGGCGACGGGAATCCAGGCGAAAGCCACGAAGATCGAGGCCAGCATGGCGATGCCCACGCTCACGGCCAAGGGCACATAGAACAGACTCAACCGGTCGGTCATGAAGATGAATGACAGGAACGCCACCACGGTGGTCAGGGTGGTGGCCATGATGGGGAAGGCCACTTCGCGCGTGCCGCGGATCAGGGCCAGGCGGCTGTCGCCCTCGAAACGGCCGGTCAGGCGGCGGTGGATGGCGTCCAAAACCAGGATGCTGTTGTCCAGCAGCATCCCGAAACTGACCGTCAACCCGCTGATGGTGATGAAGTTCACCGACACCCCGAAGAAGTAGAACAGCGACAGACAGATCACGATGGCCAGCAGGATCGAGAAGATCACGATGGCCGTCAGACGCACCTGTTTGAGCGCGATGGCCAGCAGGATGAACAGCAGACCCAGGATGACCAGGGAGCGGATGACCAGCTCCTCGAGTTTCTCCTCCAGATCGTCCCCTTCGTCCTGGTCGATTTCAAAGGTCACGGCGAAGGGGGCTTCGGCTTCGATCCGCGGAATTTCCTCGCGCAGGCGGCGGCTGACCGCAATGGAATTCTGCCCGCTGCGTTTGGTGACGTTCAGGGAAATGACATTCTCGCCGTTGATACGACTGAAGTAGGAGATGTCCTCGAAGTCGGGTCGTGTTTGCGCCACATGGGCCAGGGTGATGGGCTGGCCGCCGATGATGCGCAGCACCGTGGATTCGAGCATCTCCAGGGAGACGGAGTCCTGCACGCTGACGGTCAGCTCGAGGCCGCTGCGCCTCACGGCCCCGGCGGGAATGATGTTGTCCAGGGCGTCCAGCCGGCTGGCGATCCCGTCGGCGGTCAGGTCGTAGCGTTCCATCAGATTCAGGTCCAGCAGCACCTTGATGAGGGGGCGCGCGCCGCCGCGGAGCTCGGCGTCGGCCACGCCCGGGATCGCGCGGAACCGCGGCACCAGCCAGTCTTCAGCGCTTTCGCGCAGCTCGTTCATGGACAGGGGGGAGATCAGGCTTACGGAGAAGAACTCCTCGGAGCGCAATTCCTCGGGAACATAGGGGCGGATGAAGGGCTGGCCCGCCTGGGCGGGCAGGTTGCGGCGCACCGCGCCCAGCCTTTCGGACAGCTCCAGGCGGGCGAACTCCATGTCCATGCCGCGCTTGAATTTGACCGTGACTGAGCTTTGGCCGTGCCGGGACTGGGAATCGAGGTCCTCGACGCCGTGGCAGCCGGCGACCGCTTCCTCGATGGGCAGGGTCACCGATCGCTGGATGGCGCTGGGGGAGGCCCCGATCCAGCTGGTGACGATCGAAAGCTCGGGCAGTTCGGTCTCGGGCATCGCCTCGATGTTGAGCCGAGGCAGGGCGTACACGCCGGTGACGATCAGCGCCGTGAACAGCATCCAGGTGGCAACGGGGTGGTCAACGGCAAAACGGATCACGGCGTCAGGCTCCCGGTCAGTATTCCTTGTCGGTTCGGCGGTGCAGCATCTCGTAGACCACCGGGGTCAGGAACAGGGTCAATAGCGTGGCGATGCTCAGACCGCCGATGATGGTGATGGCCAGCGGGCGCTGCATCTGTTCGCCCGTGCCCAGTCCGAGTCCCATCGGCACCATGGCCAGCACGGTGGTCACGGTGGTCATGATGATGGGACGGAAGCGCAAGGTACTGGCTTCCATGATGGCTTCACGCCCCCTCAGACCCTCGGATCTGAGCCGGCGGATGGTGGCCACCTTGACGATGGCGTCGTTCACCGCGATGCCCAGGAGCGCGATCATCCCGATCAACGAAATGATGTTCATTGTCTGGCCCGTCACCGCCAGGGTGACCAGGGCGCCCGCGACGCCGATCGGCAGGACCGCGGAAATGATCAGCGGGTCCAGGAAACTTTCGAACTGGGCCGCGAGGATCATGTAGACCAGAAGGGCGCTCAGCAGAAGGGCGTAACCGAGATCGCGGAAGCTGTTGTTGATCTCTTCCTGTTCGCCGCCGGTGATGAAGGCGACGCCCTCGGAGACCCGGGTCTCTGCGAGCAGGGTGTCCACTTCCTTCCAGACGTCGGCCAGGCTGCGGTTGTTCACGTCGCCCGAAATGGTGACCTGACGTCGCTGGTCCCGCCGCACGATTTCCCGCACGGGCGTGCCCCGGGTCTGAACCACGAAACTACCGAGGGGCACGGTTTTGCCTTCACCCACGGCCACGGGCGAAGCCAGGACCTTGGGCAGGTCATAGCGCTGGTCCCGGGGCAGCCGGACGGCGATGTCGATCCTCTGTTCGATCTCGTTGTAGGTGGTGGCCACGGTGCCCTGGATACGGTTGCGCAGCTCGCGGGCCAACGCCTCGGGTTCGAGTCCGAACCGCAGGGCCTTTTCCCGGTCGATGGTCACCTCGACGGTGGGGTTGCCCATCATGCGGTCCATCTCCACGTCTTCCAGGCCACCGATCGCCCGCAGCCGGGGCAGCAGGTCTTCGGCCACGATCCGGGCTTCCTCGGATTTTTCGGCCACGACGCCCAGGGTGAAGGCGGATTCCCCGCTGGCCAGGATCTCCCGGAGGCCCACGCCTTCCTCGCTGAACACGAAGATGGCGCCCTCCTTGTCGGCCAACCGGTCGTGCAGCCGTTCCTTGACCCGCTCCATGTCGGCGCGACCCTGGCGGGAAGGCCTGAGCATCACCCGGATGCGGGCGGTGTTGGCCGAGCTGTATTCCTTGAGGCTGGCCAGGGTCTTTTCGGTGACCCCGACCTGGGTGTAGACGGTGACCACCTCTTCCATGGGCACCAGGTATCCCGCCAGGCCGCGGGCGGTGTCGAGGGTCATCTCCAGGGGCGTGCCGGCGGGCAGTTCGATGGCCAGGGTGAAGTCGCCTCGGGTGCGGTCGGGCATGAACGACAACCGCATCCGGCTGCCCACCAGGAAGCTCAAGCCCAGGGCGAACAGCAGCAGGACCATGAAGACCAGTTTGTGATCCATGACCTTGCTCAGCAGCCTGTGGTAGGCGCGGGTGACGGCCTGGAAGGCACGCTCCCCCGGTCGGAAGATCGGGCTGGGAATTTCCTTGGGGGTCTTCAGGATGTAGGCCGACAGCATGGGCTGCAGCAACAGGGCGGCGAAGATCGAAACCACCAGGGAAATGGTCACCGTCAGGGCCTGGTCGCGGAAGAATTCGCCGGCGATGCCGGGCACGTAGATCACCGGGAAGAACACGGCCACGGTGGTCAGCGTGGCGGCGATCACGGGGGAGGCCACTTCATTGGTGGCGCTGGCGCAGATGTCGGAGATGGGGGTGGTGCTGCCCCGCTTCAATCTCAAATGCCGGTTGATATTTTCCAGAACGACGATGGAGTTGTCCACCAGCATACCGGCGGCCAGGGACAGTCCGCCCAGGGACATCAGGTTCAGGCCCACGTCGGCGAAGTAGAGAAAGGCGAACGTGGTCATGATCGAGACGGGAATGGCCAGGCCGACGACGATCGGGCTGCGCAAGTTCATCAGGAAGAAGAAGAGCACCAGGAAGGCCAGTCCGGCGCCGTACTTCAACGAGTCCTCCAGACCCTTGAAACTCTCCTGGACGAACTCGGCGTCCTTGTAGATGAACGAGTAGTCCAGGTCGGAATACTGCTCCGACAGGATGCCCAGGACCTTGTCCACCTCGGCGGTGGTGGAGATCGTGTTCTCACCGACCTCCTTGTACAGGTGGAGCGAGACGACCTCTTCGTCCCCGTTGAGGGTGAAGCCCTCGGGCTCCTTGACGGTGTCGATCACCTCGGCCAGGTCGCCGATGGTGATACCCGGACCGGCGGCCGGGATCTCGGTCATGCGGATTTCATCGAGGTTCTCGAACTCGCCCAGGATTCGTAGAGGCAAGTGCAAGGGCCCCTTGCGGATACGGCCCCCGGGGAAGCTGATGTTGGCGATCCTCAGGGCGGTGCTCAGGTCTTCCATCGTCAGGCCGTAGAGGCGCAGCTTGTCGAAATCCGGCCGGACCAGGATCTCCCGTTCGGCCCCGCCGATGACCTCGGCCTGGCTGACGCCGTTGATCTGCTCGAGGGCGGGCTTGACGACCTCGCGGGCGAACTCCGTCATGCGCGCCATGGGGTCGTCGCCGTGAAGGACCATGATGGCGATGGGCCGGGCACTAGGATCCCAGCGTAGAATCAGGGGCCGGTCCGCGTCTTCGGGAAAGTCGTCGCGGTAACTGACCCGGTCGATGGCCTCGCGCAGATGCAGGTTGGCGAAGTCCATCTCCGTGCCCCACTCGTACTGCACGGTGATGGTGGAGACGCCTTCACGGGTCTTGGAAACGACGCGCCGCACCCCGGCCAGCCCGGTGATGACCTCTTCCAGGGGCTGGGTGACCAGGCGGGTCAGGTCGTCGGCGGGTGTGTCGGTGTAGTTAGTGATGACCGTCAGGTTGGGATAGTTGATCGAAGGCAGCAGATCCACCGACAGCCTCTGCCGGGCCTGGAACCCAATCAGCACCAGGCCGGCAAACAGCATCAGGATGGCGACGGGCCGCCGGACGGCGGTCTGGATGATCATTGCGATCCGCCCTCACCGAACTCCGCAAAATCCCACTTGTCCTGGGGCGGGATGCGTTTGCGCACGGAGATCTTGGCTTCATGGGCCAGGGTCAGGTGGTCGCTGACGACCACTTCGTCGCCGGGGCTTAGGGAACCGCCGCTGTGGACCTTCAGGATTTCCACCCACTGCTCATTCTCCAGACCGATGTCTACGTACAGCCAGCGGGCCCGGTCACCTTCCTTCTTGAAGACCAGGGGTCGGTTGTCGCGGATCAGCAGGGCGGCCTGGGGGGCCAGCAGCTTGTCCTTGAAGACCACGCCGGCGATCTGGGCGCGCACGAACATGCCGGGACGGTAGCGGCCTTCGGGATTGGGGAAGCGGATCAGGAGCTCGCAGGTTCGGGTGGCTTCGTCGAGGGTGGGGCTGATCACGTCGACGGCCGCGCGCAGGGTGTCGCCCGTCGCCGCCACCGCCAACAGCACGGGGCGCCCGGGAGCGAGGCGGCCCAGGTCGGCTTCCAGCACGTTCACCGAGGCTTCCAGCTTCTCGTTGTTGTAGATGGTGCACACTGCGGCGCCGGTGGCCACGATCTCGCCGTTGACCACCTCCAGACCCTGCACGATGCCGGCAAAGGGGGCGCGTATCTCCGTGTATTCCAGGTTCAGCTTGGCCCTCTCCTCGGCCATGCGGGCTTCGGCCAGGCCGGTGCGCTGCTGGAACACCGCTTCCCGGAACGCGCCCTTCTGCAGGGCGGCCATTTCCAGTTCCAACAGGCGGTTCGCGTATTCCTCACGGGTGATGGTACCCTTGGCGCGGAGCTTGTCGAGGTCGTCCCTGGCGGAGGTGAAATCCCGGACCGCCTGGTGGTTCACCTGGAAGGTGTCCGCCTCGGCGGCCATCTGGCTGAGGGCCTGCAGGTGCCGGTAGCGGCTTTCCTCCACGGCGATCTCGTATTCCCGCGGGTCGATCCTGGCCAGGATCTGACCCCGACGAACCCGGTCGCCGTCGCGCACCAGAACATCGCTCAGTTCCCCGCCGGCCTTGGTCTTGATCACCACGGATTGGGGAGTCCGGATGGCGCCGTCTGCATAGACGGGCAGGACCAGGTCGCCGGTCCTCATCGCGCCGATGTTCACCTTGATGGCCTTTTCCTTCTTGGGTGCTTTGCCGCCGCCGGTGGTGTCGGCCTCGGCGGTCAGGCTGTCGCCCGCGGCGGTGGAGTCCGCGGCGGAGCCGTCCCCGCCGGAACCGAAGCATCCGGCCAGGCTCATCAAGCAGGTCGCGAAAAGGAGAAGGACGATCGCGGCCAAACGCGAACGGAGGACGTCGGAGGAGTGATGCATGGTCAGCCTTTCCCGGTATCGGCAAGGTTCAGGGCGGGATGGGACCCGCCCGGGCAAAAAGGGATTCGACGGATCAGGGTTCCATCCGGTAACAAATGACTTCCAGCGGCTGGGCGGTCGATTCGCCACCGCCTTCGTCGCTGGTGACAGCTTGCTGGTTCAGGAAGGCGTCCAGTGCCCCCACAACTACGATGACCAGACCGTCCGGTTGCACATAAAGGCCGTCCTGTTGGGCATCATAGGCACCCGGCAGAGCCACCTGTTTTTCAAATTCACCCTCGGGGGAAAAAACGTCGAGGTTGACCCAGCTGCCTTCGGGGACGGACTTGTGGGAATCTCCCGTCTGGACCCAGAGGCGGCCGTCGGCGGTGGCCCACAAGCCGGCGATGGCCGGCGAGGTGTCCTCGGTGACGTAACTGTGGGGAGGGCGGGGGTAGTAGGCGGCGATGCCTTCAAGAATCTTCTTTTGGGCCTTCTTCTCTTCCTTGTCGCGCGCACCCTGGGTGTAATCGCGGGAAATGGTGCGGATCGCCTCGCCCGTCTGGTCGAACACCTGGATTTCATATGTGTTTCGCTCCGGCGCCACGAAAACCGTGCCCTGGGGACCGACCGCAACCCGGCTCCAGACAAAATCCAGACCCGCTTCGGTCATGACGAAATCACTGTAGTCAATGGCGTTGGTCTTTTCCACCAGGGCGAGTTTCTCGGCACCATCGTCCGAACACAGGGAAAGGAAATAGGTCTGGGTGGTGACGGAGCCGCTGAAAACCATGCGGATACCCATCAAAAGGATACCCTCGGGCATGTCGAATCCGCGATTCAAAACACCCATCGGCACCTGGGAGTCTTCCCCCCGGGAGAAGGCTGTCTGGCCGGCGGGAAGCCCGTCGGCGGAAACCTTGACGATCTTCCCGGGGAAGCCGGTCAGGGCGCAGATGGTGCCGTCGGCGGTGACGAACATGTCGTTGGGCGCGCGGATTTCACCGGGGCCGTCGCCCTCCCGGAATACGGTGCGCAGGTGCTCCCCAGATGGCGAAAATATGTGGACTTCGGACAATTGCTGGTCCAGCAAGAGGATGTTGCCGTCGGCATCGGTGCGGATCGAGGCCACCGAGCCGAAAAAGACCTCGTCGTCTTCCCCGCCGGCCCGCCACAGTTCCGTCAGTTGGGCTGTTTCGGGACCGGCCAGGGCCGAACCGCACAGCAAGGCAGCGGTGAGAATCGTCAATACCAGGTGTCCTGGCTTCGGATAACAAACGGACATGGGTGGCTCCCCCTGTTCAGACCTGGCCCCGAGCGGGATCAGGGCAGGATTTTGTAGCAGATCACTTCCAGCGGTCGAGCTTCGGCGTCCGATTCCTCGTCCGCAGGATTGTCGGCCCCGCGGCCCCGGAAGGCAAACATGGCCTGGGCGTGTTCCCGGACCAGGACAGCGAGCCCGCCGCCAGGAAAAAATAACGCGTCCTCCTGGCCGTCGCCCTCACATTCGAACGAAACCTGCCGGGCGAAGTTGCCCGAGGTGTCGAACACGTCCCAGGTGGAATGGACGCCTTCATCCTGATCCCGGATTCCCCGGCTGGGCAGCACCCAGACCTGACCCTCGGGGTCGACGCGCACAGCCAGGATGTCTTTTTCCATGGGGTCCACTACGACATTGATGCTGTTTCGGTTGCGTCCGCGGCGGGGCATCATCATTTCGCGGGTCTGCTCTACTTCTGCAGAGGTCCGTTTCCAGGAGTCGTATTTGCGGGTGAAGGCCCTCTCGAGGGCTCCGGAGGGCCCGTAGATGTCAATTCGGTAGTCGTTCCTGGCGGGGGCCACGTAGACCCGGCCATCCCCTCCCAGGGCCCAGTTCCCCTGGTGAGGGAAGTACTCCGCTGTTTCCGAAATTTCCGCCCGGCCGAAGTCCCGCACCGTGACTTTTTCCAGAAAGCGGGTGGTTTCGGTGCCGTCCAGGCTGTGGGCGGCAATGAAGTGGGTGGCGGTGCGGGTGTTGTCACCCCGGGTCATCTTCATGCCGCTGACCACCAGATGCTGGCCCATCGTGGCGGCGCTGCGCAGCGCAAAAAACCCGCCGGCGGAGGGGTCGTCGCCGCCTGGCCTCATCTCGCCGGCCGGCACCCCTGCCAGATCCACCTTGACGATGCGACCGGGAAATCCCTGTACCAGGCCCAGGGTTCCGTCGGGCAAAAACAGGGTTGCGAAAGCGTTCCTGACCTCACCGGGACCGTCCCCCCGCTTGCCCAGGGAGTGGAGGTAGATCCCCTCGGAGTCGAACACCTGGACTTCCACCAGCTGGATGTCCAGGAGGTAGACCTGGCCCTGGTCATCGACGAGGGCCTGATTGATCACCCCTAGTAGATTTTCCTCGTCATCCACCCCGCCGATGCGCCACATCTCCTCGAGGTGCACCTTCACCGGACCCTCGACCGGTTCGGCCCCGTTGGCGGTGACGGGGATCTCCGCCTGGACGGCGCCGGACAGACAAAACATGACGGTGACGGCACCGAGGAAGATCAGAAGGCTTTTTCGGTAGGACACAACGGCCTCGCTTGATGAAGGGTCAGGGATTCACCCTTACCCAACGTTCGGTTCGGAATTTACCAGCGAAACCCTATTTCACCCGGTAGCAGGTGACCGACATGGGTTCGGCTTCTTCATCATCCTCGGTAGAGGCGGCGCCGCCGAACTGCGAAAGCGCGGCATCCCAGAACCCACCCACCTTGAAGGCCAAGTCGTCGCCGGCGAAGAACAACATGTCCTCCTGGGGATTGCCCTCGCAGATCACTTCCACCTGATTCTCGAAGACCCCTTCGGGACTGAAGACATCGAAGTAGGTGAAGGCGCCGGGGGTCTCAGTCCACATGGCCCGGCTGTTGAGGATCCACACGGATCCGTCGTCGGCCATGCGGATGATTTCGACATCCGGTTCGGTGTCTTCCCAGCTGACTGGCGCGTTGGGGGCCTGCTGACTCTGGATGGTCTCCATGATCCGCTGCCAGATGCCCGCGGCCCGTTCATCCCTCACCCACGGCTCGTATTCGCGGGAAAAGACCCGTTCCAGGGTGCCGTCGGCGTTGAACAGGCTCACCTCGTACCCGTTGCGCGGGATGGCCACTGCCACCCGGCCGTCCTGCCCCACGTCGAAACGGCGGTCGGCGCCGTCGATGAGGGTTTTTTCATCGAACTCCAGTTCCTGGAACTTGATGGTCAGCGTGTTGGAGGCAAAGGTCTGGTCGCGCAGCCCCTCGGTGGAGATGCTGCTGAGGAAGGTTTCGCGCGTGACGATTCCGGCCGTCTGGTCGATGTGCTGTTCAGTGCCGCCGGCCACGACCAGTCCGCCACCCGCCCTCAGGCCGCGCATGATGTAGAACGCACCCTTGGTGGGGTCGCCCACCGGCCAGGTGCCGGCCGAGGTGTTGTCCAGGTTCAGCTTGATGATCTTCCCGGGAAACGCCTGCAGCACCCCGATGGTGCCGTCGGGCAGGAAGCACATGTCGGTGGGACCGCGGAATTCCCCGGGTCCGTCGCCTTCCCGGCCCAGCGTGTTGACCAGCTCGCCCTCGGGGGAAAAGACGCTGATTTCGGAAAGCTGGGCATCCAGCAGGTAGATGTTGTGGTCATCGTCGATCAGGACCTTGTTGATGATCCCGAATATCGTTTCTTCGTCGTCCTCGCCGCCGACCTTCCAGAGCTCCTCCAGTTTCAGGGTCTGACGACCCCCGGCGGGCTCGGCTCCGTTGACGACGTGGAGGACCCCGTCCTTCATGACCTCTTCGGCGCCGACCGCGGGCATGGCCATGGCCAGGGCCACCAGTGCCAAAAGGGTCAGCAGGCAGGAAATTCGTTTTGGCAGGGTAAGCATGACGCCTCCTCGTCCGGACAACCGGAACAAAATGGGGAACCAGAAAATGGGGGACGGGAAACATACCCGCAACCCGGGGAGTTTATGCGGAGGCAGGCCAAAATGCCATACGTGGTTTGGCGCGCCTGTTTACCAATTAATCCTGCTCAACGCAGGCCTTCGGCCCACAGGACGGTCCGGTCGGCCACCTGGGTGAAATTCATGCCGCCCCGGACGGTCTGCACCTCCACCGGCAGGCCGTCCAGGTCCTTGAGGGCCTGCAGGATGGCCGGGCCCTGCCCGGCGATATTCGTTTCGTGGACAAAATCCGCCCAGGTGACGGCCAGATCCCGGGGGAAACCCGCCAATTGATCCCGAATGAAGGCGGAGTCGGCCTGCGGCCATGGGTCGAGGTCCCGGCCAGCGAAGATGAGCAGGGCCTTCAGGGCCTCAGGGCGGGAAATGGCGGTCTGAAGGGCGGCGGCGGCACCCCGGTCCGCGCCGGTCACAGACACCTCGAGGACGCCGAAGGTTTCGCGGGCCCAGTCCAGGCACGCTTCGGTTTCGCGGGGATAATGGGCGATCAGATCGGCGGGACGGGACCCCTCCGACGGCGCGAGCACCGGCACCAGGTAGATGGGGAATCCCCCGTCGGTGCCGGCCTTCAGCGTCGATTTCTGCCGTCCCTGTTCGTAGTTCTGACCCATGCGGTCGGCGATGGCACCGGTCATGGCGACCACCGCGGTCAGGGTGATGACGGGGTTCAGTTTTTTGGCGATTTTCCAGCCGCCCGGCAGGTAGGCGTGGCACAGCCGGGGGTCCCCGTCGGGACCGGTGTAGACCGCGACAAAGGACCCCTTGTCCGGCAGGATCGATCCGTTCTTGTCGGCGTTGTCGAGCAGCCGGCCCAGTTCGTCCAGCGCAGTGATGATGGCGCCGGGCCCCCGGCGCGGCGGATGAGCGGCCACGGCCTCTTCGATGGCGGTGAGGTGGTATTCGGCAGTCGGCTTTTCCTGGGCTGGCAGGACTTCGATACGTTCGCGGTAGGAGGCGCTCCATCCGGGAGCCAGTTGGAGCACGCTGGCGCCCCAGGTCTGGGTACGGCCCGACGGGAAATCCAGCTGGGCCTTGACGACGTAGGCCCCGGTTTTCAGGGCGGTGAAATCCGCCTGGCGGGTGATGTTATTGAGCCCCGGCACGAGGTCGATCGCCCCGTTGGCTTGCCCTCCGGGCAGCAGGGACTGGTCCGGCCCACCCAGGAAATCGATGGTCAATCGGCCGGGCCCCCTTTGGTCGGAGACGGCGATGAGATCGACGGTGATCGGCTTGGCGCCGCTGATGGTCCGGGACACCTTGCCGGCAAAAATTTCCTCGGCAACGGATTCGACCCGGAAGTTCAAAGGTACGATGCGGCGTTCCAGGGCATTGGGTCGGAAAGCGGCCGGGTCGGGCAGGACGGACGCCATCTTACCGCCTTCGGGACCGGCGATCCGCACCGCCGCGTTGAAGCCCATCCGGGCGTCTACCACGGGGTCATAGGGCAGGATACCGGCCCAGGGAATCAGGGCTTTCAATTCCAGGTGGTTCGATTCCGTGAGACGGATCTTGGGTTGCAGTTCGGAAATGATCTGCCACCGGTTCTGGGCAGCGAGGAAGAGTGCACCGGCTGGGCGCCCTTTTTCCGTACCGAAGGCGAAGAGGAAGTGGTTGTCGGTCCGGAAGCCCAAT
>RCNC010001813.1_pt1 | contig 14401 bp, 11 predicted proteins | sample 2041301 | NCBI WGS metagenome assembly RCNC01 (sample SAMN09708231, study PRJNA481090) | Marine sediment metagenome, whole genome shotgun sequencing project. | biome: marine sediment; feature: ocean; material: sediment; isolation source: Sewage treatment plant 13A marine sediment (STP13A) ... | reverse complement strand
CCCAGTTCGAATCTATCGACTTAAAAGTGAGCCAATTAATAGAAGGCACTCTTTTGCGGCCTGCAAATCAAAGTAAAGTGCCTATTGTAATTATCGTACAAGGTTCTGGCCCTACAGATCGTAATGGCAACCAGCCAATGATGGAAAACAATTCTTTAAGGCTATTGGCTCAAGGATTACAAGAGCAAGGAATTGCAAGTTTTAGATACGATAAGCGTATCGTGCCCATGATTAAAAATCGCACTCTAAACGAGTCTACGCTTTCCTTTAACGACTTTATCCAGGATGCGAGTGATGCACTTAACTATTTTAGAAAGAGTGAAGCTTTTTCTAGTTATTTTATTCTCGGGCATAGCCAAGGTGCGTTGATTGCCGCCATAGTGGGACAAGAAGGTGTAGATGGCGTAATTTCTATCGCAGGTGCCGGGCAATCTATAGATGCAGTGATTGTAGATCAGTTAGAACGTCAATCTCCGGGTTTAGCCGAAAATGCGCAAGTCGCTTTTAATGATCTAAGAGAAACAGGAAAAGCCTCAACATATAGTCCTAGCCTCGCGTCTATTTTTAGGCCAGCAATTCAGCCATTTATGCGTTCCTGGATGCTCTATGACCCGCAAGTGGAATTAGCTAAGGTTACGGCTCCTATTTTGCTTATAAATGGTGATAACGATCTACAAGTAAACCCAGCAGAAGCTGCAATGCTTGAAGAAGCCAATCCAGCGGCAACTTTAAAAATTATCGAAGGGATGAATCATGTCCTTAAAAATATTTCAGGAAGCGATGCAGAGAACGGGCAGTCATATAACAATCCCAATCTGCCTTTACATCCTGATTTAATAGGACTACTCGCAGAATTTATAAAAAAATAGGCATGGCTAAAAAGAAAGCATTCGCACTTAGGGTAAACGAAGAGATGCTCAAAGCCATCGAAAAATGGGCTGCCGATGAATTTCGCAGTACTAATGGGCAAATTGAGTGGATGCTTTTAGTCAGCGTTACCTCGCCGACAGTCTGATTACCTGTAACGTCGCTACCAGAACTTCCGCCAAGCTTGTGATAGAACATATAGCCCAGGTTCCGCTGCCCTTTCCAACAAGTACTGATCCAGGGGATTTTGAGTGCTAGTACGGCGCGGCCCTCATCAATCGCCGCTCTTTTCGACCCCGCCTGGCACCGGTGGCAGAAGGGATGCCCAAAACTGCTCCGTAGCGGTTTTCAGCGCCTGATCGCTCAGCGGAGCGGAACTGGCCAGTGCTGTGGCAAACTGCTGGCGAACCCGATCCTGTTCACGCAGGAAATGTAGTATCTGCTGCTCCACATAGGGCGCTACCAGATGGGCCATCTCATCGCCGTAGAAGCGAATCAACTCCTCCAGCGCCCGGTTGGTCAACAGGGACTCGTGTCCCTCGTTCTCCTGCTCAGTGATGACTTGCATCAGCACGGAACGGGTCAGGTCAGCCCCCGTCTTCGAGTGGACCACCTTGAAGGCGCTGCGCTGCACCACCATTTCCCGCACATCCACCAGCGTGATGAACTGACTGGTTTCAGTATCGTATATCCGGCGATTGGGGTATTTTTTTAATAGCTTCACGCGGCCGATCCTCTGTCGATACCTTGGAATTATAACCTTGTCCAGATGCAAATTGCATGATTTATTTGCGCTGCAAAAATGCACAAACAGAATTTGCTTATTGAAACATTTATCCATTAGACTATTGATATAAATCATATTTCTTCATCTCTATGGAGCATAAGTCGGTTGACGCGTGAATCCTGCAGGCCTATATTGAAGCTGTATTTGTGCACTGCACAATTCACAAGATTCCACTCACAGGATAGATAGGGAGAACAATCATGGCCGAACTGACCGCCAAAAAAATCCAGGACTTTTTTGAAACCATGAACAAGGCCAATACCGACGCGTGGTCAGCCCATTCGAGCTTTTTTGAAGAACTGTCAAAGCGCAATACGACATGTTTCACTGACCTTGCCAAAGCTCGCATGCAAAGCTTCAAGGAGGTTGCCGACGCCCAGACTTTCGCCCAGGCTTTCGAAGCCAACCTGGGATTTGAAGAAAAGGTACGCGAAGACCTGCAAACGCTGCATGAGACCAACTCCGCCGCCTGGGAGGCACTGACGGAACAGTTGCAGGGGCTGTATGCCTTTGACCAAAAGACACAACCCACGGTGAAACCCAGGGCACGGAAGGCTAAAGCTAAAGCGAAGCCGAAAACGAAGACCAGGGCCACCAAGCGCAAAAAAGCGACCAGCAGAAAGACCGGCGCCTGAGGACTGACTGGGTCACCACGCGGCAGTTGAGCGGTGGCCCATTAGCCCACAGTCAAACGAGGAGTCAGCCATGCAGCAACTGTCCGGTCTTGATGCGGCCTTTCTGTATTCGGAAACGCCCAATGTCCCCATGCACATTGGCGGCCTGAGTATTTGGGACCCATCCACTGCGCCCGGCGGCAAGGTCTCATTCAGGCGCATCGTGCAGACTATTAACGAGCGCGCCCATCTGGCACCACATCTACGCCAGCGCCTGTTTGAAGTGCCCCTGAGTGCAGATTTCCCCTACTGGGTGCGCGATGCCACTTTCGACCAGGAATATCACGTCCGCCACGTGATACTGCCCGAACCCGGCGACTGGCGTCAGTTGTGCCAACTGATCGCCCGCCTTAATGCCCAACCACTGGACCGGACGCGGCCACTGTGGGAAACCTATGTCATCGAAGGCCTGGACAATATCGAAGGCGTACCAGCGGGCAGTTTCGCCCTTTTCAGCAAGACCCATCACGCCGCCGTAGACGGGGCCTCCAGTAACGACATAGGCACGGCGCTGTGCGACCCCTCCCCCAGTATCCGCAAAATTGAAGGAGCGGATACCTGGCAGGCCGACACGCCTCCTAAACCCTGGGAACTGGCGGCTTTCGCCCTGCGGCACAATGCGCTCAAGCCCCTGCATTACCTCGAGTTTATCCAAAAGGCAATTCCTGCCTGGACCAGAACCCTGGAGGGCCTGGCCACAGGTCGGCTGCACCGCGCCCCACGCGTGCCGCGCACCCGGTTCAACAGCTCCGTGTCTCCCCAGCGAGTCTTCGAGGGAGTCACTTTCAAGCTGGATGAAATTCGCGCGATAAAGAACACACTGGCCGGCACCATCAACGACGTCATGCTGGCTGTGTGCTCCGGGGCGCTGCGTCACTACTTATTGGAAAAAGGCGAACTACCGGACACTTCGCTAGTAGCCATGTGCCCGGTAGACCTGCGCGATCATGACGGAACAGAAGCCACCGGCGGCAACCTGGTCGCTTCAATGGCCGTGGCCTTACACACGGAAATCGCGGATCCGAGAGAGCGCCTGCTCGCGATTCACGCAGAAACCCGCAACGCAAAGGAACTGGCAAAATCCATGGATCCCAAGGTAATGCTGGGTATGTCGGAATTCACGCCAACCACCATCGCCGCTGTCAACGCCCAAATAACCGCTGCACAGGGGTTGGCCAACATCACCGAGCCGGAATTCAACACGGTAATTACCAATATCCCAGGCCCCCAGTTGCCAATATTCAGTAACGGTGCACAGCATGTACGGGGTTGGGGCACCGGGCCCAGCGTCGAAGGCAATGGACTGTTCCACTCTGTAGGCAGTTACTGTGGTGAAGTGACGGTGGGCATCAGTTGTTGTCGTGTAATGATGCCTGACCCGGAAAATTACGCCGACTGCCTGCGCGATTCCTGCGCCGAGCTCAGGTTGGCGGTACTGGGTGAGGATCGCAGGCCCCCGACAGTGAAAAAGAACACCAGGCCCGGCTCTGCAACCGGCAGAGCCAGCGCCAAAAAGACAACGGGCGGTAAAGCGCCCACCAAAGCAAAACGGTCACCTGGAAAACGGGCGCCTGGAAAAGGAAAGAAGTGACGCCATAACCCAGTGGCCAACGTGTTAACTCTACGGAGAAAAGCTCATGACTATTCAAGGTATTGCCGAGAAATTTCGCCCGCCGATAGATGCCCTGCACTATAGCGAACCGTTCCGCGCCATGCTTGAACTGGGCGCCCTTCACCTGGCGGAGCCCTGGCTGAACCTGCTGCATGGCGGCGACGGCCACCCTGTTATGGTGATACCGGGCTTCAGCGCCGGCAGCCGCTCGACCCAATCCCTGAGGGATTTCCTGGGCACACTGGGCTACTCCGTGTCCTGCTGGGAACAGGGCGTGAATTTCGGGGTGCGCGAGGACTTGTTCGTGGGGGCCATGGAGCTTCTGGATGCGCTGCACGAGGAATACGGCTGCAAGGTCAGCCTGGTCGGCCAGAGCCTGGGTGGTATCTATGCGCGCGAGATGGCCAAGCTGAATCCCGACAAGGTACGGCAGGTCATCACCCTGGGTAGCCCGTTCAACGACCCGGAGGGAAATTCCTCACGCGTGTCCAAGCTGTATAAGTTTTTTAATCCCGATCACCGGCCGAAATCCGAGCAGTTCGACGATATGGAGTGGAATCCCCACTTGCCCCCGCCCACCCCGACTACCGCCATATTCAGCAAGGGCGATGGCATCTGCCATTGGCGAGCCTGCATCCAGCACGGTGGCCACGAGCGGGTTGAAAATGTAGAGGTCAGCAGCAGCCACACCGGGATGGGGGTCAATGCCCAGGTCATGTTTGTGGTCGCCGACCGCCTGGCGCTACAGGAAAATCACTGGCGCCCTTTTCACCCGGCCAGTTACCTCGGCCTTGCGCCGCCTGATTCCACATAGGAATCTCACCAACGAACTGCCGCTTTGGATGGCCGAGTCTACAAACCCTAAGGACAACCACACCGCTGGCGAAGCAGAAAAAATGGTGGCAATTGCTCAGTCGTTCGGTAGCTTCGGTACTTACGCCGACGAGGCGACCAGTAACAGCCTGGGAGAGGATCTGCCACAACGTTTTGACGTGGGTATCAACTACTTCGACCAGGGCCTGGATGGAGCTGGCAATACACACCGACGTGCCAGAATTTCGTGGTGCCAACAGAAAATCAGTCCCACAGTGGCTTTTGGTGGTGATGTTGCACTCAGGGCTATTTGATAAGTGGCGGATACCGATTGTCACCTGTGTATCGTGGTTTGGTGATGCCGATGGTGGTGCGTTTACATTTTATCCTGATGGAGCGAATGGCCTGCGAGCTGCGATCCCCGCGCAACATAACTCTGCTATTTTGATTGACACCGCCAAGGTATTTCATGGCGTTGAACGAGTAGAAGGCGGTTTACCTGACCTACCGTTGATCGGACAGCAAACGCGCCTGCATTTTTGTGGGGATGACAAGTGGGAGTTGCGGGAATCTGGAGAAGTACTGGCAGATTTCATGTGGTCAAAAATACGCTATTCAATCTCCTGGAAGGCCTACTGTTTCTTCGACGATGAAGCCGAGACACTCTGGCGAGAGGGCCTTGATGAAGTTTCTACAAGTGATATTCTCGAATAAACCGACGCCAGAGCAGGTATGGCTTGGCAACATGCGCGCCGGGAATGACCTGCTGTAGCAACCTGCTGTGGAAAAATCCCGCACTATGACCAGCGAAAAGTGCACAAGCTGCGCTTGGCAGGCTAAACTGGAACAGTAAATGGCAGAAAAGTGTCGCTTGGAAAATGGCCCAATGGGTGCCATAGGCTCTGACGACGTATAACCGACACCTAAATCAAGGACATAAGTATGAACTATTTCGTTACTGGCGGCACCGGCTTCATTGGTCGATTCCTTATTCCCAAGTTGCTGGATCGTGGGGCTACCATCTACCTGCTCGTGCGCCCGGGTTCAATGTCAAAGATAGTAGGACTGCGCGAACTCTGGGGTGCTGACGAGGACCAGGTCATCACTGTGGCAGGCGACCTGAGCCGAACCAGGCTTGGGGTCAAACCCGCCTGGATCAAAAGGCACGCCGGTAAGATCGACCACTTTTTCCATCTGGCGGCCATCTATGACATGAAGGCTGACGCTGAAAGCCAGCGGATCAGCAATGTAAAGGGCACCGCGCAGGCCATCGCCCTGTCCAAGGCACTCAAGGCCGGCTGTTTCCACCAGATCAGCTCTATTGCCGCCGCCGGTCTTTATGAGGGCACGTTCACTGAGGACATGTTTGAAGAGGCGGGCGCGATGGATCACCCGTATTTCTCCACCAAGCACGAATCAGAGGGCCTGGTGCGCGCAGAAACCGGAATGAACTGGCGCATCTATCGTCCGGGTATGGTCGTCGGCCATTCTGCAACCGGTGAGATGGACAAGGTCGATGGCCCTTACTATTTTTTCGAGACCTTGAAAAACCTGAGTTCTGTGGTGCCGGAGGGCCTGCCACTGCTGCTAAACAAGGCGGGGCTGCTCAATATCGTACCGGTGGACTACGTGGTGAACGCCATCGATTACCTGGCGCACCTGCCGGATCAGGATCAGCAGTGCTTCTTTATCACTGACCCCGACGGCATCCGGGTAGGGGACTTGCTGAAGGTGCTTATGAAGGTGTCCGGAGGCCCCAGTGTCAGGGCGTTGGACATCGGTGTGATGGACTCAGCCACGAAACTCGCGGGGAAAGGTATCAGTCGCTTTTCCAGGGTGAAGGCCCTGGGCGAAAAACTGGTCTCTCGCATGGGCATCCCACCGGAAATCGTCGGCTATATCAATTACCCAACGCATTTTGATTCGAGAAAAACCCGTAAACTGCTTGCCGGGGGCGATATAGCGTGTCCGCCGTTTGAGGATTATGCACCCGTCCTTTGGGACTACTGGCTGTATTTTTTGCGCAGCGACTCAAAGTCGCTGATTTCAGAGGTAGATGGCCTGTTCAACCAAATGGTCGGGCGGCCGACACTGGCCGCGCTACGGCGCAAGGTCAAGGGCAAGGTGGTAGTGGTCACCGGCGCCACATCCGGCATTGGCAAGGAATGCGCACTGCGCCTGGCCCGGGCCGACGCCACGGTGATCCTGGTGGCCAGGACGGTGGCGAAACTGGACGAAACCCTCGCGGAGATCGCCGAAAAAGGTGGGGATGCCCAGGCCTATTCCTGCGATGTGTCCAGTGCTAAAAACTGCGACAAACTGGTCTCTGATGTACTCAGGGATCATGGCCGGGTGGACATCCTGGTCAACAATGCAGGGCGGTCCATTCGCCGCTCGGTGCGCTACAGCTATGACCGCTTCCATGATTTCGAACGCACCATGCAGCTGAACTACTTCGGTGCCCTGCGCTTGATCCTGGGCTTCCTGCCGGGCATGGAGGAGCAGGAGAGCGGCCAGATCATCAATATCTCCTCTATAGGCGTATTGACCAGCCCACCGCGCTTCGCAGCCTACGTGGCTTCCAAGGCGGCCCTGGATGCCTTCAGCCTGTGTGCGGCACCGGAATACACCGCCGAGAATATCGATTTCACTACCATCCATATGCCATTGGTACGCACCCCGATGATCGCGCCGACCAACCTGTACAAGGCCTTCCCGACACTTTCGCCGGAGCAGGCCAGAGACCTGGTCATCAAGGCTATCATTGCCAAACCGAAACGGGTCTCCACCCGGCTGGGTGTGGCCGGGGCTGTGGCCCAGGCAACCATCCCCTCGGTGACTGAGGCATTTTTAGGCCAGGCTTACGCCCTGTTCCCGGATTCCGCCAGGGCCCGCGGCCTCAGCGAGGAGGAGGCTGCGCTGGAGAAGCAGAATATCCCCTCGTCGCGACTGGCGCTGGCGCAGAAAATGTTTGCCCAGGTGATGCGAGGCGTGCACTGGTAAGGCTATGGCGTGCGCGGCGATTTAACGTGGCCTGGCGCGTTTTTTCGCCGCGGCCTTGGTGCGACGCTTGCGGGGCTTGGGGGCAGTTGTGCGCCACGTCTTGCGCGCCACCAGGGCGCGCTCGCGCACGGCGCTGATGTCCTCGTCCGAGAAGACGCCATTGACGCCAGAAATTGCCGCCAGCCGCATACCGTGCTTGAGCCCCATTTTGTAGATTTCGTGCACTTTCTCCCATTCGATATTGCGTCCCACGGTAAAGTTCTCGAAGCGTCCGTCCAGGGTCAGCACGATCGTTTCCGCGAGACAGGCGTAGACCACATTGCGATCTTCGAAACCGAGATTCTTCACATGCACCTCACCTGGCAGGTAGACCTCGCCTGATTCGATGACCAGCACATCAGGCCGTTTGGCCACCTCCTCTGGCGGCAGGTCCAGTGGGCGGGCGACATCGGTGATGACGCAGCCCGGCTTCACGTTCATGATATCCAGTATCCTGCGCCCGGCACCGGAGGTCGCGGTGACGATCATGTCCATCTCGCCAATGCTCTTGTCACTGTCGGCGTATGAGGACAGCACCACTTTCGCCCCGGGTGTTTCCCGCAGAATGGATTTTTCCAGCAGTAGTAATTTGGCCGATTCCGGCGATACCAGGTGCACCTCTTCAGCTGTCCTGACCAGCAGTCGGGAGCAGGCCGCGCCGATGGCGCCTGTGGCCCCAACCACCATCGCCTTGCCCTTGATTTTCTTGCCTTTTTCCAGTTTCACCAGGCCCAGCCTGCTCACCGCATCATGGGCCGCCCACAGCGCGCCGGACGCACTGTAGCTATTGCCCGTGGTGATGGGCAGTGGCGCGCGTTTTGCCACAGTGACGCCGGCGTCCCCCACGACTTTGGTGAAGGCCCCCAACCCCATGATCTGTGCGCCCAGCTTTTTCGCGATATCGGCCGCCGCCAGCAACTGGCGATAGGTGAACTCAGGGCTGTGCGACATAATTTCCTTGGGGGTGCCGCCCACGAGAATCAACCAGCCTTCCGCTTCCACCCCGGTGGGGGAGCGGATGCCTTCCATTTTTGAATAAACGAAAGGCGGTGTATAGGCGACAGCCTTCTCCACGACGTTCATCACCATCGGCGGTGACACTTTTGCGATCAGTTCCAGCGGCTTGATATTGTCCAGGTACTTTTGTGACAACGGGTGGATAACGAAGGCGAATCGATTGATGTGCTTCTTGCCCTCGATGGGGTAGAGAATTCTCGGTTTCAGTTCCAGGTCGGCGAAGATCTCCAGGAAATCGTCGTGCAGGATCTCCTCGGGTTTTTTGTCCAGCGCGGCGATGATCATAGCCTCCACAATATTGAGGCCGACGGTCTGGTCAAACAGCTGTATGCTGCAATCAATAATCAGTCGAACGCCTTTTCTCCCGAGTACCTCCAGCCTGTCTGGAGAAATCGTCGAGGACACCACCGTCTTGCCGTCCAGTTCCTTCGCAGAATAATCCTCCAACTGCTCATAGGGCGCGACAATAACATCGGCATCCTGTACTGCTTTTTTGAGCACTAACTGCTGCAGGTACCTGCCTGGCCCTATGCCGGGTACGAGTGTTCGGCCACGTGCGTATTTGAGCAGTGGATCGCTGCCGGCGGCGTATAACTCCAGGGCGCGCAACGAGTGCAGCAGGTTAGGCGCGCCAAGCTGCAGCACGGGATCGGCAAAAGACAGGTTCTGGGTGTATTCGGATAGCACCGACGCCAATCGGTAGTTGGTGGCGCCGGACATGAATAGAACCCTGGCATTATTGAAAATCATGCCGAGCTCGACCTGGGCTGATCGCACCGACCATTCCTGCACGATTTCCCTCAGCCTCGCCCCGGTGGTCACTGGCACAGCCCCCGCCTTTTTCTCCAGTTTACGGGTGACCCCCTGGGAGAAGTGGTTGGTTCCGACCCAGTAATGGTCGGGCACCATCCCCAGACCGATGACATCCGCCTTGTCGGCCGCTTCCTGTATAAGTTGAGCAGCTGTGCGCTTATCCTTGTTTGTTCCCCTGCGGGATACCTGGAAACGCTGACCGAGAAAGTCCGCCCTGAATTTGAAATCGAGCGAGTCTGGCCCAAGGCTGATACTGAGGATTTTTTTCATGCTCTATTCCCTCTACCCGGCACAAAGGTCCGGACTGACCTTCATATTCGTTTGGCGAACAGTAACAAAGTCACAGCGATACTGCACAGCCTCTGAAGAGTCGTCAGGCATTTTTCCCCAGATCAATCAGCAGGGACGCTACTGAAACAACACCTGGCTTGGCTCCCTGTTTGCTGCAGTTCAGAAATGAACGAATATGAATGGTAAGCTCACCGATGCGAGCAAGCTATAGTAACGTAGGCGAACCTCGCGCGCGAGCTTAAGACTCAGCAACCAGATCAAAGGAGGGAATTTGCTAGCAACACCCCGTTTATATTTCCTATACTTGAGGCGCGGTCGAGGATGAAGGTCTGCTTCGTCTCCCACACCTCGCGCCTGGCCGGCGCAGAGCGCTCGTTGCTCGAAACCGTGCGTGCATTGCGCGGTCGGGGTGTGGAGTGCGCCGTGCTACTCCCGTCGCACGGCCCGCTCTGCGAGTTGCTGGAACAGATCCCGGTCGAGTACCACATCCTGCCCTACAAGTGGTGGTCGGCCTCCGAGGGCGGCACGCCCTGGAAACGATTCGCGCGCACGATCTGGAATCTGGGTATGACCATTCCCGTGGCGCTCTGGATTCGCAAGCAGAAGGCCGACATCGTTTACACGAATACCGTCGTCATCTGCGTCGGTGCGTGGGGCGCGGCGCTCGCGGGACGACGGCACGTCTGGCACCTTCGCGAACTGGGCCATGTACACGACCGGATGGTCTTCGATCTCGGAGAGCGTTACGCCACAGGCCTGATATCCCGGCTCTCCTCGCTGGTGCTGGCCAACTCGGGCTGCGTTGCCGAGCGCTACCGTGAGGCGCTCCGGCCGCAGGAAGCCGCGGTCCTGTACCAGTGTGTCCAGGTGCCCGACGATGTCGAGGCGTCGTTCCCCGCACAGGGAGACGGCCTGCGTTGCGTGGTGGTCGGCACCATCAGTTTCTCCAAGCGCCAGGAAGAGGCGATTCGCGCCGTGGCCCTGCTGGGCGAGCAGGGTGCGCGCGCAGAGTTGCTCATTGTCGGCGAAGGAGATCCACGTTACGAGAAGCTGCTTCGCGATCTGGTCGTCGAACTCGACGTCGGAGACCGTGTGAACTTCCTGGGCCAGCTCGAGTCTGCGAACCCCGTGATCGCGGGTGCCGATGTCGTGATCCACTGCTCGCGGCACGAGGCCTTCGGTCGCGTAACCGTCGAAGGGATGCTGGCCGGGAAACCGGTGGTCGGTGCTCGCAGCGCCGGCACCGCGGAACTGATCCGCGACGGCGAGACCGGACTGCTCTACGAACCCGGCGACGTGGAGCAACTCGCCGCCGCCCTGAAGCGCCTCATCGACGACTCCGACGAGGCCCGCAAGCTCGGCGCAACGGCCCAAGCATGGGCCCGAAGCCGTTTTACCGAGGAACGCTACGCCACCGAACTGCTGGCGCTGCTCGAGTCTAAATAGATCTGTCCCCGGTCGAGCCGTTCAGGGCTCGCCGCGCAGCACCCTCTGCATGTATTCCTCGGCTGTGATGGTGCCGCCGTCACTTTCTGCCCGGCCCTGGTCGGCTTCAGGCAGGATTGGTTGCAGTAAGTCGATTCTTTTCCATGCGGGGTAGGGCTGGTTGCCCTGCGCATCAGGCACAAATTCAGAGCTGGAAACGCGCTGGTGCCGGTGAATATATCGACCGCAGTTCAGGAACGCGGAATCAACCACGGCACGAACCACCATTTGTGCGCCTGGAAAGGACTCCAGCAGCGCGCTATCAGTGACAATCGAGGCGGAGGCCTGCACCCTCACGCGATGGGGCGTTTCAAAATCCATGAACAACAGCCCGATTTTTGCAGTGTCTGCGATATTTCCCATGGACAGGAACATGCCGTTGCCGTCGTAGCTGGGAAAAACCAGGGTTTTCGAATCGATTACGCGCACGAATCCCGGCGCCCCGCCTTTGTATGAGACAGTTGGTTCGCCAAGATGATTGACCGTAGACAGAAAGAAAAAGTCACGGGATGAGATAAAGGCCGCGTGATCATCGGGGATATCTTCGCTGACTATGATCGCGGTATGGGCATCCGCCAGCTGCTCTGTGCCGAAGTCTTCCTGCAACTTGCGCTGCTCAGGGGTATATAGTTCGACCATGGTTTTACCCTATATTCATTTCATGCGATGCAGGGCGCAAATCTTGTTGCCCGACGGATCGTCGTAAATAGGCAAGATAGATTTTCCCCCTGGCGGCTCTTCGCAGGTCACGCCACCATTGGCAAGGCCTGCCTCATGGCAGGCATTCGCCGCTGCAGGGTTCTCTGCCGCAAAGCCGATGGTGCTGCTAGATTATCGCGGATGGTCTCAATATAATTTGGGAGTCAATCTCAGCGGAAATCGGCTGTTGCGACATGAACTCGGCCTGGGCATTTTTAACTTTCTCCTGCCACTCGCCCATACTGGAGAAATTGTCGAACCCCAGAGCGTAGATCATCATGCCCGCGTGGCGTCCGCCCATGGTCTGCCAGAGCCGCACGTTTCCACCGTGCTCCTGGTGAATATCCCTTGCCTCTGCGCAGGATTTGAAGAATTTTCCGGCGTTACCTTCCTCGGGCAACACATCCCATACGGTCGCTGCGATTATGTTTCCTGACGCTTCCACGCCCCTCTCAAAGCCCGGGACCTCCACTAATTCGAAAGTATCGAGTATCTCCCCTGAGCGATTCAGAATGTTGGACATGTACTGTTCCTGCATCTCAGCATCCTCAAGCATTTTATCCGTGAGGTCACCGTATTCCTTCCAGTCCGTATAGAGCGTGCTGTTCCAGACTTCTATGCCAGGCACGCCCGAGTGCGATATCCGCACTGTATTTCGAAGGCCCTTTTTGTCCATTAGGGCCGCGTTGTCGGCGACCGATTTCATAAATTCCGCTTCCTTGCCTACTATGCTGGTCATTACCTGAATTCTGGCGATAGCCATGTCGTAATCTCCTTATGCTCTTAATGTTCGCCCAGTTCCAGGCCGTCCTGTGTTTGAGCCACAACGTTAAAGCTAGTCCAGTTTCCCTGGTCCGGCAAATCATCGGTAAAAATTTTCCTGGATATCAGTATTGAGTATTCAGACCTGGCGGGAATCTTGCGATGACCCCCACAAGACGGCGAGCTGCTCCATGCGGACGGTTTAATCGGTTCTCCGCGCGTATTTCACCGGGGTAGCTTCGAGGCCCATTCGCTGGGCCTGTTCAGCGCACGCTTTCCGGATGCACCAGAGGGAGAAGACATTTACAGTCTGCGCATGGAACATGATCACCTGAGAGTGAACTACCCGGGTGATAGCGATTGGTATTTTGTCTCTGCATTGGTGGGCCCCATCGGCATATCGTTCCGCGGGGTATCTCTCGATTATTCGCGCTTCACTGATGCGAATCTGCGCCAGCTTAACGTCGTGAGCGGTTTCCTGATGAAAAACGCCTGCTCCTTTTCGATTCGGGACGTCACCTTCCTCAGACCAGGCGACGAGTAGATCTTCAATGAATGGTCCGGCACACCGGCGGCATCTCAGCTTGAACCGCTAGTAGCACCAGGCAGAGCGTTTAGTACAGTCCGCACTTCCAATGTGCCGTGCAGCGTGCGGTGCACCGGGCAGCGATCGGCAATTTCCAACAGGCGCTGGCGCTGCTCCTTCGACAAATCCCCCTCTAGCGTCACTGTACGCTCCAACACCTCGATTTGCATGGGCTTCTCATCACAGCCCTGGCAATCCTCGATGTAGTCGCGGGAATGTCGCAGGTCAACGGCAACGTGCTCCAGAGGCAGCGATTTGTGCTTGGCGTACATACGCAGCGTCATTGAGGTGCAGGTGCCAAGCGCCGCAAGGAGATGTTCATAGGGATCGGGGCCGGCGTTATTGCCGCCAACCGACACGGGTTCGTCCGCCAGCCAATAGTGGCTGTCGCTGTGCACATGCTGGGTAAACTTGTGATCCTTCTCCTCAACCCGCACCTGGCCCTTGCTGACACTGACAGCAGGAGCCTCGACGCGGGGCAGGTAACGATCCGCCCAAGCGGCAATGATGCTCGCCACATACTCCGAATCCGCCTTGCGGCTCAGCAGATGGTCGGCGTCATCCAGGGAAATGAAACTCTTGGGATGTCGAGCTTCCAGGTAAATGCTTTCCGCCTCGGCAATACTCACGGTTGCGTCTAGAGGTGCGTGCATCACCAGAAGGGCTTTACGCAGCTTGCCAAGGTCTGCGTATTCCTGGCTTTCGAGGTCATCAAGGAACTGCTTTTTGATGCTGAATTTGCGCCCGCCGAGATCCACCAGCGCTTCCCCTTTACTGACGATATCTTCCAGAGAGGCAGTAAAATTATGGGCCACATGATCCGCCTTGTGGGGCGCGCCGATGGTTACCACCGCCTTCACTTCGGGCAATTGCGCCGCCATTGCAAGCACCGCCGCACCACCCAGGCTGTGACCAATCAGTAGTGCCGGCGCCTGATAGTTGTCGCGCAGAAA
>RCNC010001812.1_pt1 | contig 14401 bp, 12 predicted proteins | sample 2041301 | NCBI WGS metagenome assembly RCNC01 (sample SAMN09708231, study PRJNA481090) | Marine sediment metagenome, whole genome shotgun sequencing project. | biome: marine sediment; feature: ocean; material: sediment; isolation source: Sewage treatment plant 13A marine sediment (STP13A) ... | reverse complement strand
CGAAACATATTAAGGATTTGGTTGGTATGAATGCAAACTAAAGACGATTAAAGTTACTAATCATTGCAGCTAATTTAAACCATTTAACAATTATTAAGGGTGTGATTTTTAAAAGACAATAATAATCTTTCTAATTTGTTTATATTCTGATGCCCTGATACTAACTGCTCAACCCTATGAAAAAAACCCTGCCTGCAGATTCTGAAATCCTTCAATACCTGTACCGGGATGGGGGAGTAAGGGGGGAAAGGATCGCCTTGCGGTTCAGGTGGGTGCTTGTGGGACTGGTACTTGCCCTGATCGGGGTGATGTATGCCAAGGGACTGGTGCGGGAAGCTTCCTGGTCTCTCGTGCCTATCTCCATTTTTGTCGTATACAACCTCTTCCTGCTGGTGCTGTTCAGGAAGGACAAGATCGGTTACTGGGTAAGGTATGTTTCGATTGTTGTGGATATAGGGGTGCTCTCCCTGCATACTTATATGTATTCACGCCTGTTTGTCCCAATTGCCGTATCCACCACTGCTTCCATTTACATATATTTCATCCTGCTTTTCATGTCCGTATTGCGTTATGACAGGAAACTGGTCATCTTTGCAACCCTTTTCACCATATTCTGTTTTAACCTGAATTATTACCTGAGAATCGACAGTGTCGATCCTGAACTGTTAGCGCAGGTTGTGTCATCTGACCGTGCGGGGCATTTTTACAAATCTATGTACATTGCCCTGTTCGGGTTTATGCTGCTGCATATTCCCCGGCTGGTGACGGAATTGATCAGCCGCCAGGAAAATATGCTGGCTGATAAAAAGGAATCGGAGATAAAACTGGCCCTGGAGAAGATGGAAAAACAATTCCTGAGCGACCGCCTGCAGTATGAACAGGAGGTAAATGCAGAACTCAACCGGCAAAAGGAACAAATCGAAAAGCAGAACAAGGAGCTCCAACAGCTGGTATCGTCAAGGAACAAGATCCAGTCGGTGATCAGCCATGACTTGCGCAATCCATTTACGATAATACAATCACTTACTGAATCACTGGACGAAAACCTGGAAAACCTCTCGGAGAAGGATGTAAAGCGGGCTGTCAGGACCATCCATGATACCAATAAGCGGGGATTGTACCTGCTCGACAACCTGCTGAACTGGACCCGCCTCCAGACAGGGAAATTAAAGGTAGTTCCCACAGTGATACCGGTATATTCGGTGATCGGGATGATGGATGTTCTCCACCTCCAGGCCCAGGAAAAAAATATCCAGATTTTGAACCAGGTTGAGCTTACTGCTTCCATCTACTGTGATGAGGATATGTTTCGCACTGTGCTCAGAAATTTAATTTCCAATGCCCTGAAATTTACACCGGAAGGGGGAAGCGTTACCATCAGTACAGAGGCCGGAGAAGGATCAACCCGGATATGTATAGCTGATACTGGTATAGGCATCAGCGGCAACAACCTGAAAAGGCTGCTTCAGTCGAATGAGAGTTTTTCTACACCAGGAACGGCCAATGAGAAGGGTTCTGGACTTGGTTTTTCCCTGGTCAAGGATTTTGTAGGGATGAATCATGGAATATTTACGGTCGAAAGTGAAGAAGGAAAAGGTACAGCCGTTTGTTTAACGTTTCCTGATGGCCCGAAACGTGGCCCCAAACGAAAATGAGTAATGTTTTTGACAGGGGGTATTTCCCGGAAATAACCCTGGCCGGGGAGGATGGGTTGCTGGCAGCCGGGGGCAGCCTGGATATTACGGTCCTGCTTGAAGCTTATTCAAAGGGCATATTCCCATGGTATGCCGAAGGCTCACCTATCCTATGGTGGTCACCAGATCCGAGAATGGTGTTGTTCCCGGAAAAATTCAAAGTTTCCAAGAGCTTTGACCAGACTTTACGGAAAAAAGAATTCGAGATCCGTATGGATAGCCGCTTTCCGGATGTGATCAGTCAATGTTCAAAAGTTCACCGTCACGGACAGGATGGCACATGGATCACCGCGGATATGAGAGATGCCTATATCCGGCTGCATGAGGAAGGTTATGCACATAGCGTGGAAGTTTTTGCAAAAAGGGAGCTTGTTGGGGGACTCTATGGTGTTTCCCTCGGCGGGGCTTTCTTTGGTGAATCCATGTTCCACCTGCAGAAGGATGTTTCGAAAGTGGCTCTTTATCACCTGGTGGACTTTGCCAGGAGACACCATTTTAGCTTGATCGATGCCCAGCAGTCTACCCCCCACCTGGAGAGCCTCGGGGCTGAAGAAATCCCGCGCAGCCGATTTCTTGGTCTGCTACAGAAAGCGCTTTCCAAAAATACCATCAAGGGTCCCTGGTAAGGGATACCTGATTTATTAAAAGTAACTGACTGTTTTAATGTTCAGGAACTCATGCATACCGTTCTCGCTTAATTCACGTCCATAACCGGAAGCTTTAACACCTCCGAAAGGCAGGTTAGGATCAGATTTTACCATGCCATTGATGGCTACGGTTCCAGCGTCAATCCTTGGGGCTATGCGGTCCGCTTTTTCACGGCTGCCGGTCCAGATGCTGGACCCGAGTCCAAAGGGTGTATTGTTGGCCATTTCAACGGCTTCATGTTCCTTCTTGAAGGAGAAGACGGGTATCACGGGACCAAAAAGCTCGTCCTGGTTGATGGGGGCATCAATAGGCAGGCCAGTAACTATGGTAGGTTCAAGGATGAGTGATTTTGGACTGTGCCTTTTGCCACCGGTGAGGATCTTTCCACCCTGGGTAAGGATATGCTGTAACTGGTCCTCCAGTTCAAGGAGGAGGTCTTTGCGTGCTACAGGACCGATTATTGTTTCCGGGTCCATTGGGTCACCTACTTTGAGGGCTTCCACCTTTTCCTGGAAGAGTGATAAGAATGATTCATAGACATCCTCCTGGACAATGAATCTTTTAGCGGCTATGCAGCTTTGACCATTGTTCTGGAAACGCGCCATGATCCCCGTTTCAGCTGCCTGCTCAAGGTCAGCATCAGCGAAAATGACATAAGGATCCGACCCACCCAGTTCCAATACCGTTTTTTTACCCATGGCTCCGGCCAATTCCGCTACCTTATATCCTGCATAGTTGCTGCCGGTCAGTGTGATACCCCTGACGGCAGGGTGCTTGATGACCTGGCTGGCCTGGTCATAATTGATCAGCAAGTTCTGGAATATCCCTTCGGGAGCACCTGCATCCAGGAATACCTGTTCCATCGCAATGGCACACAGGGGCACATTGGATGCATGCTTCAACAAACCTGTATTCCCTGCCATGAAATTGGGTGCGATGTAGCGGAATACCTGCCAGTATGGGAAATTCCAAGGCATCACAGCAAAAATGATCCCAAGAGGATCAAAGCGAGTATAGCTTTCAAGGGCTGTTGATTCCATTTTTACTGGGGCAAGGAACTCTTCGGCTTTCTCGGCATAATACTTTGATACCCAAGCACATTTGGCAACCTCGGTGCGGGACTGGCTGATGGGTTTTCCCATTTCAGTGGTAATGATCCTGGCATGTTTTTCTTCCTCTTTCTCCAGGAGGTCTGCTACTTTCATCAGTATCTTGCTGCGCTCTTCAAGGGAGGTGAATTTCCATTGTTTAAAACTACTTTCAGCCAGGTTGAGTTTCTCATTGAATTCTGTTTTCGAGATAAAATTAAACCTGGCTTCCTCTTTACAGGTATATGGATTGAAAGTGCGGTAGGCCATGAATAAGGGATTTATTATTTACACCTGAATTTACTATTATTTGCTCAATTTTTCTATATTCGAATGGCCCAAACTGAAACAGCTTGAAAAAATTCCCGCTGGTCCTGGTATTATTCTATCTGGCAGTGTATCCTTCCTGTGAAAGTGGAGGGATATGCACCCAATCTGTCCTCTCTGTGGTCAATGCTGGATTTTACGGGTGGGATGGGGAACAGGAGCTAGATGTTTTCGTTAATAATTTTACACTTCAGGGTGAAGGAAAGGACAGCCTCTTATATGACAGTAAAAACAGTGTGACCAAATTCAGTTTTCCTATGGATATGAATGCTTTATCAAGTACCATGATATTACATGCAGATAGCCTGGTTGATACATTGGTTTTCATTTATACCGTGGTGCCTGCTCTTGTCTCATATGAGTGTGGTTTTACCAATACCTTTGAGATGAGTGGATTATCATATACCAGGCATTTGATAGATTCTGTTTCCATGATAAATAACGTTGCCAACCTGGATAATGAAGAAAACCTTAAAATATTTCTTTAGCCTGCTGGTTTTATTGGCAGTTTTGGTTCAAATGAATGCCCAGGATGGGATGAGGGTACGGGGACCAAGGATCAGTTATGACCTGGGAAGCCTGGCTCTTTTGTATTTTGATCCGGACAGGATGGTCTATACAATCTCTGTGGACTATGAAATGAAACAGGATCTTTACCCTGTTATCGACCTTGGTTACCAGCATGTTAAGATAAACCAGGATAACTACTCTTACACATCCAGCGGAATGTTTACCAGGATTGGGGCGGATGTAAACATGTTAAATTATGATAAACAGGTGGATGTATACGAGATGATGTATGTCGGGGGCAGGTATGGTTTTTCCCTTTTCAATCAAGAGGCTGAGAATATTACTGTCCCCGATCCATACTGGGGTGATTTCAATGATGGACAGATTGAAAAATACAATTTGCATGCCCACTGGATCAGCCTGGGTGGAGGTATGAGGGCAGAGGTGTTCCGGAATTTTTTCATGGGATGGTCTGTTTTTTTAAATATCAAGTTTTACCAGTCCGGAACAGAGGAGTTTGTTCCATATAATATTCCGGGTTTTGGCAAGGGTAGCAGCAGGGCTACGGCAACCTTTAATTATACCATCTCCTACCGCTTCCCAATGCAGCGGTATATCCCCAAAATAAAAGCCGGGAAAAAATAATCCCGGCTATTAAAAATTTGTCTGTATTTCCTGATGTTATGATTCCGTAGCTTTCTCCAGCCTTTTCAATATGGAGAAGATAAAGGACGCAGCCAGGAAGCAGGCAACTACCAGTATGCTCCAGAACACCCATAACTGTACCTTGTTCCAGAAGATCCCGACCAGGGCCACGCCGTAGTTCCCGATGGCTGTGGCGGCAAGCCATCCGCCCTGCATCATACCCTTGTACTGGGGTGGAGCGACCTTGGATATGAAGGATAATGCCATGGGACTAAGGAACAATTCCGCTATCGTCAGTGTGAAATAGGTGGTGATGAGCCAGTAGGGACCGACCAGCCTGTCAGACGGGGCCCTGATCTCGCCGATATCGCCAGGTGAATAACCCATCAGGCTGAGGGAGCCAATGATCATGACGGTAAAACCGACCGAGGTAATGATCATGCCAATACCGATTTTCTTCGGCGCAGAAGGTTCACTATCGCGTGATGCCAGCCAGGTAAACAAACCAACCACAAGTGGTGTAAGGGCCACGATAAAGAATGGATTGAAATGCTGGAATTTCTGAGGGGTAAAGTCATTGGAATCTGAGTACCCGCTGATTCGCAGATAGGCGATGATGGCAAACCCTACAAATACAATTAAGCCAATCAGCTTCTGTCTCCCTGTGCTCTTTTTTCGGATCATAAAAATCAATCCGAGGAGGGAGAGGAATATGGGCAGCAATCCGAAGAGGTCGAACCAGATATTAGTAAACCGGCCGACTGAATCAACGGTATAATCCCTTGCAAAGGCCGTCATTGCTGCACCATTCTGGTGGAAGGACATCCAGAAGAACATGGCCACAAAGAATACAAGGAAGAGGGCAATCATCCTTTCCCGTACCTGTGTGGATGTAAGCACAACCATTTTGCTACTGAGTGTCTCATCTTGGGCCTTTTGCTTTTCTGAAAGGTCAGCGTGTTTGTAATACTTCCTGAATCCCCAGAAGATGAGCATGGATGCCACAAGCGACAGGCATGCCACACCGAATGCCCAGTGATAGGATTCAGCCAGGTGATTGATGTAATATGTTGAAAAGCCTACAAGATCACCTCCCAAATCTGCAAATGCTCCCTGTTCACTGGCAAATCCCCTGAGGCTTGCTTCAACACCTGCATCACCACCAAGGTACTTATGTGCCAGCGCCGGGATATCTGCCTTATAAAAAAGATTGTAACGATTCAGCATCATATTGCTGATCGATTCGGCAGCGGTCGGAGCGAACATCGCACCGACATTGATCCCCATATAGAAAATATTAAAGGCGACATCCCTGTTCTTGCTGTATTTAGGGTCATCGTAAAGGTTTCCGACAAGCACCTGCAGGTTCCCTTTGAAAAGCCCTGTACCCATGCTGATCACTACAAGTCCCGCAATAATAAGGGGGAGTCCTCCGTCCATCGTAGTAGGTATAGCGATCATCAGGTACCCGGCAAACATGACAATGAGTCCCAGGCTAATGCTCTTTCCATAGCCCAGCAGGCGGTCTGCAATGATACCACCAAAAAGCGGGAGGAAGTAAACACAGGCCAGGAATAAGCCGAAATACTGCGATGCTTTTGCGTAGTCAAATCCGTATTTGGCCTGGAGAAACAGAACGAAAATGGCAATCATGGTGTAATAGCCAAAACGCTCACCCATGTTGGCAAAAAACGCGACGAAAAGTCCCTTGGGATGCCCTTTTAACATATCAGGAGAATTAGGTTAGTGATAATTTTAATTCGACAAATATAGAAATCTTTTCTTCACTGCCCCGCAATCTTTTGATGTTGTGGATGATGTGAGGAAAGAATATCTTAACTTAGGGATTGGAATAATTTTTTATGCAGATGAAAATATTTACTTCCACGCAGGTTCGGAAAATCGATGATTATACCATTAAGAATGAGCCAATTGCCTCAATTGATCTGATGGAGAGGGCCTCCATGCAGATCGCATCATGGATAACCGAGATGTTTGATAACAACCATCCCTTTTTATTCCTGATCGGACCGGGGAACAATGGGGGGGATGGACTGGCAGTTGCCCGTATGCTGATGGAGAATAATTACCTGGTTGAGGTTCATCTGGTCCGGATATCAGATAAATTATCTGCAGATGCCCGTACCAACCTGGATAGATTGCAGGAGATACCAGGCGCTAAGATTTCGGAATTGGAAAAGGTTTCTTCATTGATTGTGGAGGACCCGGGGATTATCCTGGTGGATGCGCTTTTTGGGTCCGGACTGACCCGAAGGCTGGAAGGATTGGCCAGAGATGTCATCACCTATGTGAATGGATTGCCCAATCTACGGATAGCCATAGATATCCCCAGCGGACTATACGGGGAAGACAATACCGAAAATGACCCGGATGCCATCCTGCAGTCCGATTTCACACTGGCCCTCCAGGCACCGTCGCTCTCCTTCTTTTTTGCGGAAAACCATGCATATGTTGGCATTTGGGAGGTATTGCCCATTGGGCTCCATCAGGACATCCTTGAGGAGTCAGCATCCCCCTGGCATTATATTCAAGCCGGAGATGTCAGGGACCTGCTGAAACCACGTATGAAATTTGACCATAAAGGTACTTACGGACATTGCCTGCTGATAGCCGGATGTTATGGCATGATGGGAGCGGCCGTACTGGCGGCCAGGGCCTGTCTTCGAACCGGAACAGGCCTCGTCACAGGGCATGTACCCAGGTTCGGGTACAAGATCCTTCAGACCACTGTGCCTGAGGCCCTGATCAGTATTGATGAGTCGGATATAATTTTTACGGGTGTACCCGGACTCCAGCCTTATTCCGCTGTTGGGATCGGACCGGGACTGGGTTGCAAGCCCAATACGGGCCGGGCAATACATGAACTGATAAAGTCAGTAAAGGTTCCCCTGGTAGTGGATGCCGATGCCCTGAATATGCTCTCTGAGCATCCGGAATGGATATCCCTGCTGCCGGAGGACACGATACTTACACCCCACCCCAGGGAGTTTGAGAGACTGGCGGGAAAGGCAGAAACCGGGTATGAACGTGTCAGGATGCAGATTGATTTTGCCATCAAGCATAAGGTAATAGTAGTACTGAAGGGAGCCCACACCAGTATTGCCTGTCCCGATGGCAGTTGCTGGTTCAATACGACAGGCAATCCCGGGATGGCTACTGCCGGGAGTGGTGATGTATTAACGGGAATAATTTTATCTTTGCTCGGACAGGGATATAATCCGCGTGATGCAGCCATACTGGGCGTTTATATGCATGGACTGGCTGGAGACCTGGCTTCGGATGATTCTTCTGAAGAATCTTTGATCGCCGGAGACATCATAGAATCCCTTGGATTTGCGTTTCAATATATAAAAGGCATATACGATGAAGACCATATTTAAATTTTTGCTGGCCGTTACATTGTTCATGTATGGATGCAGCGGACCGAAATCTGTCATCGAAACGGTTCCGGTGAACACATCAAGCTCGGAATTGCAGACAGGCTATGTTTATGCCCTTCCCCAGACTACCTTCAAGGTGACGGTTGATGTGGTGAAGACCCGGCTAATCCGTGGACCCTATTACCGCTTCGCAGAAAAATACCTGAGCATCAGGGATGCTCCTGACAGGAATAGCAACTCATGGAGGATAGACAGGATAAACCTTAAATCCATGGAGGAAGCTGATCCTGATCAAATGTACCTGGTAAGGCAGGTATCAGGAGAACAGGACCTGTCCACTCTCCTAAAAATGAGCCAGCAGGGATTGATTTATGATTTTAATGTTGGCAGGTATCTGGAAACCAGAAGTTTTAATGCCGTGCCGGGTGATCCTGCAGATGGAATTCTTTACACTGATCTCACAGAAAGGGAAAATATCGTAATGTCCATTGACACCAGCTATAAATCCATCAAGATGGATTCAACCTTTATAAAGGTTCCTGTAACCAGCCAACAACTCATCGTTAAGACCATTGATGAAAAGGCACAGGAGGCAGCAAAAGTAATCCTCAAGATGCGACGCAAAAGGGTCAATGTGCTGACTGGAAAAGGTGAAATGCCGGTAAGTGATGCAGGCATCCAAAAGCTGGATGAACTGGAAGAGGAATACCTGGAATTGTTTCTAGGGAAGAATATTGAAGAAAGGAAGAGAATTACCTTATACGTGACACCTACTGCAGGGGAGGTTTTTGAGCATGAAGAATTATTTGAATTCTCATCAAACAGTGGAATTCTCACCCAGCATGTGGATAATTCAGTCGTGGTCAGCCTGACCGTAAAACGACAGCGGGAAGTTGAGGGACTGAATAATTATGGATTGGGTGACCAGCTGCCCATGCAAACCAATGCCCTTTACTACAGGGTACCGGACCGGGCTGAGGTCCAGGTCAATATTGGGGATGAAATCCTGCTGATGGAAAGGGTCTCAGTGTACCAGTACGGGGCCATTCTTTCCATGCCAGTCTCCCTGGCAGCAGGTAAAGTCAATTAATTGTTGTTCTGTCAGCGTCTATTTTGCTCTTGAAGTTTTTCTGGTATTCTTCGAGGGATTCGGAGGTATACTTATTTTCTGCGATATAGTTCAGCAGGGATTCAATTTTTTGAGCGGTTAAATACCCCGGTATTACACCAAGCAGTTCCATTTTTTCATTCATATAAGCGACGGAAGGATAGGACATTTTCCCGTTGAGGAGTCCTGCGGCAAGTTCATGATAACCCCTTGCCCCCTGGGCAACATGTTTGTAGGTAGTACCGTTGAAAACAATCTCTTCCTTAGATTCGGCATCTAATTTTACCGGGTAGTAATTTTCGTTGATATAGTCTGCGATCACGGGATGGTTAAAGGTCTCCTTGTCCATTTTCTTACACCAGCCGCACCAGTCGGTATATACGTCGATCATAATCTTCCTGGGTTGTTGTTTGTTGAGCTTCTCAGCTTCCTCAATTGAATACCACTTGACATTAGATATTTCCTGTGCCAGTCCCGAAATTGAGATGAAAAAGAGTGCTGAAACTGAAAGAATAATTACTTTTTTCATGATCCTGAAATTTATAAAAGATCGGACAAATATTATTCCAAAATTACGTTATCCCGGGCAAATGGTTATTCTTCAGGGGGTTTTTAACAATTTTTTATAGTTGCAAAACATCAGGGATATGAACTATGTCAGTTTGACGGCACCTTATTTTTCTTATTTTTAAGAAATCTTAAATTGTTGAACTCAAGAATTTTATTATGGAGAAAGTAAAACAGACCTTGCGGGATTCGGCAGCGATGCGTTGGCTGGTCCTTGTGCTTGTCAGCGGACTGATGTTTGGTACCTACTGGTTCCAGGATTTCTTTTCAGGACTGAAAGGACTTATGGAAAGCCAGATGGGTTTTACCAGCGAGGAATTTGGCCGTTTAATAGGGCTTACAACCATTGCCAACATGTTCGGTATGATCATTCTTGGAGGAATGATCCTTGACAAATGGAGCGTGCGGGTGGCCGGACTGGCTTTCGGGGGACTGGCAACCCTGGGAGCTTCCATCACTGCACTGGCAGCTCATGGATTTTTCGGGGAAGAACATGGCATTACCATGACCATGATGATTGTCGGAAGGATTATGTTTGGATCCGGACTCGAAGTAGTTTGTGTGGTGGCGACAAGGACGATCGTAAAATGGTTCAAAGGATCTGAACTGGCTCTTGCCATGGCCGTAAATATGGGATTCGGAAGACTTGGAACCGCCCTGGGCATGGCCATTTCTATTGACATCGCCAAAGGCATGGTCGCACCGGCCGTAAGTTTTGCTGCTACCCTGATCGGCATAGGGCTTATCATGTTCCTGATCTATATGATCTTTGATATAAAGATAGACAGGCAGGATGCCCAGCAGGATAATGGTCCCAAGGAGGAATTCAAGTTCACGGACCTTTTCAAGCTTCTGAAGAACCCAGGATTTATGTATATTGCTTTTCTCTGCCTGGCCTTTTATGCGGCCGTGTTCCCATTCATCCAGTATGCACCGGATCTGCTTGTGAACAAATTCGGATTCTCCTATGACCTGGCACCGGGGGAGGGTGCTGTGATACTTTTCGGCAGCCAGGTGCTTGGCAATGCCAGTGTAATAGTGGCATTCTTCTTTTTTGGACTTTCCTTTTCAATGGTTCCTGCCAACATCAAGAACAGGGGAGGAAAGATAATCTCCGTATTGCTTCTGCTGACGCTTTTTGTCTTTTTTATTACCACACTCTGGGAAGATACATTAAGTGTATGGTTGAGGAACGGTCCGAAAACAGCCAGCCTGATCCCCCTGGGTACCATACTGTTCACCCCCGTATTCGGCAATTATGTTGACAAGAAGGGGAGGGCTGCATCATTGATGATCCTGGGGTCCCTGCTGCTGATATTCGCGCACCTGGCCCTTTCTGTATTCAATAGCGTGACATTGGGATACCTGGGATTGCTCAGCCTTGGGATTGCCTTCTCCCTGGTACCTGCAGCCATGTGGCCATCGGTGGCCAAAATTGTGGCTGAGAGCAGGCTGGGGACTGCCTATGCCACTATGTTTACCATACAGAACTGGGGACTCGGACTCTTCTTCTGGGGTATTGGGGCCCTCCTGGATGTTATCAACAAGGCCGACCTGGAAGCCATACGCGCAGGAGAAAAGGTATATGATTATACCATACCCATCTTGACACTGGTTATCTGCGGGATCGTCTCCATATTCCTTGCATACAAACTCCTGGAATCTGATAAGAAGCATGGATACGGGTTGGAACTTCCATCCGGACAAAAACCTGAATGACATTGGTTAACCATTATAAAATCATTATACCATGAGCGCTGAGATTAAAAACCTGAATCCCCCATCATTGTGGGAGATCTTTTATGAATTGACGCAGATCCCAAGGCCCTCCAAAATGGAACACAGGGCCGTGATATTTGCCAAAGAGTTTGGTGAAAAACTGGAACTGAAGACCTATGTTGACAAAACCGGGAATGTCATTATTAAGAAACCGGCAACCTCAGGTTATGAAAACCGGCAGGGAGTTATCCTGCAGGCCCACCTGGATATGGTCCCACAAAAAAACAGCGATACCGATCATGATTTTGAGAATGATCCCATTGATGCTTATATTGATGAGGACTGGGTGAAAGCCAGGGGGACTACACTTGGTGCAGACAATGGAATGGGGATCGCAGCTGCCCTGGCTGTTCTACAGGATAATAGCCTGGAGCACGGTCCCATAGAAGTACTCCTTACAGTTGATGAAGAAACCGGCATGACAGGTGCCTTCCAGCTGGAACGTGGAGTCCTGGATGGAAAGATCCTGGTAAACCTGGACTCGGAAGATGAAGGAGAACTTTATATTGGATGTGCTGGAGGTATGGATACCAGCGGAAAGCTCCGCTACCAGGATGAACCTGTAAGTCCGGATTCAACAGCCCTTGAGCTGGCGATTACAGGTTTAAAAGGGGGGCATTCCGGGCTGGATATTCACCTGGGCAGAGGGAATGCAAATGTTCTTATGTGCCGTTTTATGCTCGATATGGCGGAAAAGTTTGATATGCGACTTTCAAGCATGGAGGGAGGAAGCCTGAGAAATGCCATTCCAAGGGAAGCTTTTGTAATAGTTACGGTTCCGGCAGAGAAAAAGGAAAACCTCATGGCTGCAGTAAATGATTATGAAGAGATCTTTAAGGCTGAGCTGGGCAGTGTGGAAACGAACCTATCATTCAGGGCATCTGAAACTGACAGTCCATCAACAATCATTGATAAGGCAAGCCAGGATATACTCCTCAGGATAATTTGTGGCATGCCCAACGGCGTGATCCGGATGGATCCTGACGTGCAAGGGGTCACAGAAACCTCCACCAACCTGGCCATTGTAAAGACGGGGGATGGGGAGATTGATGTACAATGCCTGCTCAGAAGCTCTGTTGATACAGCCAAATTCAGCCTGGGAAGCTCCTTACAGAGCGTGCTTGAATTAGCCGGGGCAGAAGTGACGCACAGCGGAATCTACCCCGGATGGAAGCCCAATATGGACTCACCCATCCTGACCACTATGCAATCAGTGTATGAAAAGGATTTCGGGAGAATACCTGAGGTGAAGGTGATTCATGCGGGACTTGAATGTGGGATCATAGGGGATGCTTATCCCGGATTGGACATGATCTCTTTTGGGCCGACCATACGTTTTCCGCATTCCCCTGACGAAAAAGTACATATTGAAAGTGTCCAAAAATTTTGGGATTTCCTGGTAAAGACACTCGAAGAGATACCTTCAAAATAATCAGAAAACCCGCTTCGCGATCTGCTGGATATTATCAGATATCCCAATGGTATAGTAGTGGATTACCGGTGCTCCGGCAGCCTTTAATTCCCTTGATTGCTCCACGGTCCATTCCACACCAACCTGCCTGACCTCGGTGTTGTCCTTGCACTTTTTTACCTCGCAGACCAGGTCCTGTGGGATGTCCACGCTGAAAGTCTGGGGCAGCAGGTTCAGGTCATTCAGGTAGGTAATGGGTTTGATGCCGGGTATAATGGGTACGGTTATGCCTGTGTCCCGGCATGCCGCCACGAAATCAAAATACTTCTGATTGTCAAAGAACATCTGTGTTACAATATAATCCGCCCCGGCATCCACTTTCGCTTTCAGGTAATGCAGGTCTGTTTGTTTATTGGGTGCCTCGAAGTGCTTCTCCGGATACCCGGCCACCCCGACTGAAAAATCAGTAGCTGTGGCATTCTGAAGTCTTTCCTCCAGGTATCTGCCCTTGTTCATATTCATGATCTGTTTTACCAGGTCAACGGCATGTGCATTACCATCCTCTTCAGGGATAAATCGCTTTTCTCCTTTAGGGGGATCACCTCTCAAAACCAGCAGGTTACTCATACCCAGGAAATGCAGATCGATCAGGGCATCTTCTGTGTCCTCCCTGCTGAAGCCGCCGCAAATCAGGTGTGGTACAACAGTAATCTTGTACCTGTATTTAATGGCCGCCGAAATGGCAACCGTTCCCGGCCGTTTCCTGACCACCTTCTTCTCTAAAAGCCTATGATCGATCTTCTTATAAACAACCTCCTGCTGATGGTATGTAATGTTGATGTTCAGAGGATTGAATTGCATCAGGGGATCTATGGCATTGTAAAGCCTCTCGATACTGTGTCCCTTAACCGGTGGCAGCAATTCAAATGAAAACAGCGTCTCTTTTGTATTCCTTATCCTGTCAATTGCCTTCATTGATCTGATTAATGTGGTTCATTTCACTATTTATAATTCAGGTTGCTCGCCAACCAGGTCTCAGCCATTTCAATTTTTGTTTTCTTTCTCCTGGCGTAATCCCTGGCCTGATCCCTGCCAATCCTTCCAACATAAAAATAGCGTGATTCGGGGTTGGCGAATACCAGTCCGCTAACAGATGCCGCAGGGAACATGGCATGGCTTTGGGTCAGTTCTATCCCTGTTTTATCAGCTACATTAAGCAACTT
>RCNC010001810.1_pt1 | contig 14423 bp, 17 predicted proteins | sample 2041301 | NCBI WGS metagenome assembly RCNC01 (sample SAMN09708231, study PRJNA481090) | Marine sediment metagenome, whole genome shotgun sequencing project. | biome: marine sediment; feature: ocean; material: sediment; isolation source: Sewage treatment plant 13A marine sediment (STP13A) ... | reverse complement strand
GTAGTGACGATCATTGCGTCAAGAAACCTGCCGCAACTTTGTTCATTGTTGCTAAGAAGCAGACAAAGCAGCACTCCAGGATCGCGTTATGCGATCAGCAAATTGCTCGGATACTTCATTATTGGAGTGGGTTTCATCACTATTCTTTCGACCCTGGGGCTCAGGTGGGACCGACTGCAATGGGCGGTTGCTGCCCTGAGTGTTGGTATTGGTTTTGGGCTCCAGGAGATCATTGCCAACTTTATCAGTGGTCTTCTTATTCTTTTCGAAAAGCCCATTCGCGTCGGAGATGTGGTTACCGTGGGTGAAAGCTCCGGTACGGTGATCCGGATCCAGATCCGGGCCACCACGATAAGGGATTTTGATGGCAAGGAACTCTTGGTTCCCAACAAGGAATTTGTTACCGGTCGCTTATTGAACTGGACCTTGAGTAATACCGATATCCGCATGAGCCTGGAAGTCGGCATTGCCTATGGCAGTGATGTGCGCAAGGCCGTGGCGATCCTGAAGGATTTGCTGGACAACCATGAGATGGTGCTCGACGACCCGGAACCCGACGTTCTTTTCCGGGAGTTTGGTAATAGCTCGTTGAACCTGGTCGCACGATATTTTTTCAGTGACGTTGACCAGCGCGGGTATTTGCTCAGTGACTTGCACCTGAAGATTAATGATGCATTTGCTGAAGCCGGAATCGTCATTGCCTTCCCGCAAATCGATGTTCACCTGGACACGCCACAATCCGAGCCGGTCAATGGGGAAGAACCCACTCCGGGTACCACTTAAACATGAATAGCGAGTCATCTCTATTATGACAATCCGGTTTCGAAAACTGTTTCATCATGCCCTGTTGTTTGCATTTCATGCTGCAGTCGGCGTATTTCTGACGTTGCTGGTTGTTTTTGTTCTTTTAATGAACGATAAGACTGACTTGAGCGTATGGCACTTCGCCGAACTTGATGAAGAGTTTACGGTTGATTCTGATATTTCATCATTCAATGACTATCTTGCCCTGGAGGACCGGCTGTTCAAACAGCTCGATGAAGAAGTTTACGCAAAAATCTCCAGTGATGAGAAGGACGTAATCAATCGTTATAACAAGGGTAGCCTGTCGGATCCGGGCCAGTGGCCTCAAAACTGGAATCGCAGTTATGAAATGCCGTTAAACCAGCCAAAAGCAGTTGCGCTGTTGTTGCACGGAATGTCCGATTCTCCCTATAGCCTGCGAAACCTGGCGGAGCGATTACACCAGGCGGGTGTGTATGTTGTCGGATTGCGCATACCCGGACATGGCACAGCACCTTCCGGCCTGACCACCGTGACCTGGCAGGATATGGCAGCGGCCGTGGAACTCGCAGTGCAGCATGTCGCTGAAAAAACGAACGGTCAGCCACTGCATATTATTGGCTATTCCAATGGTGGCGCACTGGCGGTGAATTATGCCCTTGCGGCAGCGGGTGACGCCACACTTCCACAAATCACGAGCATGGCGATTCTTTCGCCGGAGATAGGCATTGCAGCGGTCGCGGCACTGGCAGTCTGGCAGGCCCGGCTGGGGAGCCTGCTAGGGCTTGATAAACTGGCCTGGAATGGCATTTTGCCTGAATACGACCCATACAAGTATGGCTCTTTTGCCGTCAACGCCGGCGACGTGGCGTATAAGTTGACCGATGAGATTCAACAAAAAATTACTGCTTTGGATAAAATGGGCAAGCTCGAAAAAATGCCTCCTATCCTGGCATTTTCATCCATCGTCGACGCCACAGTTTCCGCGCCTGCTTTGGTCCACGGTCTCTTTGATCGCTTACCCGCGGGCGGACATGAACTGGTTTTGTTCAACATTAACAAGGTGGCGGATATCGGACCATTGCTTAAGTGGGATCCTTCGGAGATGTTCGGGCTGTTACAAAATAATCCGGGTAGGACGTTTACGCTGAGCCTGGTAACAAACAAGAGTGAAGACAGTATGGACGTCATGATTGTCCGTCAACCTTACGGCCAGGACGAGGCCGTAGATATAGACCTTGGCATGAGTTGGCCCGAGGACGTGTATTCCCTCACCCACGTGGCGCTACCTTTCCCCCCGGACGATCCTTTGTATGGTAATAGAAATGGTCCCAGGAGATCTGATTTTCATATTAACCTGGGGGATATTGCCCTGCGTGGCGAGCGTGGGGTGCTGCAAGTTCCCGCCGCCGAAATGCTGCGGCTCAGGTGGAATCCCTTTTACCCGTTTCTCGAGCAGAAGGTGATGGAGTTTTTTGACCTGGAAACGCCTGGAATGCCACCCGCAGCCCCAGACCAGCAACAGTGATCCCTTGGGGCTGACAACGCCACACACCAATCCCCAAACGGACCGCCAATGGTGGGTAATACTTACCCACCCTACGATTTACCAAGTAGGGTGCGTAACTCGTTACGCACCAATCCCAAAGCGGACAGCGTGATGAACAATATCAGTCGTCTGGCCATCAACCCGCAAGTTGAGGACATCGCCCTGGTCAGTGACTGTTAACGGTCTTCAGGGCTGACCGAAATCTGATAGCAATTTCTGGAAAACAGGATCAGCCTTCAACAGTTCACGCGCACTATCGGTCAATTTATCGACCTGCTCATCTGTGAGCGAGAACGAGGTAGGCACCTTGTTTAGAAATAATCTTAACTGTGGCTGCCTGATATTCTCGAAACTGACCTCGATGAAATAGGCCGTAACCTGATGTTCGGGGGTGGACAATTCCTTAGCCCATGACTCGAGTTCCGCTTTGACAAATTCTACGGTGGCTACGTTATAACGATGCAACTGTACCGATGACATGGCTCCTATGGATTTCGCGATTGATGGCTGTTGGGTTGTGCCGTCCATTTCAGTCTGCGGACTGGTGGAGGCATTGACGCTAATCATCACAATCACATCGGGGGTGGCTTCATCCTTTTTTTGCAAATAGGTCTTTAGCCCCCCTCCAAACTGGACAACGTCGCTCATGGCCCGCAGACCCATGTTATCGGTAATACCGCCATCAACAAAATGAATGTATTTGCGTGTTTCCTTATCAGAAAAAGTTTTCACTCCATCGTAGAGGGCTGTTAACTCGGCATCACCCTGCATGCGTTTCTCGATCTGTTCCCGTTGCTGGGCGACCAGGTCGGGGCAACCGCTGTAGTTTTCGAGCACCACCGGGTTAAATACTATGGGTACCGCTGAGGAAGCAGTCACCGCTCGCGAGACGGGAAATGAAGATATATCTGAGCAGAGCAGGTTAAAGTAATCCTGGATAAATGAAAACCGTACCCCGTGTGACAGGTCGGATGCATTGATCACTACCATGGGCCGGCCAGGTTTTGCCATATCGGCCATAGTGGCATCATGAAACAGGTACTTGTCATACATCTCGATGCTACGCTCGGTCCGTCCCTTGGTGCCAAACCAATGAAACGGATTTAAGACGCTTCGAGTCAGTTTTGATTGCAGATTGAAACGCAGGAACTCATCTTCGAAAATATCGAACATCTGCTCACCGTGAAGCCCGTAATAGGCTGCGGTGAAACTCCCGCCCGATACTGAGCTGATGAAATCGATTTCGTCCAGCAGACGTCGTGATTGACCATCGACGAGGATATTGGTGTCTCTCAATTCTTCCATCACACCATAGGCCATGGCTGCCGCCCGGGTACCGCCGCCGGAGAACGTCAAAGTAAATTTTATTTCAGGAGATCGGCCGCTCTCCGCCTCCGCCTGCTTCTGGGCTCTGAGGGAGTAAATTCCATCGGTAATTAACTGGTCGGTAGCTTGATTTTTAACCTGGCCGTAAGAGTGACAACCAAGCAATATGAAGGAAGCCAGGACACTAACAGCAAAGGTTCGCATTCCAGAAAGCGTACTCATGCTTCATACCTCCAAATTGTTCCTGCCGTCGAAGCTGTTACCCGGTGTACAAGTAATTGCCAGTCATTTGCACCCGCCTGATTAGCAATAAGATTACCTTCCTCATGATACACAGAAAGTGCCTCGCTATCTCGCCCATAATCGTCTTAGTTGACGATGGCTGAGCTCAAATAGAAGTAGGTTTATCGGCAGTTTTGATGCCCTCAGTTTTTACTTTGTTCGTACGCGTCGCTGTAACGAACAATACGCCAGGTGCTGAGTTTGTCGCCATTGGCAAACTCGTCGCCTCGGGCGGTGACCTCCATCATTGCCTGCCCGATTTGTGTTGCCCTGACCGCGACGCCAAGGGGGGCGAAGAACCAATACAGAGTTGTCTGCCCAATGTGCGCTTCTTCATCGGTCGGGCCAATATAATCAGGGCGATAGGCGATTACGCGCAGATTTGTATCGCTGGCTAAATCAACCAGGGTTTTCTCGGCCTCCACCTTCACACGCGCCCACATTGCCGGGGAGTCCTCCGAAATGTCACTCGAGCTAATGTAGTGAAAAGACATACCAGGCTTGGCGCTGACATTTGTCCATTCCTCTACAAAGCGTTTGGGAAAATCGATATGAATCCTTCGGTAAGTTTCTTCATCGACACCTATCGAACTCAAGCCAATCGCCCAGAAAACTGCGTTGACGTCGGTCATTTGCTCGTGAATTGCCGAATAGTCGAGATAGTCCATGTGTATCGTCATCCGGACTTTGCCGGACGCGATACCTTCTTCGATTCGAGGTGTTGCACGCCGCGTAATCACATGTATCTTCCTGACATCGGGATTCGCCAACGCCGCTTTGAGAATACCGTCCCCGGCAGTTCCACTTGCACCAAATATGGCGATCGTTTCCAGGCCGGCTGGTGATCCCAGCGGTGCAGAAGCCGTGTTGTCATAGGTCGCAACCCGAATCGCGATCGCTGAATAGGCGATGATGATCAGGATCACCGGCGTAAGCAGGATGGTTTTTAGCCTGGGCATTCTCATGGTTAACAATGTTAGCACTGTTGACGAAGAGTTATGGGGTCAGGCTCTAGTGTTACCACAGACGCCAGGCAGGACTTTCAACAGGGATTTGAGCGTCCGGGCAACTTCCTCAGACAGCCCTTCTCCGGCACTGGTATCGGCGGGTTGAATCGCCAACAATGCGATAGACGCCTGCGTCCGGGCTTTCAGGTATTCGGCCAGCATACGAAGTGATCCGGCGTGTGTGGATAACCCCGAGTACGCCACCTTTTCCGGGTAAAGCAGCCTGGCCTGACCCGGCCTGCCTCCAAAATCAGTGGCGTCAACCATCAGTATGGTTTTCGGGTTTTTACGGGCGACTGTTTCAAGGTGGTTTTCCGGTATGAAACCGGCGTCAATCACATCAAAACCCTGGCAGGATTCCAGGGCTTCGGCCAGGAAGGAACCGACACCATCGTCGTGCCAGTAACGGTTACCGATACCCAGCAGACAGACGCGTCCATCAATGAAATCTCTCAACTGACCGGTGCACTGCTGATCCATGTTGTCCTGACCATTCAGTCGATTCGTGGCGGGTTTTATGCTATCTCAAGCCGCCTGTGCCGACCTGCGTTTGCATTTCGGGCACTGGATCGCCATACGGTCGGCACGCAGTATGGTTACTGACGGGTTATTCACACCCTGTTCGACATAACCCAGTCGTTGGCCCGTAAACATACTCAGGGTTGGGTTGGCGAAACTCATGGGCCCAAGCCGATCGGCCAGCCAGTACAACTGGTCAGCCGGCGCCAGCACCTCTCCGCAAACTTCGCACAACACCAGTTCCTTCTCAACCCGTTCTTCGAAATCCCCGGGTGTAAAACCGGCAAAATCCCATTCCCGGCTCATGCGGATGCCTTTTTGGGTCGGGCAATAACGTTCGCACTGTCCACATACGATACAGGCATCAAGATGCTGCACCAGGATACGTTTTGGCGGCGAGCTCTGCAGGTCATCAATGACATCGATGCACTTGGACGGGCACACCTGGGCACAGGCACCACAACCGACACAGCCATCGGCATTAAAGCGCGGCCGTCCACGGAAGGCCTCCTGAGGTTCATATGGCTCGGCCGGGAAGCGGGTCGTAAACGCGGGTGAAAATGTGGCTTTGACGGCCTGCTTCAGAATCCTTGGCTGCATGAATGCCGGAAGTTTCATTGTGCTGCCTCCTCCTTGATATCACCGTTTTGCAGATCCTCCTCATAGCGGTCAACCACGCTCTCGTCTGCCAGTGGTACACCGGACCGGTGTGCCGCCCGTGCCAGCGCATGCGCCGCAGTGGAAGAAGTGATCAACAGGAACAGGATGCACAAAAGACCCTTGACGAATACTGCAGCTGTTCCCAACCACAGCATGGCTCCCAGCAGACTCAAAGTGGTGCCCAGTACCACGCATTTGGTGGATGCCTGGATACGGTTGTAGACATCCGGAAGACGTACCAGCCCGATACAACCTAACAGGTCAAACAGCACGCCGATCGTGATAAGTACTAATCCGATGGTTTCATTCATTGAGACGTTTCCCCACCAGGTATTTGGCCAGCGCCAGCGTGCCTACAAAGCTCACAAGGGCCCAGACCAGGGCCACATCGAGCAGGTATGCCTTGCCGGTTATGGCGGTGATGATGGCGACAAAACCAACCACGACGGTGCCGAGAATGTCGATAGCGACCATTCGGTCCGCCGCGGTGGGTCCGTTGGCAATACGGTACAGGCACATGGCGCAGCAAATGAGCAGGCCCACAATCAGTACCGGAACCAGGAATTCTGTTGTCGTCATGATAATTCCCTATTCAAAAATCCTTTGGATAAACCACTCGAAGCGCCTTAACACGTGTTTTGCAGCTTCCTCTTCGTCGAGGCTGAGTACATTCAGCCAGTGCACATAGAAGTAGCCGTCATCGGTTACGTCGATGGTCAATGTGCCCGGGGTAAGCGTGATGCTGTTGGCCAGCGCCGACTTACCGGTTTCGGTTTTCAATACACTTTTGATCTTTACGATACCCGGTCGGATCGGCATACGCGGGTGAAGTACACGATAACTGACATCCAGACCGCCCTTGATCACGTAATAAAAGAATACAAACATGTAAATGAAAAGCCAGAACCAGCTGCGCGGGTTAACCAGGCGGATGAATCCGACACGGATAATTTCGTGCATCACCAATGCCACGAAGGCGGCGACCAGCACACCCGCGGCGATGTCACCGGTAAGCAGGCTGCCGTCGATTGGCGATACCGGCCATGCCAGCATCAACCAGAATGCAAGGACAACTAAGAACAACACCAGTCGTTCGATCAGGGGTTTGGGTTTGAATGAGCTGGATGATTGATTCATTTTCATTCCTGTACCTGTCAGCCTCCGAAAACACCCGCTGTGAGCGTCTGCTGTGCAGCGCCGATCAACCACGGGTTACTCAGGCCGGTGAGCACGGCAAATGATAATGCGATGCTTCCGATCGCCAGCAATATCATGGCCAGTGCCATCATCGGCGGCTCACGTTTTATGCCTTTCAGTGCCTCTGGAAGTGCGGCAAAAAAGGCCATTCTTTGAACTTTCAACTGGTACGCAAGGGTCACGATGCTGACCAGTACGGCGACGATGGCAAATGCATAGAAACCACTCTGGACACATGCCAGCACGATAATCAGTTTGCTCCAGAAGCCACTGAATGGCGGTATACCCGCGATCGACATGGAGCCAACCATTGAAGTGGCTGCGGTGACAGGCAATTGACGGTTCAATCCGCCCAGTTGCTTCAAATCCCGCGTACCGGTTGCGTATTCAATTGCGCCGGCATTGAGAAACAGCAGGGGTTTGAACAAGGCATGGTTAACCAGGTGGTAAAGGCCACCGACCAGCCCCAGGGGGGTTCCAAGCCCGAGCCCGAGAACTATGAAGCCAACCTGCGAAATACTGCTGTAAGCGAACAGCCGTTTGATGTCTTTTTGACCCACGGCCAGCAGGCCGCCAGCAACCATTGATAACAGACCCAGCCAGCGAAATAGACTGAGCTCATTGGCGGTGACACCAAATACGTTGAACGCCAGGCGTGCCAGTACGTAAATACCAATGGCCTTGATCAGCACACCGGAAAGCATTGCAGAGACGGGTGCCGGTGCGGAAGGATGGGCATCGGGTAGCCAGGCATGGAAAGGTACCAGGGCCGCCTTGAAGGAAAAGCCGCAAATAAACAAACCGAAGGCCAATAAAAGGGGTGTGTTCATGCCGGTTTCGGCGATGCGGGCTGCGATATGCGCCAGATTCAGTGTGCCGGTGATGCCGTAAACCAGCGCCACGCCGGTCAGTATCAGAGCCGACGACAGTGAACCGAGCACGATGTACTTGAACGATGCTTCGAGCTCCTCGTGAGCACAACCAAAGGCAACCAGCGAATAGGACGCGATCGCTGCAACCTCCAGGAATACATACAGGTTGAACAGGTCGCCGGCGAGGATAACGCCATTCATTCCGGTCACCATTAACAGAAACAGACTGTAAAAATGACTGCGGGCCGTAAACCGGCGCATATAGTCAACCGAGTAAAGGCTGACGGCCAGTCCGACGAAACTGACGATTAGTAGCAACAGCGTGGCCAGCGCATCCAACCGCATGTCGATTCCGATGGGTGTGGGCCAGCCACCAAGGTGATAGATGCCGTTTTGGCCGATGGTGTAACAACTCATCAGCGTCAATAACAGCAGCGTGATGATGGCCAGTACTTCTGCCAGCACATGTTGGCGCCTCGCCACCAGTTGAACCAGCAGTGACATACCCAGCGGTACGGCCACGAACATGGGGATCAGGGTCTGGACATCAATGGTCATCATTTACACTACCCCCGCAGACGCCGTATTTCTGTCACATCGAAAGTGCCATAACGCTCGTACAAGCGCACACACAGGGCCACCATCAAGGCCAGCACACCCAGGCCGATGACAATGGAGGTCAGTACCAGTGCCTGCGGCAGCGGATCGACAGCACCACTGGCAAAATTCGCGATGCTAATACCGGGATCGACGATCGGCGGGCTACCTCCCTCGCGATATCCAATCAACAGCAACAACAGGTGAACCCCATGGTTCATAATCAGAATGCTGACGACGATCTTCAACGTCTGCCGGCTTACAACCACCCCGTAAAGCCCGATGAGGATTAACAGAAGGCACAAGGAATAGATCATGATTCATCCTCCTGCTGTTGTTCTTCAGGGTCTGCCAGGCTATTCAATTTCTGCTCGGCGATTTGGAAAGCCGTGAGCACGGTGAACACCAGGAACAAGGCGCTGGCAACTTTGAGCCCCAGTGCGATGTTTGCCATGGGCATGAGTCCACCACTGAGTAATGTGTAGTGCGCCGCTTCGGGAGTGCCAATGAAATTCTCAAAGAAATAACCCCCACCCCACCACGTGCCCAGCCAACCCAGTACCAGGAACATAAGCAGACCGACGCTGTCGAGCCTGGAAGCCCAACCCTTGCCGAATATACCCAGTCCGGTGGCTTCACCCGAGGCCAATGTGATCAGGATGAATGCACTGGCAATAACCACACCACCCCCAAAGCCCCCCCCGGGAGTGATGTGGCCGTAAAAGACCAGGTAGATGCCGAACAGAAGAATCGGTCCCTTCAACCATCGCGTCACGGTCTTCACAGTCATACCCATGCCTGTTCCCCGGTCGCGTAATTTGCGGGTGGCGCTCATGACGGTTCATCCTCTGATTTGTGTTTGTCGGTGCGGGCATTCCTGCGCAGCACGGCCACCGCGCCGAGCGCCGCGCAGAACAGCACGGTCGCCTCACCCAATGTGTCCCATGCGCGGAAGTCCAGCAGCACTGCTGTAACAAGGTTCGGTGCACCGGTTGCCGCCAGGCCGGTTTGCAGGTAAACCAGGGCAGGCGAATCGGCAAAACGTTCCATGACTGGAATTCCGAACTGCGGAAACTCGTTAAATACCTGGATACCAAACAGGCCGATGACCGCAACAATGGCGACGGCAAAAGAAACACCGACAACGGCATGCTCGGTCTTCAGATCCTGCACTTCGCGGCCGAGTGTGGCCCGGATCAGGATCACAAGGCTCACGACTTCAACACCTATCTGCACGATGGCAACGTCGGGTGCTGCAAGGAAAAGGTAAACGATGGCCAGCAGGAACCCGACTGCGCCAACGCTGATAACGGCGTAAAGCAGGTTGGTTGTCAGTACCGTGATGATCGAAGCGATCACCGTTAGCAAGATCAGTAATGCAAGCACTTCTGTCATGTCAGCTTCCCGTTTCCGTAACCACCCAGACCACGACCAGCAAACCGGCGACGAACCACCTCAGGTAGGTCGGCAGAATGCCGCTGTGGAGTGAGCGCAGGACCTGGACGATGTAGTTTGTTCCACGCCTGATAAATTCATAAATATCGAATACCCGGGCACGTGTGAGTAAGTAAAACCTCTGCAGTCCGGGCAATTGTTCAATGGTGTTGTAAAAATCGACCCCGGTTACCTCGACATGCCGTTGGCTGTCTTCCTGGTCGCCGCTGATGTAGACATCCTGCATTTGTTCACCGCCAATATAGGTCCGAACGTGGCGAATTTTTCCTCCGCGCATCGTGAACAGATACACAAGCAGGCCAACGATAACCGCCAGCACGATTAATACCGTTGCCAGGCCAGCCCACCAGACACCGGGTACATCCGCCTGTACCACCGGAAAGATCATGCGGCCCAGCGGAAGTTGGAAGGCGAACACGCCAAATATCACGCACAAGGCTGCCAGTACGACCATCGGAGCCAGCATGCTGATGCTGCGCTCGCTGATTTTCATCTGCTGAACTTCAGCCGAGGGTTTGCATAGAAAAGTGGCGTGCAGGACTTTCACAAAACTGGCCAGGGTTAACGCTGAACCGAGCATCGCAACCGCAAGCCACACCACCCAGCCCATGCCGCCGCTCTCACCACTGCTGATAATGCCCTGGTAGATCATCCATTTGGATGCAAAGCCGTTCAGTGGCGGGATACCTGAAATCGACAAAGCAGCCACCGTGCAAACAATAAAGGTGATCGGTAAAAGCCTGGCCAATCCACCCAGGCGATCGAGGTCGGTGGTGCCGGTCTCTTTTTCTATCACACCGGCACACAGAAACAGCGCTGATTTATAGATCGTGTTATTGAGCATGTGGAAAAGACCGCCGGCTAGTCCGATGGCCGTGCCGGTACCGATACCGAGGATCATGTAACCCACCTGGCTAACAGCATGAAAGGACAACAACCGTTTAAGATCGTGCTGGACCAGCGCCATCATTACCGCGGATATCACGGTGACGGCACCCAGCAGCATTAACATGCCGTACATCGCCGGTGTGGGTACAAACAGATCGAGCACACAACGGGCCAGCAGGTAGATACCGAGCAGTTTATCCAGTGATGCGGGTAGAAACGCTGATACCGGTGCATCGGTCTTTTCGCCGAAGCCCGGCACCCAGGTATGGAACGGAACCGCTCCGGCCTTGGCAAAAGCGGCGGCCAGCAAGGTCAAAAATGCCGTATACGCAAGCGGGCTGTCCAACGCTATCGCCCCACCATCCATACGTGTACTGCCGGTCAGTTGCCAATAGATGACAATACCGAGCAACATCAATGCATCGGTTCCGCCGATGATCATCAATGACTTGCGTGCCGCCTCTGCTGCACCCGGCCCGGAGATACCGGCCATCAGGTACAGCATCAACCCAAGAAAACCCCAACATACCAGTAGTAACAGCAAATCATTGGCGAGAACCACACCGCAAGAGATACCCAGTGTCCACAACAGGTAGGTGAAGTACTCGCGGTGACGCGGGTGGTTCTTCATGTAACCGACCGAATAGACCGCAATGAGCAGGCCAAAAAAGGCTGTGGATAGCAGGATAAACGCACTGAGCACGTCCACCTTCAGTGATAACCAGGGTAGCGGGTCCAGCACCAGGTTGGATTGCTGGAACAACGGCCAGACCAGTGCCAGAACCACGACGGTTGTCAGCACGGCCAGCAGTGAGCGCAAACCGCTCACGACATTTGGGATCAACAGGCATACCAGTCCCATCAGCAACGGCAAGACCACCGGCAATGTCATCGGATGGGTGATCAGCTGAGTAAGCATGTCTTCCTCTCTATAAATTTGGTAAAGATGGACCCCGCAGGCCGGTTTCCGCCATCAGGCGGTCGGTTTTCTCACAGGACAGGCGAATCAGGTCGCGGGCCCCTAAAAGACGCCCGCCACTGCTGCTATCTACGGCTACCGCCATACGTTCGGTGCAGCAGTAGCACGGGTCGACCGCCGCCAGGATAATGGTGGCATCCGCGACCGTGGCGCCCAGCACGGTTTCGCGGTTGGTGGGCACATTCATGAAGCTGGGTGCGCGAACCTTGTGGCGAATGGGCCGGTTGCTGCCATCGCTGCGCACGTAGTGGAACACCTCTCCCCGTGGCGCCTCGTAATGACCAATACCTTCTCCGGCGGCGACAGACTTTGGGTTAGAGTCGATCGGCCCGCCGCCTTTTTCCAATTGGTCAAGGCACTGCTGGATGATGCGGATGGATTCGAACATTTCGAGGATACGCACAACGGCCTTGTCGAACACATCGCCGGTCTCACAGGTAATAACATCAAAGTCCACCATGCCGTAAGCGGCATGCGGGTGGTCGCGCCGTACATCAATGTCGTAACCGGAAGCACGCGCGGTCGGGCCAAGGGCCCCATAAGCAATAGCCATATCACGTGTGAGGATTCCGACGCCTTTTGTGCGCGCATGGATCAGCGGATCCTGTATGACGGCATCGCGGAACATCTTGATCGGATCCTGGAGGCTGTCGAGCAGTTTCCTGACCGCCGGTATATCGCTCTTGTTGATATCCCTGCGCACACCACCGGGTTTCATCATGCCGTAGTGATTGCGGTTGCCGGTGATGAGCTCGAGGATATTGAGCACATCCTCGCGGAATCGCCAGGCCCACATCCAGATGGTATTGAAGCCGATAAAATGTCCCGCCAACCCCAGCCACAACAGGTGTGAATGAATACGTTCCAGTTCACCAATGGCAGTACGGATAAACAGGGCGCGTTCGGGCACCTTGATGTCACCGGCGTCCTCGGCCGCCTGCACACAGGCTATCGGGTGAGAGGTTGAGCAGATACCGCAGATACGTTCGACCAGGAAAACCGTCTCCTCGAAAGTTTTCGATTCGGACAACTTTTCAATACCGCGGTGGTTGTAGCCCAGTTCTATATCCAGTTTGACAACCTTTTCACCCTCGACATGCAACTTGAAAAATTCAGGCTCTTCCTGCAGCGCGTGGTAGGGGCCGATGGGTACGATGGTGCGCTTGGTCATGAGGTTGCCCCGTTGTCGTGGCGCATGGGGTAATTGCCCTCGGGCCAATCGTCTGCCAGCAGCAAATGCCTCAGATCCGGGTGACCTTTAAAGTTGATACCCAGCAGTTCCCAAATTTCCCGTTCAATCCACTCGGCGGCGGGACACATCAGGGCGATCGAACTCAACTCCGGTGAGTCATAATCAAGCAGAATCCGAAAAGTGATGACAAAGCCTTCCTGGTCCAGTGCCCAGTGGTACAGAACCTCGAAGGCGTCGCCGTTGTCGACACCGGTGGCGATCTGGAGACGTGCGCCAAACTCGTCAAGCATCAGTCTGCTGACATTTTCCAGTGATTGCGGCGTGATATTGATATAAATTCTTTGGTTCGACTTGCGTTGGACCTCGAGGATTTGATCACCGAGTTGTGTTTGGATCGTCGTGATAATGTCGTATTTTTCCATGCCGTTCTCTTTCATAACCCGTCAGGCGATGTCCGCGACCTCCGCTGCCGGTGTGTCTGCCAGAGCAGTGTTTTCCTGCAGGCAGCGAGGTACCAGTGCGCCACTGCGAAGGCCTTCAACGACCTTGACGACAGCGCTGATGATGGCCTCCGGTTTCGGCGGGCAACCGGGTATAAACGCGTCGATATTCATGTAATCACTGGCTGGGCGATCCCAGTTGTAGGAGTCGCGGAACATCAGTCCGGTGCAGGGACAACCGCCAATACCGAGCACCAGGAAGGGTTTTGGAACCTGCTCCAACAGTTCTTGCGCGCGTATCGCTGCTTTACGATTGAAAACACCCGACACTAGCAGCACGTCCGCATGACGGATGCTGCCGACCAGAGTAATGCCGAAGCGTTCCAGGTCGTATTTGGGTGTCAGTGCATCAAGAATTTCGATATCGCAGTTGTTGCAGGCACTACCGGCGAGATGGAAAACATTCATCGATCGCGTCAGTGCATTGATTACTCCGTTCATAATACTGATCTCATCATCTCACCAACCCAGCCAGGCGAGGGCGGCAGCCAGAAAGGCAACCAGGCTTACCGGCCCCCAGAAGAAGCGCACGGCCTGGTCGATGCGCACCCGTGGTGTGGTGTTTCGTATCACAATGGTTATAGCCACCAGCACAAACCACAGCAGGAATCCGATCA
>RCNC010001809.1_pt1 | contig 14424 bp, 15 predicted proteins | sample 2041301 | NCBI WGS metagenome assembly RCNC01 (sample SAMN09708231, study PRJNA481090) | Marine sediment metagenome, whole genome shotgun sequencing project. | biome: marine sediment; feature: ocean; material: sediment; isolation source: Sewage treatment plant 13A marine sediment (STP13A) ... | reverse complement strand
CACTTCGCATTATCATATCCTTTGATAATCGACAACCCTAATTAAAACTTAGGGTTTCTGTATTTTCAGCCTCCTTGATTTAACCCCTACCCAACAACATATTAAACTTTTACCTTCATAACTAAATAATCATAGTATCTCACAGTGTGATACAAGGATTTCCAGAAAAACACTTTAGGCACTCCCTTTGCAGGAGTGCCTTCATTTGTTAGCTCTGTATACCATTCACCTTCGGGGCATAAAAATTTATCTTGAATAAAAGCGATCTGTTCAACTGCCAGTTTTTTATACCTGATTTGCCCGGTAATAGCAAATGCATTAAACAAGCCCAATGTAACTTCTGCCTGCTGCCACCAGCCTTTTGTTTTATCAGAAGAAGGATCCTTATCCAAAACATTGAAATAACCACCTTTCTTTCTATCAAGTGCAAAGGTGATGACCCTGTCCATCATCAAAATAGCCAGATTCTGAGTTTCTTCAATGAGTGCTTGATCTTTGATAGCTTCCGTCGCCTCACATAGAACCCAACTACACTCTGCGTTATGCCCTGCCCATATCTCATTGGGTATAACTTGCCAGCTTTCACCGAACCTATGTATACAGTCATAATTCTTTTGATCAATAAATTTATCAATGATGATCCTAACAAGACCGGCTATAGTACTTTGAATGTTTTTATCATTTCTATACGCTTCATATTTCACCAATGCCTCTAAAATGTGAAAATGTGTTCCAAAAGATCTTGTCATGTTGCTTCCTTTTTGCCATTGTTCATCAAAACCGTCCAGGAATCCCGTTTTTGATTCATCACTTAACACCGATAATATGAATTTTACCTGATCATCAATTAATTGATCCAAAGAAGGTGAAGGGTTAATATGGGCATATTCAACTAATCCATACAATACAAAAGCCTGGGCCATATTAATATTTTCCGGATCATGAACCCATTCCATATTATATTTCCGGCCCCAATAATATCCCCCCATTGGATTCTTAAAATCAACCAAACCATTAAACGCAACATCAGCTAGTTCCTTATATTTTTTTGCTTTTAATGTTTTATAGGCCTTTGAAGTTCCATAAAGGATTCGGCTCAAATACATTGAACCCATTAGACCAGATTTATTTGGAATATTATCAATAGAAATTTCAGGAAAAACCTTCTCGGGACTTCCAAAAATCATTTGATCCATCCAAAAATCGAGGTAATTTATAAATTCCTGTTTGATAGGTGTTTTTTTATTCTTTAACATGGCTGAAAGATAAGAAACATGTTAAAAAAATCATAAGATTAATTGAATGACATGAAGTGTCGTCAACAGAGCCTTAGTCTTAATTTACCTTTGTACCAGGTTAGTAGTTATTATTAATACTCCTAAAATTGATTTTGTTTTAGTATTTATTTGCCAAAATAATAGGTTAGACACCATTTTAGATTAGATCAATTAAGGAAAGTCCCAATCAATAGGAAGTTAGAATGTATAGTAAATCCAGGGGGAAAACAGGTTTGCTATTATTAATTTAAAGCATTCAATTTTTGACTGGTTGGGATTATTTTTTAAAACAAACCCCTCATATCTGTCTTGTCCATTTTCAAATTCTCAAATTTTAAAATTCATTGAGATTCAATGTTCAAATGCATGAATGTTTCAATGCCGCAATGATACAATGATGTATTGATACAATGTTTAATTGAAATATTGATTCGGAAAACTGTTTAGCAACCAAACCTGCCTAAAGGGCGGCAGGCATGCCCGAAACCCGAAACCTGCCTCGACGGTAGGCGGGCTTTAAACCTGCCTCCGGCTTTCCAAGGCTTCAGAATTTCTTAACGCGCTTTTCAAACTACACTGCCGTAAAAGATTCGATCTTAACAATGATTATTGATTAATAGATTACTTCGAAATTCAGAGTTCCTTGTTCGTTATTCGATATTCAAATACAAGAATGCTACAATACTTGAATAAACTATTATAGCATTAAATCCCCTATCAATTGTCTACAGACAAAAAGTTTCGCAAATTTCCTTCCTGAAATCTGGGGGCTACTTCCAGTCCATATTCATTTTTCCCTTTTTCACCCTCCCAAATTATCTTTAAGCCAATTTGATTGTTTATATGAAAATTGTCATAGCGAAAAGGTATTGAACAAAACAAATAGTTTTGATTGGGTTTATCTCTTACAAATCTCAGCAATTCACTGGTTATATAAAACATATTGTCATTACTATCGGCGGTGATGTCAAAACCGTAAAAAATAGGCCTTTCCAATTTTCTGTGTGAAACGAGGTCATTTACCGAAAGTTCCTTCTCATCCATTTGCCGGGTCTTCAGTTTTTCATAAGTTTCATGCTTGATGGGAAAAATTAGGGCATGACCCGAATAATAACCTGAATCGTCTGTGATGATAAGATTCATTTCAGGTAATAACCTTGCGGCTTCTCGAATTACTTCACGCAATCCTCTGGTTACCTGCTTATGAAACTGCATATACTTCACTATATAGTCAATATCCGAATCAAAATCAAAGGTTCTTATTCTTTTGGTAGCTATTTCAATATGTGCTTTAAACCATTGTGCATCAGGCATTTTATTCGCAAGCTTACTAAGCGAATATTTCCGTAGACTAAAATTGTAATAAGTAGGTATGGGAACCACAGCGTTTAGGTTTCTCACTAACTGATAGGGCAAAATGGTTTCCTTTACAATATCATCTTCTTTTTCAGATTTGATCAAGGTTGCTCCGTTTTCCCATCGCTGAACGGTTCTGATGTCCACATTCAATCGTGAAGCAAACTCAGCCTGAGAAATTTTATTCAGCTGTCTAAAATCTACTAGAAGTTCTCCAATTGAGTTATATTTTTTCATCATATCGTCCATATTGTAAAAATAAGCAAAACCGATGGAAATAAAAATTAGCCAATAAGACACGTCATGTCGTTATCGGATATATCCAATGACTATATCTTTGATAAAAAATAAGACTATGATCCAAGACATACTCACCGATATCGAAATGGATGTGAAGTATCAGATTTATACCGAACAAAAAAAATTGATTGCGGTTAAGAACTTGAAAGAAATTCTGAATGAGATTGATCATGAAGTTGAGGTTGTCCCTGTTGTGGATAAGGAAAGATTATCCAGTTTGTTGGTTTCATTAAAAGGACAGTCCCTAAGTGATGACGAATATCGAATGATTGAAAGAGTTGTGAGTTTTAGAAATTGAAATTGAAAAGGTTTTCGATTATATAATCGAACGTGTATGTTCTGCATCTTGAAAATGTAGCGTGGTGACAAAAGTATTCCAATAAGGGGTTATTAGGAAGGAAAATGAATCACCGCATGAGCAATGAAGTTGAATTCAAGTGCAGTATGTACTTCAGTAAAAAGGTCTCTTATTTGAGACCTTTTTTTGATTTTACCCACAGCCTGATGATCAGGCCGCAAGAACAATAAAAAAAGCGGAAATAGAAAATAAATTCTTGTTTCCGCTTGGTAAATATCAAGCTAAAAAGGGGTGTAGTTTATTCTTGATAAAGCAAGAAATAATTCTTAGATAGCTACTACGAAATTACCTTCTGCGCTAATGCCGTTATCAGCATAACTATCAGCAGCAATGTCGTTTTCCCATTTGGTCTCATCGAATAAATACTTGAATTGGTATTCTTTCGCTGTTTCTAGACTCAAGGTTGTTTTATAACTTCCGTTTTTAAACTTTGTTAGTTCAATAGCCTCTTCAACATTCCAACTATTAAAATCTCCCAACAATTGAATTTTTTCAGCACTTAAAGCCTCGTCTTTAGTCAAAGAAAAAGTTACTTTACAAACTGGCTTGTTTTTTAAAAATTGTTTTTTAATACTCATGACTTTTGTTTTATATTATGGCGCAAAATTACTACAAACACTAATTATATTTAGCACTTTTTTTGACCTATTTGTGTACTATATTAACCCTAGCCTCTAAATTATGTTAATTAATGGTTAATTAAACACAAACCATCCGTGATCGTAATTAAATTGCTATAAATACAAGCGCCTAAATATCCTCACTTTAGCGTTAATATTGACGCAATTATTTCATACCTTTAATTTATTAAACTTCATAAAACATGAACAAACCCTCTAAAGTCCTGGTAAACAACCATCAGGAGTTCATAATAGAAGAAGATACTATCAATGACTTAGATATTCTTAAACAGTCAGCTTCCGACTATCATTTATTGCATAAACAAAAGTCTTATCGCGCAACGGTAATTGCATCAGATTTTAATGATAAAACCTATAGTATTAGGATAAATTCAAACACCTATGAGGTAAAAATCCAAACCCTTCTTGATGACCTGATCAAAAAAATAGGCTATTCTATAGGTTCTGCTAAAATCATTAATTCTATTAGTGCCCCAATGCCAGGAATCATCATTGGTGTTAACATTAAAAAAGACCAGAAGGTGAAAGAAGGAGATACGCTTTTAATTCTTGAAGCGATGAAAATGGAAAACGCCATTCTTTGCCCAAAAGAGGCCAAAATAAAGGAGGTATTTGTATCTATTGGAGAAACAGTGGACAAGAATAAACTACTCATAACCTTTGACTAACCCATCAAAATATCCTTACTATGAAAAAGATTCTTGTTGCAAATCGAGGTGAAATTGCCATGCGTGTTATGAAAACTGCGAAACGTATGGGTATCAATACTGTTGCAATATTTTCATCGATAGACAGGAATGCCCCACACGTCAAATTTGCAGATGAGGCCATTCATATTGGAGGCAATCCATCGAATGAATCCTATCTGCTGGGAGAACGCATTATTGAGGAGGCAAAAAAACTGAAGGTGGATGCCATACACCCAGGTTATGGGTTTTTAAGTGAAAATGCCCAGTTTGCGGATGCAGTTATAAAAAACAACATAATCTTTATTGGCCCTGATTCAGCCTCTATTAGCATGATGGGAGATAAACTAGCTGCTAAAAATGCCGTAAAGAATTACGAAATTCCTATGGTACCAGGTATAGACAAAGCCATAAACGATAGATCCGAAGCACATGATCTTGCCCTTAAAATTGGATACCCTGTATTGATCAAGGCGGCAGCCGGGGGTGGTGGCAAAGGAATGAGAGTAGTGTATGAAGCTAAAAACCTTGATAATCAACTGGAAAGGGCCATTAGCGAAGCTTTATCCGCTTTTGGTGATGGGTCCGTTTTTATAGAAAAATACATCAGTTCTCCACGACATATTGAGTTTCAGATCCTGGCGGATAAGTATGGGAAAGTATTACACTTGTTTGAAAGAGAGTGCAGTATACAACGTCGTTACCAAAAAGTAATTGAGGAGGCACCTTCTTCAATTCTTACTGCCGATCTCAGAGAAAGAATGGGAGATGCGGCTATAAAAGTTGCTAAATCCTGCAATTACACAGGGGCAGGTACCGTTGAATTTCTTGTAGATGATTCATTAAATTATTATTTTCTGGAGATGAATACCCGCCTGCAAGTGGAACATCCGGTTACTGAATATATCACCGGTTTGGATCTTGTTGAACAACAAATAAATATTGCCAGAGGGGAGCCATTATTGTTGGAACAAACCGATCTAAAAATTAATGGACACGCCCTTGAATTAAGAGTTTATGCCGAAGATGTGTTTCATGATTTCCTTCCTAATGTAGGTCAAATGAAAACATATAAAATTCCTCAAGGCACCAATATAAGGGTTGACGATGGTTATGAACAAGGTATGGAAATCCCTATTTTTTACGACCCTCTGATCTCCAAATTGATCACGCATGGAAAAAGTCGGACAGAAGCCATTCAAAAGATGATTGAAGCAATTGACCAATACCTAATAGTGGGCGTGAATACCACCCTGCCATTTGGAAAATTTGTATGCCAACACCAGGCCTTTCAAAATGGACTTTTTGACACGCACTTTGTGCAAAAATATTTCAATGCAGATCAATTAAAGGCTGATATGGAAGGTGATGCAAAGGTGGCTGCTATCCTGGCCTTAAAACTGTATTTTGAAGATCAGGTTTTATTGCGAACCCCTAATTAATTGTCTTATCAACTAAGCATCAATTAAAAGTTAATTGCGTAAAAAGCCAAACTACAAATCTGGTAAAAACTATAAACCGAAATGAAAGATAAGCAAAAAGAGTTGTTGCAAAAATTTGCTGAAGCCCAATTGGGAGGTGGTATAAACAGGATTGAAAAGCAACATAAGAAGAATAAACTTACTGCCAGAGAACGCGTTGAATATTTGATGGACGAGGGTTCGTTTGAAGAAATTGGCATTTTCGTGACCCATCGAAGCACCGATTTTGGCATGGATAAACAAATCTATTTAGGAGATGGGGTGGTCACTGGATACGGCACGATCAATGGCAGATTGGTCTATGTTTTTGCCCAAGACTTTACTGTTTTTGGAGGAGCTTTATCAGAAACACATGCCGAAAAGATTTGTAAAATAATGGATTTGGCCGTCAAAGTGGGTGCTCCACTTATCGGGCTTAATGATTCGGGAGGGGCAAGAATACAAGAAGGAGTTAAATCACTTGGCGGTTATGCCGATATTTTTTACAGAAATGTCCAATCTTCAGGAGTCGTACCTCAAATCTCTGCCATTATGGGACCCTGTGCCGGTGGAGCCGTTTATTCCCCTGCCATGACCGATTTTACGATAATGGTAGAGGAAACAAGCTATATGTTTGTGACCGGGCCCAACGTAGTAAAAACAGTTACAAATGAAGAAGTCAGTTCGGAGGAATTAGGTGGTGCTTCCGCGCATTCTACAAAATCAGGAGTGACCCATCTCAAGGCAGCTAATGATATTGAATGTATGGATGAATTAAAAAAACTGTTGAGCTATATTCCACAAAATAATAAATTAAAAACGCCACGTATACCCTATACGCTTGAGGACGAAATACGAGAAGAGCTGGAAAATATCATCCCGCTTGACACGCACCAGCCCTATGACATTAAAAAAGTGATTCTGGGTATATGCGACAGCGATTCCTTCTTTGAAATCCATAAAGATTATGCAGAAAATATTGTTGTTGGCTTTAGCCGATTGGCCGGACGTAGCATAGGAATCATTGCCAACCAACCTATGTGTCTCGCCGGAGTTCTCGATGTGAACAGTTCGAAAAAAGCTGCCCGATTTACCCGATTTTGCGATAGTTTTAATATTCCCTTACTGGTTTTAGTTGATGTTCCAGGTTTCTTACCCGGTACTGATCAGGAATGGAATGGCATCATTATTAATGGCGCTAAATTGCTTTATGCTTTAAGTGAGGCTACTGTTCCACGAGTTACTGTGATCACAAGGAAAGCATATGGAGGAGCTTATGACGTAATGAATTCCAAACATATAGGCGCTGATATGAATTTTGCCTGGCCTACTGCTGAAATAGCGGTCATGGGAGCAAAAGGTGCCAGTGAGATCATCTTTAGAAAAGAAATTGCTGAAGCCGTTGATCCAGAATCCAAGTGGAAGGAAAAAGAAGCGGAATACGCCAATAAATTCACCGATCCTTACAGGGCAGCTAGAAGAGGGTTTATAGATGAAGTGATCTTTCCTAAAGACAGCCGAAGAAAATTGATCAAAGCATTTTCAATGCTGGAAAACAAACAAATAGATGGTCCAAAAAGAAAACATGGTAATATTCCTTTGTAATCGAGAGCCGAAAATTTTAAGGACATAATTAAGCCAAAAGCTGATTCTTTAAATTGGTTTAAATAATCTCAGCGTTTAGGCCTCGCTCAAGAAGAGAGGTACATCTTGGTTTTAACTCGTCGTATTCACCAGTTTTAACCGCACATTTACCTTTATAATGTACAAGATACGTGCATTGTTCAGCCTGCTCCATTGTATGTTCACATATTTGAATCAAGGAATCGATTACAAAATCAAAGGTATTCACATCATCATTGAACAACAATATTTCATGCATATCAACCTCTTGTTCTGCTACCTCAAAAGATTCCCTGGTCTTTTCTTTTGTAAAAAAAATGTTATTTTCCATGTCAAAATCTTTGCTGCTAATTTACAAATTTTAATCCAACCCAATTATTTCTCTCAAATTTCTTAGAAAGAACAAGTCCGTTTTTCTCGGCTGTCTCATTGATCTGAGCGATGTCTTCGGTGTAAAACCCGCTTAAGTACAATTCTCCATTCGCATTTAAACTCTCGGCATAAATACCTATATCATCAAGCAGGATATTTCTATTGATATTGGCAATAATCACGTCATAAGTCTTGGCTTTTAACATGGATGCGTCTCCTTCATACACTTTAATATTTTGGCAATGATTTCGTTCAATATTCTCAACTGAATTTTCATAACACCAAGCATCTATATCAATAGCATCGATCTGTTCTGCTCCCTTTAATTCGGCAAATATGGCCAGAATACCAGTTCCACAGCCCATATCAAGTACTTTCTTTCCTCTCAGATCAAGCGCCATCAAATGCTTAATCATTAAATAGGTTGTTTCATGATGCCCGGTCCCAAAACTCATTTTTGGTTCAATTACTATATCGTATTTAAGATTTGGATTGCTGTGAAAAGGAGCGCGGATACTCACTTCATTTTCTACAACGATGGGATCAAAATTGTTTTCCCATTCCTTGTTCCAGTTAACTTGTTCTATTTCTTCAACTTCATAAGAAAAACTAACTTCGTCAGATTCCAAGATCTGTACGTCATTCAATAAGGACTCATTCCAATCAGCTTCCTGAATAAACGCTACTACCCCATCTTCATTTTCAGTAAAACTTTCAAATCCTACTGATCCTAATTCAGCAACTAAGATATCAATGGCCGTTTGCTGCTCTAATGTACCTGAAGTTATCTTAAAATTGCATCCTATATAATTCATCCTGTTTGTAATTTAAAAAATCTGTGATATCAATCATTTTCATGGAGATATCACAGATCAATATGTTTAAAATATGATCCTGAGTTTTATGGATCCTAAGGTCTTTTTAAATAGCTTTCACTATGTCAATGAAGTCCTTTACATTAAGCGCTGCTCCGCCTATCAATCCACCGTCTACATCCGCTTTAGAAAAAATCTCTTCTGCATTACCTGGCTTAACACTGCCTCCGTAAAGAATAGAAACTTCTTCTGACACATCACTTAGGTACCTCTCAGCCACCAACTCTCTGATAAAGGCATGCATTTCTTGGGCTTGCTCAGGTGATGCTGTTTCACCGGTTCCAATGGCCCAAACAGGTTCGTAGGCTAAAGTAATATGCGACCATGCGTCTGAATCAAGGTGAAATAATGCATTTTTAATTTGACTTTCCACTACTTTGAAATGGTTACCGCTTTTACGATCTTCCAGTACTTCTCCAAAACAAAATATCACTTCTAAATTATTCTTTAATGCGGCATCAACTTTCATTGTCAGCAATTCATCAGTTTCCCCAAAATATTCTCTTCTTTCTGAGTGTCCCAAAATAACAATATCAACATAAATACCCTTTAACATTTGTGCTGAAATTTCGCCCGTAAATGCTCCGCTATCTGACTGATGCATATTTTGAGCCGCTACCTCCATAACAGATTTTTTTGTCATTTTAGATGCTTTTTGCAAATTGACAAAAGTTGGGGATATCACCACACGCGTATTAATTAAAGCTACATCTTTGATCGAATTTTCCAATTCTTTGACCAAGGCCTTTGTTTCTTTATAGGTCTTGTTCATTTTCCAGTTTCCTGCTACAATTTTAGTTCTCATTAAATTGAATTTTTAGTTGAAATTAAAATGAATTGCAAAGATAACCTAAACTGATAAAATGATTACTTTTGCAGCAATCAATTTTCGAAAAAAATGAATAAACAAGAGCTAGTTGATCAGATCAGAACTAAAGGATCTTTTTTGTGCGTCGGACTGGATGTTGACCTTGAAAAAATACCCACCCACTTACTAAAACTCGAAGATCCCATTTTTGAATTCAACAAAGCCATTATTGATGCAACTCATGATCTGGTTGTTGCCTATAAACCAAACACGGCTTTTTATGAAGCCTACGGATTAAAAGGCTGGGCCAGTCTTTCTAAAACCATCGACTATCTCAACAAAAAACATCCTGAAATCTTTACTATTGCCGACGCCAAACGAGGCGATATCGGAAACACTTCTACCCGTTATGCCAGGGCATTTTTTGAAGATATGAACTTTGATTCGGTTACAGTTGCACCCTACATGGGTAGTGATTCTGTTGAACCATTTCTCGCCTTTAAAGATAAATTTACGATCATGCTGGCCTTGACTTCCAATAAAGGAGGTCTTGATTTTCAGGTGCTTAAAGATGAAGAAGGAACAACCTTTTATGAAAAAGTGCTGAAAAAATCCTTGGAATGGCAAAACAGTGAGCAACTGATGTATGTGGTTGGTGCAACCCGACCTGAGTTTTTTCAAAAAATTAGAAATATCGTTCCAAATCATTTTCTTCTTGTACCCGGAGTTGGGGCTCAGGGAGGAGATCTTCACAGCGTATGTAAATATGGACTCAATAATGAAATCGGGCTCCTCATTAATTCTTCAAGACAGATCATTTACGCATCTGCCAAAGCTGATTTCGCAAGTAAAGCCAGAGAAAAAGCATTGGAATTAAGGATGGAAATGGCGGCTATCATAGATAAAGCAAAAAATTAATCAGCTAAAGACTTAAAATTCTTAAGGGCTTCAGCAAGTTTTGCATGAAGTTCCACCATTTGATCATAACCAAACTTCTTTCCCAGTTGGCCCACAAAATACAGAATCACCCAAACCACAGGCATAAAGAAACACATGATCATAGGGATTAAATAATCTTGCTCAAGGCTCCATCGGCTGTAAAATATCACGAAAAAGACAAAAAACGCTATTGCCACAGCAAAGTGCAGAAACATAAAAAAAGTCCATATTTTTGGTTTGGGGCCAAGAATACCTTTGACAATGGTGAATCCTTCTTCTGTTTCTATTTCCACGTGTAGTTGTGGCGACCAGAAATGTTCCTTTTCCTCGGGGACATCAATAACAATATGATGACCCACAATTTTACTGATATAATCTTCTTGATCTTTCTCTATATTAAGCCTGAATTGTTCCAAAATCTCTTCTTCACTTTCATTGAATTTCATTTTAAACCTGGGTTTAAGAAGTATTCTGTTTAATTCATCATCATGGATAGGTTGGTTCATTGCTTCATACTAAGGTTAGAACTTTAATTAAGTGGGTTTTCAGGCAAATATGCCTTTAAATTTTCCAAATTTAATTTTTCGATTTTTAAATATACTCATTTTTTTGAATCAGCTATCCTGACTTTCATTATCAAATTATAAGCCTATCTTTGCAGCGATTTTATTTAAAGACTCATGGGAAATATTGTTGCCATCGTAGGAAGGCCAAATGTTGGAAAATCAACACTTTTCAATCGATTGATACAAAGAAGAGAGGCTATTGTAGACGCCGTTAGCGGTGTTACTAGAGACAGACATTATGGCAAAACCGATTGGAACGGTAGAGAGTTCTCTGTTATAGATACAGGAGGTTATGTTGTGGGTAGTGACGATATTTTTGAAGCCGAGATCGATAAGCAGGTTGAACTTGCCATTGACGAGGCTGACGCTATCATTTTTATGGTTGACGTGGAGACCGGAGTGACCGGTATGGATGAAGAAGTAGCCAAAATTCTCAGACCCATTAAAAAACCAATCTTTTTAGCGGTTAATAAAGTTGATAATTCAAAAAGGGCTCAGGATGCTGTTGAGTTCTATGCACTTGGATTGGGAGAATATTATACCATTGCCAGTACCAATGGTAGTGGAACCGGTGAATTGCTTGACGCCATAGTTAAAGCGCTTCCTGAAAAGGAAGAAAACCAGGACGATGAACTACCCAGATTTGCCGTGGTAGGAAGACCAAATGCTGGAAAATCATCTTTTATCAATGCCCTTATCGGTGAGAACCGATACATTGTTACTGATATTGCAGGTACTACCCGAGACTCAAATCACACCAAATACAACCGCTTTGGCTTTGATTTCAACCTGATAGATACGGCTGGGATCAGAAGAAAGACAAAAGTAAAAGATGACCTTGAATTTTATTCTGTCATGCGTTCGGTAAGAGCTATTGAGTATAGTGACGTATGTATTCTTATTATTGATGCTGCCAGAGGCTTTGAAGGACAAGACCAAAGTATTTTCTGGCTTGCTGAAAAGAACAGAAAAGGAATCGTTATTTTGGTCAATAAATGGGATTTGGTCGAAAAAGATACCCATACTACCAAAGAGTTTGAAGCGATGGTCAGAAGGGAAACGGCTCCCTTTACCGACGTGCCTATTGTCTTTATTTCTGCTTTAACAAAACAACGGATATTTAAAGCCATTGAAACCGCTGTTGAAGTTTTTAATAACCGCAAACAAAAAATAGCTACGAGTAAATTGAATGAGGTCATGTTAGATATCATCAAGAATAACCCACCTCCGGCGATCAAAGGAAAATACATAAAAATTAAGTATTGTATGCAATTGCCGTCTCCTACACCTCAATTTGTCTTTTTTGCCAATTTACCCCAATACGTCAAGGAGCCTTATAAAAGATATGTAGAAAACAAGTTACGAGAATTGTATAATCTTCAAGGCGTTCCCATTACGGTCTACTTTAGACAGAAATAATTAAACCTGTAAATAAATGATGACTCATCCTTTTGAGGTATTTCCAAGTTTAGATACGCAAAGATTATATTTGCGGGAGCTCCAAACTAAAGATGCCGAACAAGTCTTGTTTCTGAGGTCTAACAAGGAGGTTACTAAATTTATAAAAAGGCAAACACCTACAAAAATTCAGGACGCAGTAGATTTTATCCATAAAATTCAACTTGGTTATCGTAAAAGAGAAACCATTAACTGGGTCATTTGCTTAACTGACAATCCTAAAATGATCGGGTCAATTTGCTTGTGGAATTACTCCTTAGACAGAAAGACTGCAGAGGTTGGCTATGACTTAAACCCTTCATTTCAAAACCTGGGCATTATGACCGAGGCGCTGCAAGCTGTGCTTACTTTTGGTTTTGACAAGCTGCAACTTGATAAAATAAAAGCCTTTACGCATTATGCCAACGAAAATTCCAAAAACTTGCTGACTAAAAATGCTTTTACACTGGTAGAAGGAGAAAAAGATGCGGGTAATGATGACAATATTATATTCTCAATAAATAAATAGGGTATTTATATTTGTTGGTTTAAAAGAAAGGCAAACGCTATTTGTTCTATAATTACCAGCCTCCGCTGGCACCTCCGCCTCCGAAACCACCGCCTCCGAAGCCACCGCCAAAGCCACCGCCGCCGCCAAAGCCTCCTCCAGAGCTGCCACCACCAAAACCACGGCCGCTGCCAAAACCACCTCTTCCTGCACTACTCAAAATAATGGCATCCAATAATGAAAACCTGCCAGATTTCCTGCCTCCACTTCCACCACCTCGTTTTCTCTTTGACAGAATGATGATAATCACAACAAAAATGATAACAATAAACAGGGCCGGAAACTTACCACTTTTACCTTCATTGCTCCTTTCACCCTGGTATTCACCACTCATGATCTGCATTATGGCTGTACTTCCTTGGTCCAGGCCTTGATAATAATTACCCTGCTTAAACGCCGGAGTAATAATGTTTTCGATAATTCTTCTTGACAAAGCATCAGTAAGCTTATGTTCAACCCCATAACCCGCTGCAATGGTCATTCGCCGATCATCTTTTGATACCAAAAGTACGATACCGTTGTCTTCGTCTTTTTGGCCCACACCCCATTTATGTGCCAGTTCAGTAGCGTATAAAGAAATCTCATTACCTTCTAAAGAATTAACAGTGATTACCACTAATTGGGTTGAAGTGGTGTCGCTGTAGTTGATCAGTTTTTGTTCAAGCATTTTAGCTTCTGACCCGCTCATCATTTTTGCATAATCATAAACACTCGTCTGATTCTTGGGCTTTTCCGGTAAATAGTCCTGCGCTTTTAGCTGATAAGAACCCAAGTACAAAAGCACAATTAACAGTCCGGAATATTTAATTAATTTGATATTCATTTTATTCAAAAACTTCTTTGTATTATTGATATGCAATATACCAATAATGCATGAATCGCATTCAAATGCCACAAAAATACTCTTATGAAAAATTTAATCCTAAGCCTATTACTAATCACTTCCTTAGCCCAGGCACAACAACTGGATATTGAAAAACTGAAAGGTATAATACCACGTGCCGTAGGGCCTGCGGGGATGAGTGGCAGGATTACGGCGGTTGATGTAGTAAACAACAATCCAAATGTGATCTTTATTGGCTCAGCCTCAGGAGGTGTTTGGAAATCAGAAAGTCAGGGGATAGATTGGAAGCCTGTTTTTGATAAAGAAAACCTGCA
>RCNC010001807.1_pt1 | contig 14431 bp, 12 predicted proteins | sample 2041301 | NCBI WGS metagenome assembly RCNC01 (sample SAMN09708231, study PRJNA481090) | Marine sediment metagenome, whole genome shotgun sequencing project. | biome: marine sediment; feature: ocean; material: sediment; isolation source: Sewage treatment plant 13A marine sediment (STP13A) ... | reverse complement strand
GGCTATTTATGTCCTTGAGAATCAGCACTTACCGGAAAATATGTATGTCGATAGTCGTCACTCGAACGCAATAGAAGCATCGGTGACCCTGGCCGATGTATTGAATGCCTCCGGCCAACAGGACCGTGCCCATGAACTGGCGAAATGGCTGCGGAGTTTTTTTCAGGCAATATCAGCAACTGGTGGCGAAAATGGCTGGTGGCCACACCTATATGAGTCCTGTCTGCAATCAATATTAGGAGAGGACGAAAAGTCACTTGATGTGCTTGAACGGATGGTCGACACCCTGGGACTGCCCCAGTACCCGATGCTGAAGGACGCCACCTGTTTCCAGAAATTCGCCGAAGAGCCGCGCTACCAGTCAGTCGTTTCATCCATAGAGAAACGAATGCAGGATCTGCGGCAACGCCTGCCGGAAACGCTGGCACGCTTTCGGGTAGTTCAGTAAGCGACAAAGGCTCAGAATGAGCGCGACATTCCCACCGTCACCGCGTATTCCATCGCATGGACCTGCTCGGCCCAGGGTTGAATCATGACGTTGGTTGAGAGGAGATATTTCTTATTGATCGCCCAATCCAGACCAATACCGACATTCATGTAATTGTGCTTGATCAGGCGGTCGTGCTGATACCACTTTTCATCGGTCATGACAAAGACACCGTCCGCGGAAGTGAAATCTTCCGGGACGGAAAGGCCTTTCCCATCTTTCAGAAGCATGAATGCACGACCGGTTAGCCTGGGGGTAAACTGATACCCGACTTCCGCATTGACCCTCCAGTGATTGATATTGACTCCCAGCGTTTGTTCGACAAAAACGTAGGCAATATCCGCCCGATAATAGGCATTGGACAAACCCGGAAACCAGGCAAATGAGGTTCCAAGCTCGAATTTCAAAAGGCGCTGTCCTACCGCCGCGGCCCCAAAAAACGGGTATTGGTTGCTCGGCACACCGAAAGACGCGAACGGCTCAATGACGAAGGGGCCATCTTTCGCCAGGTAACGAATGCCCAGGTGGAAGTCCGCGAATCCCGAATTCCAGACACCCTGATCGACGTTTTCTATGTACGGTCTGGGCGGGTCCAGCTTCAGGGGATCATGTATTGCCGCCCCCTGATGCTGCTTTCTGAAATACGGAATTCCAGCAATAAGAGCAATCTTGTCATTAATGAAGTACTCGATATCAAAAATCAGCGCATGTGACTCAACTGTGCCAGTAGGAAGTTTGCCAACGCTGCTTTCGAAGCCATCTACGCTGACGTACTGATAACTCAAGCTGAAGAAACCGTGACCGGCCCGTGATCCGGGTTCAGCACCATAACCCGTGCCGAGATAATCGTGACCGGTCCGTAATTCGGGTTCAGCATCTGATGCAGCCACTTCACGAATGCCTGAGAACGAACAGGCAATGAGCGCAAGCGCAACCAGGATGATTGAAATGGACTTTTGGGGACGGATGGCACGCCTGTCTTCGATATTCAAGTCGATAACTCCGTGTGCCTGCTCAGGAAAGTCTGAAACTTCCAGCGGTTCAGGCCAAGCCATACCGCTCGTAGGTCTTATAGTTTATCGCTTCGTCAAACTAACCGGGATTTCCTGATAATTCGAATTAGGATTGTGACTTCAGCGTCCTGTGAATCGTTTTGAGGTAATTCAGCACACTGTCTTCGTTGGTCAGTGATTGCTGATATAAGGCATCCGCCTGCGAAACTTCCTGTGTGCCGTCCTGGGCGACAGGGATAAAAGTTGCGGTGAGCGATTCAGACATCTGTGCTTCCACAAATTCTCTCTGGCTGTAATAAGCCAGGACGATATCGACATCATGATTCTGAAGTTCTGCCCCAATTTCCGATGGATCAGAGACGACGTGAATATCGTGACCGGCGGCAGCGAGTCTATCAACCATCGCCAATTCGGCTTCCGTGTTTGCAACCACGAGAATGCTGCCGGGCAGCGGTGCTGAATACTCACGGAAACTGACACCTTTACCCACCCTGAACAGGCTTTCGCCACATGCATAAGTATTACTGACCAGTATCGTAAATACGAAAATTACTACTGTTGCTAAAACCTTTCTGTGACTCATTAGCCTTCCTCTTTCCCCGGTCAATGCATATATGTGTTTGCAGATTACTAACATGCACTCTTAAAAAGAGTTGCACACTATAAGAGTAGCACAATCTGAAATCTTTTTAGGAGCCTGCGCAGTTGTCAGCCAAGGTGACACAAAAAAACTGCTCTACCAGGAACCAAATCACAGCAATGACTCAGGGAGCCAATCTTGGCAAGAATGAACTGTCGTGTTGTCTCACCAATATCGACACCGTCGGCAATCATGAAGATTTCTCCGACCAGCCCACTCAGCAACAGTTTTTCTCACCGCCCTGAAAGATCGCTTTCTTGCCCATCTTCTCGTAGAGTGCTTTGTTCTTGGTGCCAATGCCGGCGCTCGTGGCATCCAGCACAATTCTCTGACACCCTGTGTTTCTACCCTAGTTCAAAGCTTGTGACCCCAAAGATCTGTTGCTCGGGTAGATTGGGTTTCAGGCCCAAATACATTTTCGCGCAGCCGAATACTTCGGTCATGTCATAACGCTTTGCCATCGCTACTGCCGACAGGTTGTTTTCCGGTACATCCAGGTAAATGATCTCGTCAGGTGCCTGTGCTGACAATGCGAGAAACAGGTTTTCAGCCACAACAGGATTATCCGCGAACAAGGGGCCGATCTTATATCCGGTTCGACATGGCCGCATAACAGCAAAACCAGTCAGGCTTGTCCCGCTGAGTGCGCCAAGGGTAAAAGCACCCGGCTGGTTTAACCAACGACGTAAAAACTCGCTGCGAGGTGCTGGAAAATGTGCCCGGTCATAGGCTTCGATGTCTGCAAACGCGATCTCACCGAGGTTCACAATTCCATCAGGTATTGAAAATGACTGTCCGGTAGTTTGAAATCGCAAATCACGTCCCGCGAATTCGAAACCGCCCTTGGCATAGTAGGCCTGCATATCAAAAACGCCATCCATGCCGATGGTGGCGGTATCCTGCAGGCGGTCGATCAGCATTTGCCGGCGTGTGTGCCAGAGTTTATTGCCCAGGCCACGACCCCTGTGATCAGGATTGATAATGAAAAAACCCATGAACCCAAAGTGTCCGCTATAACTGACGATGGACCCGCCGCCAATCATTTCACCATCCAGTTCAGCGGCAATGAATCCTTCAGGATCAGTTTCCCAGAAAATTTCAGCATCCGAAAGACCGGGGTTCCAGCCCTCGTTCGCGGCCCAGTCGATCAGAATATTCAGTTCTTCGCGTCGCATATTGCGAATTTTCAGATTTGAATGGTTCATTCACTTGCCCGTGTTTAGGCAGAATTTTACTCTAAATCTGAATGGTTGAGTCCGGGCAGGGTGGGTGTAATAACCCACCGGGCGGTTCCGGTGGGTTATGTGATATGGCCTCTATACAGTCCTGGTGGCCACTGCCGGTGGCACTGAGGAAGCTCTTCTGGCGGGTCCGAAAACGGCAGCCTGACCAACTATGAGTAACATCAGCATGGCCACAGGTATCAGGTACCAGGCAATCCTTGTGAGGCTGAATTCTTCAATCATTATGATGTTCAGGCCAACGGTAAGGGCTGCACCGACTAAAACACCAACCAGGCTAATCAGAAAGTTCTCCGTCATAAAGTAACGCAGAATGATTGCTTTGCTTGCACCCAGTGCACGCCGGGTTCCAATTTGCTTGGTGCGGCGGTTAACGCTGAAACTGGCCAGCCCGACAATACCCAGCGAGGTGACCGCGATCAGCAGGATGATGGTAAAAGTCAGAATCTTGATCATCGATGAGTCGCTCCGATAGCTCCGCGCTCTTGTTTCGTCCATGGTCCGCATGGAGCGCACAATACGATCCCTGTTTGATTCCGCCAGCAATTTTTCAACCTGGGGCATCAGAACATCACGTTGTCCGGGTTCGGTGCGGATTATGTAACGAGTGGACCCGAACAGGGTGTGTTGCGGTGTCAGCATGACATGCTCGACACCATCCCAACCACTCCAGGGTGCCTGCATCCGGGCAATGATACCGGTAATGGTAAGCGGTTCGTCATCACTGATGTATACCGTCTTGCCAAGCGCACTGTCCGGATCATCGGGATAAAGCGCTTCCGCCAATGCGCGGGTGATGATGATCTTGTCGGGCCACTCGGTATCACCTCTTTCGCGCCATTCGATGTCCGTTTCGCTAAAGTTCTCGCCTGCTATCAGGTTTAAACCGAAGGTATCCAGGGCGTGTTCATCCACAAAATAGAGAGCCGGACTGGGGCCGTCGATTCCTTCGCCGGGTTCTGTCTGCAGACCCATGTTCCAACCACCGCCGGACAAGGGTATCGAATTTGACTGAATTGCATTGACGACACCGGGCATTGCACGTAGTGCGGCCAGGTCTTCAATAATGGCTGCACGTTCATTGAAGCTCTCGGCAAAGCCAACACTCGAGATACTGAAAATATTGTTCTCATCAACTCCGCTGGGTCTTGTCATCATGCGACTGCGTTCCTGCATGATGGATACAGCGTTGACCATGATGGCCATCGTGACAGCGATTTGAAGCGCAATCAGAATCGCGCCGGTCTTGTTGCGTAACATTGCACGCCAGATAGGTCCAAATTCCATGCTAGTACTCCTTCAGGGTCGCCTATTGAATTTTCAGTTGGCTGGCGGGTGCTATACGGCATGCCCGCCAGGTTGGATACAGACCGGCCAATAGCGCTGATGCAATGGCCAGTCCGATGGCGGTCATCACCATCACCCAATCCAGGCTGACCAGGTTGTCGACGATATCCTCAAACAACATTTCAATACCGCGTAAGCCAAGCCAGGTCAGACCGAGACCGAAAATACCACCACCCAAACCGATGAGGCCGGACTCGATCATGTGCTGGATAAACAGGCTGGATCTTGTCGCTCCAAGTGCCCTGCGCAGGGAGATGTCAGTGGATTTACCCATGAATTTCGCAAGTAACAAGCCAATCGTATTGAGCAGGCAAACCACGAGAAACAATAGGGAAAGCCCCAGCATGACCCGTGCATCATCCTCAACAACTTCCTCGTGTTCCATCCACTCCATGACGTTGCTAAGGTGATTATTCATCGGTCTCTGGAATCTACCTAACTCCTTTTGTTGTTCAACATAGGCATTAAGAAATGCCATGTATTCCTGCTTTTCGGTTTCGTTTCTTAGTTCTGCCCAGAACTGAATCCAGACACATTCCGAATTCATGAATGCTTCAAGGCCATCACCATCGGGGGCCTTCCAGCAGCTTGTATTACCGTTTCGGGGGAACTCATACTCGACCGCGACATTGAAAGGAATGAATAGCTCTTCTGTTTCGCCAAAGGCATCGTTGGTTACGTCATAAAACTTGGGAGTCGGCTGATATTCATCCAATACACCCACCACCTGGAAATCCATACCATTCAGACGTACGCTACGGCCAACTGAATTCTCCCCACCAAAAACACGTTCGTTCATTTCCTTGTTGAGCACGACGACCCGTTCCAGGTTTTGATCTGAGGAATCGTCCCAGCCACTGCCATAGATGAAAGGCAAATCGAACATGGGGAAGAAATCGGCCCAGGTATTGCGTGTGCCTACTGAAAATGGCATTTCGTCTTCGCCTTGTGGTTCAAGCACAAGACCGGAGCGGTTGCTGGCGACTTGCCGAAACGCTTTGCCGGCCTTCATCAAGGCCATGGCATCGATGTAGGTCACCTGGTCCGACGCTTCAAAACCACCCTCATCCTGCTGGTTCGGATCCCCGCTATCGATCTGTACATAAAACAGCTGATCAGATTTTTGCGGGATCGGATTACTCGACATGACATAGTTGACGGTAATGATGCTCATGCTGGCACCAATACCAACAGCGATAGCGGCAACCATCAATGTGCTGAGCAGCGGGTTGCGCCGAATGCTGAGCCAACCCAGTTTGAGATAATAGGAAAACATGGGCTACTCCTTATGCGCTTGCGATCCGGGTTACTTTACTTTCTTCGACACCATTGCTGACACGCCCGTCAAGTATGTGAACGTTTCGGCTGGCCATTTCCGCCAGTGCCGGGTCATGGGTCACCATGATGATGGTGGTGCCACCCCGGTTGATCTCGGAAATCAACTCCATCACGCTCAGGGCCATGTGTGAATCCAAATTTCCGGTGGGTTCATCGGCCAGCAGAAAACGGGGTTCCCCGGCGAGTGCACGGGCGATGGCAACACGTTGCTGCTGACCGCCTGAAAGCTGTGAGGGCAGGTGTTTCATACGCGAAGCCAGTCCCACTGTCTCCAGGACCTTTTCTATGCGGCGTTTACGTTCCGCAGAATTGAAACCGCGATAACGCAATGGCACATCGACGTTGTCGAAAAGGTTGAGATCGGGTATCAGGTTAAAGCTCTGGAACACAAAGCCTATTTTTTCGTTGCGCACCTTTGAGGACTCGGAATCGGACAGGGCCGAAACATCCCGGCCATCCAGTTCAAAACGCCCGGACGTGAAGCTCTCCAGCAAACCTGCAATATTTAGAAACGTGGTTTTACCAGAACCGGAAGGCCCTGTAACTGAAATGAACTCACCCTCCGCAACTTCAAGCGAAAACTCCCTCAAGGCGTGGGTTTCAACCATACCTGCACGATAGACCTTGGATATGTTCTGCATACTGAGCATCTGTTTACTCCTGTGTGTATTTGTTAATTGGTTACCAACACCGTATCGGCGCTACGAAACTGGTCGATGCTCGAAATAACAACGAGTTCACCCTCTTTAAGACCACCTACTACTTCCACCGCTGCCAGGGAACGTGCACCAATCTCGATGGAACGACGGTGCGCAACATTGTTTTCATCCAGTACATAAGCAATCCGGCTGCCGCCACTATCGAGGAATTGACCTCGTGGCAGCGTCAGCACTTCATTCTTTTCTTCCATCAGGATTCGCGTGGTCAAGCGCTGGTTCTGTCTCAAACCCGGGGGCATTTTTTCCGCAAAACGCACCCTGGTTGTAACCTGGTTCTGGATGATTTCAGGTGAAACTGAAACCAGGTTTGCGGAGTATTTCTGATTTCCGACCAAAACTTCGGCAGCCATGCCAAGTCCCAGGTCATCGGCATAGCTTTCGGGCACCTGTGCCTCGATTTCGAATGCCGTAAGATCAACCACGGCCATGACCACCTGGTTGCGGCTGACGGCTGATTTTTGATCAACCATCAGGTTGCCGACTATTCCGTTGACCGGAGAACGCATATTCAACTCGTCGACCTGGCGTAATAAGTCTTTCACCAGCATCGACTGTCTTTCGACCTGCAGTTCGCGTGTTTTCAATTCAAAAACGAGACGTTCGTCATCCAGCGTGGCATCGGCTGCGGCATGTTCATGGGCAAGCCGGGCTGTTTCCAGGTCGTCCTTGGTTTTCTCAAAATCAATTTCAGAAATTGCTTCAATCTTGTAACCCGACTCTGCACGACGGCGTTCGCGTTCAGCTGCGGTCAGTGTGACCTGGGTCAGATCAATATTCTTACGGTTGTCGAGAGCCTTTTGCTTGGTCTCTATGCGTTGCCGGTCGAATTCAACACTCAGCCCGTCGAGGACGGCCTGTTGTTGTTGAAGCTGGTTCTGGAGGTCGGGGCTGTCGACCAAGGCCAGTGGCTGACCCTCTTCTACAACAGCTCCGGCATCAACCAACAAGGTTATTGTGCCGGCTGCAGGCGCAAATAATGATGGGCTGACGGCGGCTACCACACGCCCCTGGACGGAAACATCCCTGACCAGGTCGGTCCTTGTTACCTCGGCTAGCCTCAAGCGGTCCAGTGGAACAGAAATACTGGAACCCGCCCAGCGTTGCACTGAAGGCAGCACCAGCCAAATTGCGAGTAAGATAACCAGGACCCCGGCACCCATCAACAGGCGTTGACGGCCTTTGGGTTTTGATTCTATTTTCACATCCTGCGATGATGTATCTGCAATTTTCAATGTACTCACCCCTGACCTTTGTATATATCTGACGCACCTTTGACTGGATTAGTTACGGTGCTACAGGACGTCTGACGCTGGTACGTCGTGAAAGGCTTAAATCAGCTGGGTTCTATTTGGGGTGAACGCGGCTTGGGAGTGGTGTCGTGGATGGAAAATTACAAACCCATCAGTACACGTATATGCGATTCAACGCACCTTGCCAGGCTGTGAATTTCGTAGCCGCCTTCGAGGGCGGAAACTATCCGTCCCGAAGCAGAGATATCCGCCATCCGGACAATCTCTTCACTGACCCACCGGAAGTCAGCATCGGTCAGGCTGACATAGGACATTTCATCATCCCGGTGCGCGTCAAAACCGGCGGAGACGAAAATCATTTCGGGTTCGAACTGTTCCAACGCGGGTAGCCAGTGGTCAGTTACTGCAGCGCGGAATTCGGTACTTGTTGCTGATGCGTCAAGCGGAATGGAGATCACACGCTCAGTGTTTTCCGGTAACGGTGTATAAGGAAAAAACGGGTGCTGAAAAATTGAGCAATAAAGCACCCTGTCGTCACCAATAAGAATATTTTCAGTGCCGTTGGCCTGGTGAACATCGAAATCCACCACCGCCACCTTTTTTAACCCATGCTCTTCTAAAGCATGCTTAACACCAATGGCAATGTTGCTATAAATACAGAAACCCAATGCCCGGTCACTTTCGGCATGATGCCCGGGCGGACGCACGGAACAGAATGCATTTCTCATTTGGCCACCCATCAACTGATCAACAGCCAGTATCACTGAGCCCGCTGCGCGTTTGGCGGCCTGCAGTGTGCCGGAGCTGATCACGGTGTCCGGATCGAGACGTGCATACCCCTGTCGTGGTATGGCAGCATCTATCATCGCGAGGTAATCAGCGGTATGGGCGCGCAAAAGTTGTTCCCGTGTAACCTCCGGTGCATCAAGGTATCTGACGAAATCCGAAATTCTGGAAGCAAGCAGCCGATCCTCAATCGCAGACAGGCGCGAGGCGTTTTCCGGGTGCCCTTCACCGGTGTCATGATCGTGGCAATCCGGGTGACTGATAAATGCTGTACTCAAGGTCAAAACTCCTCACTTTTCCGCTGCCTAGTCTAGTATAATTGCGCGGCACAAAACACGAAAAACTGGATTAATTCACACTCATGAATACGCATTATTTAACATCATTGTTCACACCAAATAAAATCGCGCTTTTTGGCGCCAGTGACAGGGAAAATTCTGTCGGTGGCGTGGTATTCCGAAACCTGCTTTCAGCCGGGTTTGAAGGTCAGATTTTTGCGATTAATCCGAAACACGAAACGGTGCAGGGTGAAAAGGCATTTGCGACCCTGGCCGATGTCGGTGTGCCGGTTGACCTGGCTGTAGTGGCCACACCTGCCAGCACCATTCCCGCTATCGTTGAGGCCTGTGGTGAACATGGCATCAAAATGATGTTAATACTGTCAGCGGGTTTTCGTGAAATTGGTGAAGAGGGCAAAAAACTCGAGAAACGGGTAACCCAGCTGGTTGAGCGTCATGGCATACGCTTGATGGGCCCCAACTGTCTTGGCTTGATGCGGCCGGACAAAAAACTCAATATCACCTTTGGCCACAACGTTGCCAAGGCCGGTAACCTGGCCCTGGTTTCACAGTCAGGTGCCATATGCACAGCCATTCTTGACTGGGCGGAATTGAATAACATCGGGTTTTCAGCCGTTGTTTCCACCGGTATCGGTGCCGATCTCGATTTTGGTGACTATCTCGATTACCTGGTTTCGGACCCAGAAACAAAAAGCATCCTGCTTTATATAGAAGGTATAACGGATTCACGGCGCTTCATGAGCAGTTTACGTGCCGCTGCACGTATCAAACCGGTTATCGCATTGAAAGTTGGCCGCCATGCGTCAGGTGCCGAGGCATCCATGTCGCATACCGGGGCACTTGTCGGCAGTGACGAGACCTTTTCATCTGCCCTGTCACGTTCAGGTGTGTTGCGGGTAGAAAGTGTTTCTCAGCTTTTCGCAGCTGCCAAAGTGCTGTCACGCTCGCATTATCGTGTGGCGTCTGATCGCCTGGTGATTATCACCAATGGTGGTGGTCCCGGTGTGATGGCTGCCGACAGGGCAACCGACCAGGGTCTTGAATTGAGCAAGTTAAGCGATGAAACCATCGCTGCACTCAACGAAGTGCTGCCTGATGTATGGTCACACGGCAACCCGGTGGATATCATCGGTGATGCACCACCAGAGCGTTACAGTGAAGCGGTCGAAATTTGTCTGCAAGACCCCGGCGTGGATGGTGCCATCGTGATTCTGACTCCACAGGCCATGACCGCACCTACCCTGGTAGCTGAAGAAGTCATCAAAACCGCAGAAAAGTGTAAGAAGCCCATATTGACCTGCTGGATGGGCGGTACCCAGGTTGAAGAGGCAAGGAAGTTGCTCAATGAGGCCCGTATACCTGACTTCAACATGCTTGAAGATGCCGTGGATGCCTTTTCATTTATCGGAACTTACAACAGAAACCAACGCCTGTTGCTGCAAACGCCAGCAAGGTTGAGCAGTGGCCAGGCTGCTGCGGATAAAGATGGTGCCAAACTCATTATCGAAGGCGTTTTGACGGAAAGGCGTAAAGTGCTGACCGAGCCGGAATCGATGGCCATATTGAACGCATTCAAGATTCCCGCTGCAGAAAATGGTGTTGCCACCTCGGCCAACCAGGCCCTGGTGATTGCCGAAACTATTGGGTACCCGGTCGCCATGAAGGTGTTGTCGACTGACATTTCGCATAAATCCGATGCCGGCGGTGTCAGGTTGAATGTCAGCTCCGCCCATGAGGTCAGAGGCGCTTACCGTGACATGATCGAGCAGGTATCGAAGAATGCCCCGGATGCAACGATTACGGGTATGACGATAGCAAAAATGTACCGTAATCCGAATGCCCGGGAATTGATGATTGGCATCATTCGGGATCCGGTTTTTGGACCGGTCATCAGCTTTGGCAGTGGTGGAACCATGGTTGAGGTGATGGGTGATTCGGCCATTGCATTACCACCGCTGAACCGGCGACTGGCCCAGGATCTTATTGACCGTACCAAGGCAGCCAAAATGCTGGGCAATTTCCGGAACATGCCCGCCGTCAACATGGAGTTGCTTATTGATGTGCTGGTCAATGTTTCCAATATGGCGTGCGAGTTGCCGTGGATTCGGGAGATGGATATTAACCCCTTGTTGGTGGATGAAAATGGCGCCGTGGCGGTGGATGCACGTATCCGTGTCGGTTATCCAAAACCATCAACCGACCCCTATAACCACCTGGCCATCCATCCCTATCCCATTCACCTCGTCATGGATGAACAATTGAATGATGGCACCGATATCGTTATCAGGCCAATTCGGCCGGAAGATGCTGAGATCGAACAGGCTTTCATACGCGGTTTGTCGGCCGAGTCGAAGTACTTCCGTTTTATGAATTCGATACACGAACTGAGCCTGGAAATGCTGGTTCGCTTCACCCAAATTGATTATCACAACGAGATGGCACTGGTTGCCATTAATCCCGGTGTCAATGGTGAAGAAGAGATCGGGGTTGCGCGTTATTTAACCAATCCGGACAAGAAGACCTGCGAGTTTGCTATCGTCGTTTCAGACAAGTGGCAAGGCAAGGGTATCGCCCGTCTGCTGATGCAGAAACTGATCGATATTGCCCGCAACAGGGGGCTTGAGAAGATGGAAGGCCAAGTCCTGGCAAACAACTACAGGATGCTCGAGTTGATGATGTCGCTCAACTTTGAGGTTGGCAATGACCCGGATGATCCGGGTATCAAACTGGTGGTGACGCGTCTGAGCTGACTCGCCGTTAATGCCATTACCGAAGGAAGCAAGTATCCTTGCCGGGCGTTTGCCTAATACCGCAACATAATTGGACGGGGTAAGGATATGAGTTTTTGGAAAGACAAACACGTTCTTATAGCCACACTAATGGCGCCGGTTCTGGGCCTGGTGAGCTATTACGGGATCGGAGCACTGCTTGGTGACAAGCCGCAACCGGCAGAGATTGGAAAAAGTTATCAACTGGTCGAAAAACCCAACTGTCGTTACATCAGTGGCCTATGCGGTTTGAAGAATGTCGATTTCGAGTTGACGCTCACCTTTGAACCCATCGGCAACGACCGTTTGTTGCTGAAGCTGGTTTCTGAAAACCCGCTGGATGGTGTAAAGCTGGCGCAGGTAGAAAACCCAACCGACGAGAGTAAACCACGGGATATGCGGGCGACCGGTGATGACGGTTTGAATTGGTCGCTGGATATAAAATTACCCGACCCGGAACGTGACCGCCTGCACCTGGTGGCCTCTTCCATGCAAACGCTTTACTTCGGTGATGTCTCCACGAAATTCACCGCCAATAAACCTGAAAAAGAGTAATTAAAACGCTACGACCGGTCAAACCCGACAGGCTCCTGGTGAATTGCTTTTCTGCTTATACCAAGTGCTTTGCCCATTGCATGAAAAATTTCGTTCTGTTCCATGACACCATGGATGTATCCGGCACCTGGACCACGCGCATAAATGGCGACATCTTCACCGCCATGGGTATCATCCTCGGCGGGAATTGCGGCTTGTTGAATATAGTTTTTGTCAGTGCTTGTATCGACTTCAGATAAATCCGGCCTGGGCCCACCTACCCACGCGGCACCGGGGCCCACGTAATAACCCAGCGTAGTGAAGGGCTTTTCATCATCCATCAGTTTAGGTGTGTTTTCCGGCCTGCCCCTTGAGTCATTTTGAGTGACTTTGCCTAAAATCGGGTTTCCGCGGGTTGGATAGCCGCTAAAAGAGAAAACGTGGGAGTGATCGGCGGTAACAATGATCAATGTATCGTCCTGGTTGGTCATCTCATCGGCAACTGCCACTGCGTCGGCAAAAGCGATGCCATCGGTCAGGGCACGGTAAGCGTTGTTGTCATGATGTCCGTGATCGATACGCCCACCCTCGACAAGCAGGAAATAACCATTTGAATTTCGACTGAGTATCTCAATGGCCAGTTTCGTCATCTGCGCCAGCGACGGTTCCCCACCGGTGTCTTCAGCACGGTCCGCTTCATATTGCATGTGGTCGCTTTCAAACAGGCCCAACAGGTGGTCGGTGGAACCCGGGTCAATTGAATCAAACTGCTGCTGGTTCCAGATGTAGGCCGAATTCGGATATTTCTGCAACCACTCCTGTGTCAGGTCGCGACCGTCCTGACGGCCTTCTTCAGTATCCCTGGCCTCAGGATCCGTGATGTCATGCGGAAGAAACTTGATACGACCACCACCCAGGGCAACCTCGATGCCATCGCCGTATGGAAATTCAATCAACTGACTTGCGATGTCAGAGCAGCCATTTTGCCTGGCCTCCACGGTCAGATTCCTGTCGTTTTCCCAGTCCCTCTCCGGTACATGTGCATAAGTCGATGCGGGGGTGGCGTGTGTTAATCGCGTGGTGGATACGACACCCGTTGACTTGCCGGTGGACTCCACGAGTTCCAGTATGCTCGGCAGGTGATTACCGCTGGTGGAGGCGCAATCACCACGTATGGCATCACGGTTAATTCCAATAAACCCGGCGTTTGTTTTCTCGCCTGTCATCATGGCAGTCGCGGTACCTGCAGATTCCCCAACCTGCAGGTTGACCTGGTAGGTTTTCGACAAGGCAACATGTTCGAATTGCTCAAACGACAAGACGTTTTCTTCACCCGGCATGCCTTTTCGCTGACCATCAAGAATGCGAATGGCGGTAACAGTGCTAACACCCATACCATCACCGATGAACAAAATCACGTTTTTAGCCGGGGGAGCAAGCGGTATTTCAGCCTGGAGTGAAGAGACGGTTGCTGCATTCCGGTTTTCAACGGGTGTCGAGCAAGCCGCTACAACCAGGCAAAGACAGACGCCAATGCCGGTGAATAGCCGATGAAGTTCTGGTGAGTCCATTGCGCGCTTCCATTCCCGGTAGGCGTCGTTTCGCTTGTACGCGAGTTCCCATTGTTGATAAAACGACCCTAAAATGAGAAAGCAACCCTTACGCATCAAGCAAAACGACGCGTAGATTCTACAACGACCGAAGGCATTCGTCTCGTTTTTGTCTCAAGAAAATACTATGACATTGACTGTTGCTTCGACAGGGGAGCCGAGGTCGCGCGGTACCTCACTTCAGGACGCGCTCAAGCACATCCATGTGGCGCTCGATACTCGGCGTCCTGCCTCGTACGGTCCTGAAGTAAGGTACCGCACATCCTCGGCTCTGTGCGTAAATCACACGGCAATGGTTTCGAAAAGAACGAACACGCTCATGGCTGAAGCTGGGACGGGTATTGTCTTACCGGGACCTTACGAGGCAGGAAGCCGAGGATGAGGCTACAGGGATGTACT